>Ga0209489_102272_pt1 | contig 39195 bp, 19 predicted proteins | sample SiratrowhiteBW_FD_187527 | JGI IMG/M metagenome (GOLD analysis project Ga0209489, IMG submission 187527) | Root nodule microbial communities of legume samples collected from California, USA - Siratro white BW (SPAdes) (version 2) | ecosystem: Host-associated > Plants > Roots > Nodule | place...
TATTTTTATTGATTTTATAAATATTATTATTAATGATATTTTTAATAATATTAATATTATTGGTATTAATATAATTAATATTATGATAAATGTTATTATTAATATTATTACTAATATGATTAATATTATTATTAAAATGAATAATAATAATATTATTAATATTATACTTACTAATAATGATAATCATAATAATAATAATAATAATAATAGTTGTAATAAGAATAATAATAATAAACATATGAACAGAAGGTTGATGTTGATGTAGTGGTTGTGACTTATATGTAATTACTTGCGAAAAAATCACATCAAATCACAATGCTTGGCCAATTTTATAGTCGAGTTAAGCTCGGAGCCAGAAGCAATTGAGGAGTGGACGCTGCTCCGGAGCCAAAAGCCTTGGAAGAGGAACATTTACTTCTAAGTTTCTTTCAATAAACTTAGAAAAAAAAGTTCAAATAATTCTTCTAGTCTTCCACTACTTCGGAGGGTGCTTCCATCACTATGTTAGGACGTGTGTAAACCATCACATACATAGCATAATCAACTATATTAGCATATGTCCATTTAGTTATACTCCTCCACCATCTTCTAAGAATGTTCATCACTTACCTTATAGTACGCAAGAGACATGGATGCAAGTTTAAGTTTGTCATCCCAAACTTATCAAGGATTTTTCTGAATAGGTCTCCTAAGACAAGTATATATGCTTTAAATAATGTCTTCTAGTGATGTCAATCCCCAAAATCTTTCTCAAAGATCCTATGCTTCACAATCAGAGAGAAAACATCATTGTAATTAATTCCTTCTCACTAAGTAAAGTCTCTAGCCACAAGTTTCACCATCATTAACAACTACATAATCATTAGCACATTGGTCTTCATCAGACATAGTAGAACATATATCATCTTCAGATGCATCAACCAAACGTCTATCATCATCAGAATACCAGACTGTTTATCAGCTTCAGATGCATCTCATCTATTGGAATCCACCTCAATACTAGCCTTCTTACCATCATAGTTATTTCCAATCTTACATTCTAAAACTTCTGGCTTATAAACAGTTTCATTTTAGGCAATGTGTTTGCCAATGATATTTTCTTGAATCTTGGCGCAAGACACCATAAATGGCATCCTTTCACACCTTCCAGATACCAAAGAAACATAAATTAAACAACATGAGCATTCGATTTACCTTACACAATATGAGCATAGGCAACACATCCAAAGATTCTCAGATTATCAAGGTCGGGAAGAGTGTCCTAACCAGATTTCTTTAGGAGTCTTCATAAGTGCAATTGAAGGACATATGTTAATCAAATAAGCAGCAGCAGTAGTAGTAGCTTCGGCCAAAAAAGGCACTCTAGCACCCAATAACATGCACCTCACTCATTCTATAATGGACCAGAGTTCCTACAATGCCTATGCAGAAGGTGTTAAACATCTCTAAACAAAACTCACCCAATATCAGTTATGAACCTTTTACCATTTTACTAGTTTGGTTCTCTACTAAAACCTTCTAGCTCTTAAAATTCTCAAATGCTTCATCTTTGATTTTTTGAGGATAAACTCATAACTTCCTTAAATAATAATCAATAATTGACAGAAGGTATTTATCTCCAAAGTGTGATAAAATTGTAAACAATCCCTATAGATTAACATGATCATAGTTAAGGTTTTCCTTTAAAGTGTGATGAAATTGTAAACAATCCCCATAGGTTAACATGAACATAGTTCACAAAATTTCAACTTATTAATTTTGTTAGTCCTTAATAAACCTTGTTTATCCAACTTCTCTAAACCTTTTTTCGTATACACGACCTCCTAATCTTTTGTGTCATATCTCTTATTTGATAAGATGATATTCTCACCAATAAACACTGACCAAATGTTATAATACCTTTTAACATATATATGCCATTCTTTTTCACATCTTTTATCCCAGGAATCCCCTCAACTTCTTTAACATTCTCTTCCTTCCTTTGAACCGATATCCTTTATCCTTTCTTTTTTATGTTCACCAAAAAATATCGAATTTCATTTTAAGTTAGATACTTCTTTGTACATACCAAACTTCAATAAAAAATGTTTACCCTTTTTTATTTTGGTTTTAGTCACATTCGTGAAAATGTAGACATTGTCATAGAAAATATTAGTGACATGTTAATTTGTTATATGTTTTTCGAACATTAAATATTGTCCATTTTCTATTTTAGTACAATAAAAAAAATAGTCCAATCTTAATTCCGCAAGTAAACCTTTTTTTGCTTTTACTCATATGTTAATTGGTCAATTATAAGCTTAATTGGACAGTGTCAAATGAGGAGAATAATTTATGTTAGTTATTTGTGTGTTTCGTGAGTGAACATCATTCAAAGGATTGTCCATATGTTAAACCTCCTTCTCCAATCTAGCTCAATCGAAATATGATTCAAGGGAGGAGAATTAACAATTGAGCTTTAAACGAAGGGCCTTTACAAAAATTATTCGAATACAATAATATTTTTATATTAAAAATTATTTAGTTAAAAGCAATGAAAAAATAGTCATCTGGTTACACGTAAATAACTAACAATCACTTATTTTCTGTGTCGGACAATATATTCACTTAGGTTAATATATAAATTAACATATAAACATATACAACGTTCTCTTGCATTAGAAAAAAAAAAAAAAAATGACTGATGGATCATAATTGAGAAAACATGGAAAATTTTCAGCCGAAGGTGGCTTTCAAATTCTATTTATCAAAGCAAACAACACCATATGCAGGCTTATCAAGAAGTTTTGGAGACATGATCATCTGTCCTTGGGACTTGGTTCTTTGGTAGCAAATACAATGGAAGAAAAGAAGGCACGATGAATGCAATTCCAAGACCAAGTGCAGCCAGTGCCACCACCCACCACGCTTCGTGGGGTAAGGCAAATAATAGTTCATCACATACTGCCGTATTAACAGAAGAGAATGCAAAATATTAGCAAATAATGGAAGTGATCGTAATACTAAAGTGGAGTTGGCTCCAATAATCTAAAAAGTATCATCAACTTAAGGGTAAAAGCTTGTAATGAAGCATAGGACGTCACAATCAGATCAATTATGAATATACTATGCAAAAATGTTACCTATATTGAAGATAATAAATTGTCTCTCTCGCACATACTGTTTTGCAGGAAACCCTTCTGGCTCAACAGTTACTAATACTACCTGGAATTCCTCCTGAAGAAAGTCAATAACGTAAGCAAATATAACAAGAACATATAGACTTTTCAGAAACTTAGCAGTACAAGGCTTCATACTAATATTGGACCTGATTGTTGTTTCTCTTAAAAATTAGCTTTTCAGTGTTGAGCAATCTCCTGTTAATTGTTATTGTTCAGCATCACATCCGACTTGTTTCTCTTCAGTTGTATGGAAAAGCTAGCAGGTATCTGGTGTTTTTTATTTAGCGTATGTCAGCTTCCAGAGGAAAGAACCTCTGCAAAGAACAGAAGGAAGACATAATATACATACAGAAGTTGAATATGATATCTTCACTTCATACCACGTCTGAGGTTTCAGGTCCTGTAATTGATAAAAGCAAGAGCCACCTTGTAATGGCATAGTTTCTCTCCACAGCTCTTCTCCAACTTTCAAAATTTTGTCCTCAACCCTACCACAGCAAACAGTTAAGCACTATCTAAGTTAATAGCAAGGAGAATTCTGATATGAGGAATCCAAACAATTAAATGTATATATAATTGAGGATTTTTATACACTCACTTATTCCCAAAGCAGGGAGTTAGGCCATTCACAATGATATGCAGAATGAAAAGCAGAATAAGCATATTGCACATGCAAGTACACTGGATTGATAATGAAACACCCAGATCTTCAACTCAAACCTGCAGAAGATTAGTATTTTGGTATTTTGGTACACATTGAATAATTTCAAACTTGGTAGAATTTAATATTGCAACAGATCCTTTATGAACCGCACCACTTGTCATCAAATAAAGAGGGGCATTTTAAAGGATAAAAGAACATATAATTGAAGCTGACTTGAATCGATTATACAGTAGCCCAAAGGCTCAATGATCATGCGGAAATCGAGAGAGTAGATAATGTAGAAACCTAGTGGTTCATCAATACGGTCGAGGATTCAGAATCTGAATGATTCATCAATGGAGAACAAGAAAGTCAAAGCAGAAAGTCTTAAAGGTGTAGGAGTCAAAGGGGCAAAATCAAAGAAGTACTTGAAGCAAAAACAGACGATATGGAAACGTAACAACAAAGACCAAAGTCTTTCGAAAACCCATTCAGAAAAAAGGTATATCCACAAACCAAACGGATATGTAAATCGTGTACTCAAGTATCTTAAATTTTACATGTGCATATAGATCAGCCAATTTGAAACTAGTAGAAGCCATAAAAGTAAAGTAAGAGAGCATAATAACAAAATCAAACACAATACAGAGTAGAGTACCATAGTCAAAATTTAACATCAAAATAGAATATAATTGTTTTACAGACCCAGTTACCAAATAGGATACCTTAAAACTACTCTATTATGACTCCATCCTCGACCACTTTAAGCGGATTAATGATGAGATGTTAAGGTCTGGATGAACAACATGGAGTTGAGCTAGAGCCCCATCAAACCCTGGCCATACATAACAACATTTTTGTCCTTTAGGGCCTCTATCTCCCCTAACAGTTTCTTGTTCTAAGCCAATAGCATTTCTTCTTTAGTGGCAAATTCCTCGCATTGTTTCTCTTTTAACTGTCTCTCATTTTCCAATTGACCCTCCAAATAAATAATCCTTTTCACCAAATTAGCCGCCTTCTGCATTAAGGCTTTGTTATGAGAGCGCACTTGGGGGACCTCAATAGCCTCGTTCTTCAGTTGCTCTGCTTGCAATTGAACAACCACCAACTCCTTTTTCACAATTGCCAACTCAGATTGAGTTTTTTCAATCTAAGTGGATAACTTCTTTTCCACCCAAGTGTTCTCTTGTGCTTTCTTTGAAGAAACAAAAGATACGACAACCATCTTGCAGGCTAACCTCTGCATTTCTTCTTGAAGAGCAGGAAGGCTCTCCTTGTTGAGAGTGGCAACGTCTTCATCCAACAAAAAGTTGCTCATATGAATATGACGAGCAAGTTAAAACCCGAATTCCAAAAATTGTTGGGAGACTGGGTAGCCGTAGTTCTTGGGCGAGTGCGAGAGGAACCAACTGGGTAGAAGGAGGAGAGGGAGGAATTTCAACCACTTTCTTTCCTCTCTTCCTAACAAGAGCTTGCTCATCGAAAACTGTCACTTCAGGGTCCCAGCAACCCATCTCCATTTCCCTTTCCCTTCTTCAGAAGCTTTTTCACTTGGGGCTTGAGAGGGTTCGGTGGCATCTTTCGCTTTCTTGCTCGCCCTCAACTCCCTAAGTCGGCAAACCACATCCTTATCAGGGGTAGACATTTTATCCGCCCACAAGAAACAAGGAATGGTCAAGTTACATATCTCAAAACATAGAATCAAACTAAGGAGAAAGAATAATACCAATATATTCTTTTAAATCCAAGGCTTCAAAATTCGCTTTCTTGCTCGCCTTCAACTCACTGAGTCGACGAACCACATCCTTATTAGGGTAGTCATTTTATCTGCCCACAAGAAAACAAGGCATGGTCAAGTTACAAATCTCAAAATATAGAATCATACTAAGGAGAAAGAATAATAGCAATATATTCTTTTAAATCCAAGGCTTAAAATTCAAGCTTAATCAATGTCCCTATGTTGAAGATCACCCCAATTTCTCCAGGAAAAGACAATTTTTTCGTTCAACCTCATCAAGTTCATGTAGGGATCTTGCCCGTTGAGGATGAGGGGTTGGGGACCAATATAAGGAAAACCCATCAAGAAGGGTAGGACATTGCTTGGAAGCATGACTTTTTACAAAATAGGTTTTAAAGGTTTTATAAGAAGATTGAGAGAGGATCAAAATATTACGACCCACAGTACTTATAGAAACTTAAAGTTTACGATTATAAATCCTACCTTTGAAGAAATAAATAACATGTTCGCAGTGGGAATCATGCCAAAACGACTACCTCTAATAAAGGCCCAGCTATTAGGGTGTAACTAGGCGGGAGAAATGTTCAGAAGGGTCTAAACCTGCTCCTCTAAATTATCTAAGGGCAATCGGAGACCTAATTCAGTAAAAGTAGTGACAGAGAAAAAACATAAGGAGTTTTCAGTATCTAGCCATTATCATTACAAACTGGTTCACCAATGCAGCAAGGAACAATATTAACATCATGGAACAATATTAACATCATGCTCGTCATTTTTGCTAAAAGCGCAAGATTGTCTAAAAGAAGTTATGGATTGAGCAGTAGTAAAAGAAGAAGTTTCAGCAAGTAAATCATCATTCGCCCCACGAGAATCTATTTTGATAGACAGCCATATCGGCAGAGGTCAAGAAAGAGAAACTCGAAAGGAGACAACAATTGTAAGGGAACAAAAAGGCAACGAACAAGCAAGCAAAGGATAATGAATGAGACTATGGACGTACATCTTGAGAAAGAAGGAAAACTAAAACCCTTGGAACGTTGATGAGCAAAGTGAAACAACGAGAAGAAACAGTGTTATAGTGAAATAAGAAACTTGTAAAGGAAGTTCCAGTAACCCAATGAGGTAGTGTGAACTATCAACAAAAAGTGACCCAAATCATGTCCACAAGTTTTATACTAAGTGTAAAATAAAAGAAACCCAAAAGGTCTCAAAAGCCTTTTTGCCCATTCAGCTCAAGGTTGGGGGCTTGTGTCCCGTTTGAGTCGGGAGATGAATTTTAAGCTCAAAATAAAATTACGGGGATATGAAAAATAATCCACTTATAATCTAGAAATTGTGTAAATACACAACTATCAGGAAAGGCCCAATTTAAATGGTCCAGTTCAACTTTTAAAAAACCAAAACCCATATAAATTAACACTCTCTACGGCCATATTTGACTGGGGACGTTTTTGTTAATTCGTTAAGATTTAATAATGTACCATTGATAATAACTAAGTTTCATTTAAATTTGACACTAAAATACATCAAAGGAAAGGTATAAATGCAGCGTATGGAAAAATCATCTTTTATTTAGGCTAGCTAAAAGCAATAAAAAACCTCAATGGCTAGAATAGTAAGAAAGAAGTTGAGTGACAAGGCTTGCCACAACATTCCATTCACTAGCTATATGCAATTCCATTCCGATAGGCCAAGTTCTACAGTACACAGCTATACTTCTGCATCCTATAGTTATGTTGTGTTAATTCTTTATTAGGCAGTTATGTTTTAGAATGTGACAATTATAGTGCTATATATATGGTTTCACTGACTTGTAGTAGGAAGTTAAGTTCTCAATTTGTTTACTTTGTTTTGATGAGGGAAAGTTCTTACAAGGAGAAATCCTTCTGAAAGGAGTACTTGTACTGCAAATCCAGTCGCTAAACTAGTTTGTTTCAGCAAAACAATATTTTTTTTAAACTCCACAGTTTCAATACATTCATTAGTTTAGATAGCTTTTTTCTTACATTGAAGTAATGTGTGTGAGAGAAAACCTACAGTGTGCAAAAGCCCTCTACATGAACCATAAGTTGTCAATGTAAAAGTCAGGGCTAATAGTATAAACAAATCATACTATAAAATTTTCCTGAATGTATCTCATCCATTTTGAACTTTACTAATTACGTAATGATAGCTATTGATTTTATTCTTCTAAAAGTTCACATCATAAACAATAACATTGTCCGGGCAAGATCAAGAAAGAAAAGCACCATGTACAACAAGCAACCATAAAATTCAGACCAATAACTTGCGGTTAAAATGAAATCCATTAAAAAGCTAAAAGTGTATGGAGTTTTAACTAACTAGCTTAAGAAGCATGGACACAAAGGCGCAACAAAATTTGAAGCACCCCATGGCCTTATTTGCGCTATTAATAAAATGTAAAGAAATATCAACTTATACTTCCTTTTCCTCGGTTGAAATAAAATTATTTTTAAGTTATCTTAGAAAATAGACTTTAAGTCTCACTCAATCTTACAAAACCAGTTTTGTAAGATGAGATAACACCCACTTAGGGCATATCTCTAGTCAATATGCGATTTCTAATACACTTCCTCACGCCAAGAACCAGACATCTTAAGTATGGGAATGAATATTTGTGAGTGGTCTGGAACGGCCTAATAGCGACTAGCAGAATAGAATCAACAAGCCTTACTAGGATAAGTTCTTATATCATCTTAAAAAGTAGATTTTAAACTTAACTCAAAGTCATAACCCGGGTTTGTAAGGCGAATTTTGCACCCACCTCTATAGTATAATTTGGTCATACCTCTAATTAACATGGAATCTTTAACAAGTTTCATCTTGTTCTAAAATGTCTACCAAACTTATCTATCTACCAGTCAAGGTTGGGTACTCTAGTGATGCATCTTTAACATAAGCACAACTCTAATACCCTCAAAACTGACACCAAATTAGTTGCATATTTAAAATGTAAAAAACGAGCTCTGACAGGAGGTAGTCCAGTCCAATCCAATCTAATTAGCCTACATGATCAGGCATACTCTTCCCAAAACGAAGTTCCCTCTTCAAAACTCTGGGTGCTATCAAAGGACTCAAGCATATGCACCTGGCTTACTTTTTTTTTTCCATTAATTGAATCATGGGGAACAATGAATACTCAACAAAAAACGACACAGGATTAGAAGAAACTTATATAGTAATTAAAAATGGTCACTGTCTTTCCTTACTCTGGAGAAACTAAACTGTTGCGATTCTGGTCAGGAAACAACCAATCTCCTGGTTTATCATCAGGGACATGCACTTCAACATGAGGTCCATCAACATCAACCTAAGCTTGCTTGCATGCTTAGTTTTACAATGAGAGCCAGCTATAGAAACAATGTTTGCTACCACATGGAGCACATTAATGTATGATTTGGCTAAGTCACATCATTCCAGAGCCAGAGAGGAAAGGCAGCGCATAGATAACATATGGTTAAAAATATGAAATAAATTGTCATTCACCATCCATTTCGATTTTAACCTTTGTAAAAGCAACTAAATCTATGGAATGCAAGAGGGATCAAAAGAAAACAATAAAAAATTAAATCTATGGGCTGTTTCAAGTTTTAATGTAAGATACTTGCTACTTTATCAGAACAGATTGCAACATCTGAAGCAAAACCCAAAAAGTAGCTTGAGCGAGATACCAAGATGAATATAAGCTTTTTTCTAATACAAAACAAGTTAATTTACACATGATCATTGGCCAAAGTGTTCCTCCCCTTATGTCAATTATTATATGTTCTCTCCATTAAAAAGAATCTAACAAGTGTCGGCAAGTTAGCTAAAAGAAATTTTACAACTTTTGAATTTCATGCCACTCACTATGTTGTCAAATCCTATGTCAACAATGAAGTGTTGGTGCGTGGCTATACGGATCCTTTCATCGTATCCTCACCTTCAACTTCAAGCAACCCAGATTTGTTCCCGTACATATTTACTTTCTAATTCATTAAACACCATTGTAAATAGTTGTACTAAATCTAGTTCTCACTCCATATGGCATGCTAGTTAGGCCATCCTAATAGCCACGTTTTTAAGCTTGTTTTACAACAATTAGATTTTCCTTTTTCTAATAAAATGTCTCAAATTTCTGTTCTGCTAGTGGTATGAGAAAGTCACATATAGACTTCTCTCCATGTTCCCTTCACTAATAATTTTCAATAACATCACCTTAGAAGATGCTTATTCTCACTTTACGAATTTAAAAACATTCATTATTTTTAAACAATTTAAGACCATGGTTGAACCTCAATTTAAGACCAAACTGACAAAGGAAGATAGTTTAGACCTCTGTCCAAATATCTCGCTGACTCAGGAGTAAATTGTACTTATTTGCCCGCATACCCACCATGAAAATGGTGTTATTGAACGCAAACAAAGACAAATTGTTCAACTTGGCCTAACCCTACTCATTCATGCCACTCTCCCTGCAAAATTTTGGAATTATGCCTTTACCACTACAGTGTATCTAATCATAGAATCCGCACTACCTCCCTCAATTTTTGTGGCCACTTACACTATCCTGTTTAACCAACCATCATACTATACCTTCCTCAAAACCTTTGGTTGTGCTTGTCTTCCATTCCTGTCGACCCTACACCTCTCATAAACCTAATCTCAAATCTCATAAGTGTCTATTTTTGGTTACTCTACGTCCTTTATTGTGTCAAAAGCTAACGACTTCAGTGAATATTGTATGTGCATGACAAAACAGCAGCATAGCCTAGGAATCAATGATCCGGATTAATGAATCCAGAACACAAAAAATTCTGGAAGGAGAAATCTGGAATTGTAGAAAAATTCCAGAATTGTATGTTTTATTCCAGAATACGATTTCTAGAATTGTATTTTTGTAATTTAGAATATGATTTCCAGAATAGAAAAATACAATGCCAGAATTACCTTTCGAGGATACTCAACTACTATTCTGGAATTCTCTTTTCAGAATTAAAATATTCTATTCCAGAACACAATTTCTGGAAGTCATGTAATCCCATAACCTTTTGAATTAAGTCTTTCAGAAACATTCTGAGTTTCCTTTCCAGAACCAGTGTGCATTACTTTCGGAACTTGTTACCCAAGCAACTCTAATTGGGTGTACTAAATAAAATCCAAGGCAACGCAATCACCCAACCCAATCCAAAAAGAAATATAAGTAGGTTAGGTTTGGTTAGTTCGCGGGATAAGTGCAACCTATTTACACCCCTAATTCAAAATACATAAAACAAAAAGAACAAATCATACAAACCCAACGTCTAAACAACAATCAAGTCTCATCAAAGAAACATTACAGGATTGAAAACGCAAGATAAGTCGTAAAATGCAGAGAATAACAAGAAGGAAGAGAAGAAAAAACTACAACATAGGAAACTAAAAGAAAGGGAAAGTGAAGAGCTTTCTCAAATTTACCTCTTCATATAGAGGAGAAGAAAATGTGCATCGGAGAAGAAACACAATGGTCAAATCATAGAGTAGAACTCAAAATCGCCACAATGCAAAGGCTGAAACACAATCCCAACCTGACGCAAATGCCAACCACTGAGGAGAATGAAATGTAATTCCCCAACCAACAATATTCCAAAATCAGAATCACAATCACACATCAACAATGGAGAAGTTGACGCAACAAAAAAGGGTTACACAAACCTTAAACATATTTCTAAGCTTGGGCGTTTTGGGTAACAACCATCGAATGATTTTACTCGTGTCGCTTTGTTAAAAAAAAGGTACTTTTAAGAACTCGCTGACTCATAAGTTAACTCACGAGTCTACTCCAGTTTAACCGAGTCTGCTCGAATTTACTTAAAAAATAAGTTTACATGCAAGTTGACACTTAAGTAACAAATAAACTTATAAACTCGTTCCACACTGCTCTAGAGTTTTATAGCTAAGGTTGCTACTACATTTCATTGTTAGGATCAAAATTGGATTCTGATGGACCCTATTCAAAATACAATTGAAGTAAGATGATGTTGGAGTTTGCCAAGAGAGACAATTGGTGGAATGCTTTCTTCACAACAAAAGTTCATCTTGTGTGAGTCTTGACTTGTCACTAGCACAAGTTAATTACATCATATTGAAATTCAAATGTCACTTTCTCCACTCAAACATGCCAATACAGATTACATAACTGATTAGAAGTTCTTGAGAGTAGGTCTCTTGCAACAATAACACCAAGACAAAGGAGTGGTTAAGTTGGAGCAATGAACCAATCGTCAGCCAAGGTGAATAAGATGATTGACGGGTTAATGGAATATATCAATCTTTATTGTAACCACAATGAACTTTGCTGTTAACCACGCGTAACCTCTTGTAGTGATTACACAGCTTTTGTCGTGGTCAAACTTGTACTACTCCGCTAGTTTTAATGGCATTCTAGATTCAAGACCATCTTGTCATCGCAATCAATACACCAATCGCCATTTTTCTGCAGTTCTCTATGCTCTACAATTGTGGATTTGATTTCATATTTGAATGAAGACTTCGGCTTCAGGTTTCTTCCACTTTCTTCTGTTTAAAGATCTTTGCTCCATTCCCAGTCTAGTTCTAGCCTAATTCAAAACTTCAACGCAAAATTCTTGACAATTATGGTATATCGGTACCAAACACTATCCAAGTGGTTTCCATTTGAAATTTATGCAAAAGTAAATGGAGCATGCATACCATTTTTTATTGTCTAAGATATTTTCCTTATCTTGTGCAAGACTCTCAACTTAGGCTTTTACTCTTCCTCGCCATCTTATACAATGGAATCAATGCTTTCTTCATCCATAAGAAGTCATGAGACTATTATCATACAAATAGAAGACCGAACCTCCATGAAAAATGTTCCATCGTGTTAATTGAATGTACTACCATTTTTTTCCTACGCAAGCCTGCATATACACAGATGTTACATACGAAACAATAGTTTTTAAATTTATTGTCTTTCATTTCATAATTGTACGTTGTTCGTATCATTAGAGTCAGCGAGAAACTCGTAAATAACCAGTTTCAGATTCAGCCTCTGCACGGAGATTTTGCAAGCAGTAACAGTTTACTGTAAAGTATTTAAAATAATCTTAGCTGTCTGCTACCAATATGTTTTTAAAGATTTAAAAAACAAAAATACCCGAGTCATATTATATATGGTCGGGTTCAATCCAAAATTTCAGACTTTTTAATACAATCTTAATTAAGAACCTCGCATACCGTATAACCCAGCTACAAATTTAAAAATAATACTACAGTTTAATGGGGAGCAATAAAATCCATCCTACTTCAACACACAATTCTGCTAACCCCGTCAGGAAGCCCCTTGAATTGCAGCAGCAGCAGGTTGCATGGCAAGATCCTGATTCTGTCTCACAGCAAATCCATGGCCTCCATAACCCTGACCACCATAGTGGCCTCCATTGGAATCACTTCTCCACTGCGTGATCCCAAGAAATTAAATTAGAGATGGATTTCAATAATGAAAGCTGAATATTAGAAATAGTATTTCTCCCTAGAATAATGCGAGAATTCATTTTGGAGCCCCCCCAAAACAAAATATAGAATTGTAAAGTATAATGCTAAAAAGAGAATGCCACTCAACCAATTTTCCCATTATAGCCACAGGTAAAATATATTAAACGATTAAGTGAAAAAACGGACACAAACTTACATGCTTATTTCCTGGACTGCGACCCCATGAAAGGCGCACTGTCTGCTTCCCTATTACTGTCCCATTCAATGCCTGAATTGCATCCTCAGCATTCTTTCTGTTACAGACCCAGCATAAAGCATAGTTAACTCACTAAGAACATCCACAATGCCACAACTCTAAGAAAGGTTGCTTATTTGAAATTTGGTAGGTCCTATGTGTCACTTTTACGTACAAGACCTTAAATCAATTTTTAACTTAAATGCGTCCTTCAATTAACATTTTTAATAATCATTTATTCGCCCAATAGTCCATATCTGAGTTATTTATAGTTAATAAATTGTTAAGCAATGCTTCTTAGAGTTAAGCAATACAATAAAACCATCTTGGAGATGCTCTAAGGCAAAAGATAACACAGCACTAATTATGCTGGCAAGGGCAGTCAGAATCAAGCATTATATGCACTTGACCTTAGAAACTTGATTAGATATATCCTTAGATGATTTCAAAAGCATTAGAAGCTAGCATATTCGAGGATTTCTCACCCATCACAAGAATACACATGCCACTTCCCATTTCACGTGAAAACACCCACTTCACAGGAGGGGCAGGTTTTCACTAAGATGGAAGTTATAATCTATGTCATCATGTCAAGAGGTACTACAAGAATAAAGTACCTGTCAGCAAATTGAACAAATCCACACCCTTTCCCCACTGGAATTTTCACTGAGACAACCTCACCATATTGCAAAAATGGTTGTCTGAGATCCTCATCACTGATGTCAGAATCAAGCCCTCCAACAAATATCTACAACAGAGACCAGTTACTAAGATATGAACAAAGCAAGGTGATTAACATGTACCAAAAAATTACAAAATCAGACTCACAGTAGTGTTGTTTGAATCTCCTTCAGATTGGGAACCTTGGGCCACAGCACCATTAGCCGAATGTCCACCAGCCAATACCACAGCTAGTTAAAGAAATAAAATATCAGAGTCTGAAGTTTCTAATCAGAAGCGCCATAAATGATATACTTCGTTCCAGTGAGAACCTTCTTCTGGTGTTCATAAACATAAACAGCAAGCCTTGGCAATATTTACATTTTAAAGCAATGAATAATGAATATTACTGCTTGAATATGGATTCAAGTTTCTAAATTGTGAAAATATATCTACACATTGAAATTCAAAGATAAATTGAAGTGTGAAAGAAACGACAGACTTGTAATTTAGAATTAGCTAACATATAAGATGAAATAGGTAAGGGAAATACAAACAGAAAACCAAAGAATAAATAAATCTGAAATATGCAACTGTCAACGACAACTGTTAGAAGTTATGATTACTGGTAGCACAAAAGCACATATACAACATATGATTACTCATACAGTTAAGCACATTACTTACAACTTAGTCAACATATATGTTAATTTACAATAACCAGTTAAGGATGGAAGTGGACAGAACAAATAATAACCAATGATGATGAAACCCAAGAATGCCTAGGCTGGAGAAAAAAGACCTAACTTGTAAAAGTGAACAACGAAATTAAATTTTGGGGTTTCCCTTGAGACAATATTTAAAAAAAAAAAAAAACATAGTAGTTGAATTGAGATGCAAATAAAAAATGGGAAAGACCCATCCAAATCATGAACCGAATTGTATCATGTATGGTAAATTGATGACCAATAATAAAACATAATTCCAAAAGCAAATTAACATAAAGAAACATATACATAGTGAAGTTAAATAGTCAACTAACAAAGTGACATATAGTTTCAAAATAATTTATTTTATTTTCCAGAATATCTTGATTAGAAAATATCTTTGTTTAAATTCAAAAATAAAACTTGATTATAATGAATCTAAATTTTACTTTTTTCTTTATATTTTGATTAAAAGAGATCAGAAAGTTCAATAGATAACTTACTGCCCAAACTGAAAAGAAAAAAAATGAGACTCGATGATGTTTGTCTTGAACCTAAAACATAAAAGTTCCTAAGATAAAAAATGACTTCTGCTGTTTAACTTTAGGGTTTTGGTCATTTCCCTTCTTGACCTACTAGCAGCAAATGCAGATTGGGTGGAACAAGAGGCTGCAGATCTGCAGTGCCGTATGATTTGCCCTCTCTAGAGGCCAGTCTTTTGGCAAAATTTTTATCTCAGAAAACGGCCTACAACCTGATGCAATGCAATGACCTTTGAACAGAAGGTGCAATGCAATTGCGTTTGGACAGCGAGGAATTACAACCAGCTCCCCGCTGCCAAAGAATCAAAGCTATTGGTGTGCAAGATGCAATTCATTTGAGATTTACACAATTCGAGTGCAATTCAAATACAGTCAATACACCCCAGATTTGTATTGCCAAGTTAATGAATTGCATCAGGTACATGCAGAAGAAAAGAAAGTGACACTGAATAAATTGCTAACTGAACATTAAAATAGTATGATAAAATAAAGAGTGAATTACACTTATCACCTATGAAGCTCGGACACGTCATTTTAAAGTCATTTTAAATGGCATGTCCCATGTCCGACACGTATTAAAGTTTTGTGAAATTACAAAAGCTTCCCTGACACAATAATAGCTTGTAATTTTCAAACAATTACTGAAGGTTAAATTCTCACAAAATGTCAACTGTGATTAATGTAATTTATAGTAAAATAAAACTGTGTCACGAGCATGCAGAATAAGAATTATAAATAACAAACCTTGAGAAGAATACTGTTGTTGATAGCCATAAGTTTTCTTGGGAGTTGCAACACCTATTCTCATGGGCCTACTAGAACAATAAACGCCATTCATTTCAGTCATTGCTCTAGTTCTCTCATTTTCATCACCAAACCTAACAAAACCATAACCTTTGGATCGACCAGTATTAGAATCAATGACAACTTTTGCTCCCTTAATAGACGAAAATCTGCTCGCAAAAGTCTCTTGGAGCATAGCATCAGTAACATCAATGGCCAAGTCCCCCACAAATATTGAGAGATCAGAAGTAGCATCGGAAGATCGCCTATCCCCGGCACTGAATGTGGCCCAATTCAGACGAAATGCCTGATCTGTGTTTGGCATCATGGTTCCATTATAGTTCTGCAAGACTTTCTCAGCCGTCGCTCTTGAATAGAACTCTACAAATCCATATCCCTCAGACTGACCAGTTTGCTTATTTCGAATGACCTTGGCCGACACAACCTGCACATAGGGCAACATAATCAAAAAGTCTTCTAAGCAAAGCACTAACTTAGACCCATGTTGACACCAATAGGGTAGCTCACAGGCAAACAGATTCACAGTTCACAAATAAATTGCAATGGCTGCTAGCCAACTAGGGATCTCCAAGATGCGGATGTTTTAGAAAAAAAATACTAGAAAAACTAAAAGGGCTAGCTTTATTAGCCACTTGTTCGAGTGTTAGAATAGAGAGATCTCAAATGTATTAATTCGACGGAAACTTAGGTCAACAGAGCGAAACCCTCAATTAGGGGACCACTTAGGCTGCTGCCAACCGTACAACTCCCATGGATTCGGAATCCCAGGGATTGAAACCGAAAAATAAATCATCTCATACAATAATTTCCTCACAAAAAACAAGATCAGGAAACTTAAAGTAAAACTCTGGAACGCAGGCAACTAAAACAATAAGAAGTTCACAAATGATTCAATAAGCGGAAGTTTCCGAAGTAACTTCCAGCTACAAATCAAGCTTATTCAGACGTATCAGAAACAAACAAGTGCATTATCGGAAAGAAGTGAATGAATTGGATGGTACCTCGCCGGTGTGAGCAAAGCAGTTGTGGAGGTAGTTCTCGTCCATCCAATGGTGGAGGTCGCCGAGCCAGATGGTCCTGATCTCGTCGGAGGAGGCGGCGGGGGAAGCGGCAGGCTGTTTGTGGTGGTGGTGGTGGGAGGGAGGGGGCGGCGGCGGGGGGTAATGAGGGTGGACATAGGGCATGTAATGCTGCGGGTACATCATCATCTGCTGCTGCATCATGGCCATGGCGGTGGCCGGGTACTGCATAGCCATCCATTGGTGCTGGTACTGATGCGGCTGCGCCCACTGCTGCTGCTGCTGCCCCTGCCCCTGCTGCTGACTCAGATCGCCGTTGCTGCTGGGTTGAGCCATCACTACCTTCTACCACCTATCTATTTTAACTTCCTTTCTCTCTTTCTTCTTCTTCCCACCTCGCCTGAGAAGAGAAGAGAACGACACGACCTGGTCCAAGCGGGTGCGGAGATGCCAAGACCAGGCGACACAATAAGAGAGAAAGAGAAAGTGAAAGAGAAGGCGCAAATTGTAGGGTTGCTCTTTTATAAAGGAACACCACACCCACACACACTTAACGCCACCACTGCAACCCAAGTGTGTGTCGACACAACAACACAAATGGGTTGGGTTTGATTTGTTTTGGTTTGGATCTCACTCAGGGCAAAACCGTAAAAACTTAACCCGCTTCCAAGTTCGCAAATGCACCCTCCTTAGCCGTCCGTGATTTTCTCTCCTGTTCTGGGCCCCACTACTCTGCATCAACGTCTCTCCTTAACCCTCCTTCTCCACTTGCCTCAACCCTTCCACTGCACTCATTCTTTTTTCTTTTTTATATTGACCTATGGAGATTGAATAAAAATGTTTTGAATTTTTATCATTGAGGGAGGTGAACTTCTTTATTCTTTAAATAAGCCTTCAATTAATTACCTAAGGCTATAAATCCTATTTATTTTAAGTAATAAATTAATTGTGTAATTTCCTAGTTTTAATGAATTGTTTCTAGCTTATCACTCCATGTGCGTGCATACATTTAAGTCTACCTATTCCGTTTCTCATTTTTTAGAGAAATTATTCAATTTTTTCTATGAAAAAAAACAAAATAGGGACTAAAATAATTTCTTTGGAGGAGTGGTTGATCTCAACGGGGTCAACCACGGAGGAAGTGGATTATTCTCTAATAATACAAATTTTACGTGGATTCAAATTCTGAAGTGATAGTTTTTTGTACTTTTACATAATCACTACCAATGTCAATCGTTTGAATGAATAAATATTAGATTTATCAATTTGAGAAAATAAAAGTAGTCTTCTTAATTATTATTTTTAATAAATCTAGTCTTACAGTTCTATTCTGCAGATACTAAGATAAAGACAAAAGAAATTAATTACTTTTATTTGTAAATTGTACTTGATGTACATTAAAGACAACATAAAATAAATAGATGTATCATAATGTAATATTTTTGTTTAATTCACTTTTCATATTAATACACAAAGCAAGCAATTTTAGAACAGGGGATTCTACTATCTACAAGTATCTTTGAATTTAGGGGCTCTTTTTATAGTTGATGGGAATAAGGTTTCATTAAATAGATAACTATATTTTCCAGTTATAATAAATTACCAACTAATTAGTCTGTCTTATAACAAATATTTAGACTTCTATTTTGTAATTATATCTTTTGTTTTATTTTAGGTCACGGTACTTTTAAAGTCCAAACGTGATTTCTTGTAGGGTAAGGTAAAAAACGTGATGAAAAAAAGTACTTCTATGCTGTTGAATATTTATTTATTTTAATGAATTTTACTTTAAGAATTAACTTTTATTTATTTTTTATATCGGTGCCCATTACAATATTTTTAATTATGAATTTTAAGTAGAAATGTAATTAGAATACACTTATTAAATGTTTTTAACACAATCATCTAATTATATATTATGGGTGTACTTGATAAAACTAATCTGCTAGCTAGTTTATAAATTATAACTTTTTTTACAGAAATCTATATACTGTAAGTTAAAATCCTAAAAACTAAGAAAAATTAAATTAGTTTTGGCCACATAATTTATAAAAAACTATATTTACTTACTTAATTAGAATATACTCACTAAATGTTTTAATGCAATAATCTAATTATATATTATGATTGTATAAATAAAATAATATAGTTTATAAGTTGCAGGACTAACTTACTCAATATACTCTAAAAAAAAATACAGTCTATCATTTATGGTAAAATTGTTAGTTCTTACAATAATGACTTAAAAATCATATTTTCTTTTATGGGAAGCATAAACTCTTAAAGTAAGTATTACAACAATTTAATTAGAATGCAGCCATCTATATTTACCATCATTTAATTATAAGTTGTTATATATAATAAGATTTACCTTTTGTGATAGTGATTTAAAAATACATACTTTAATAATTTTTCTTTAGTCAATATTAAAAAATATTTAAATTAATGTATAGTGTGAATTTTGAAAAAATAGTTACACATTATATTTAAATTTAAATTCCAAACTCTACTAGAGAATATTTATATTAATAAATATTCATTAACAAAATACATGTCCATCTATATACATATACATGATGCAGCATGGTGGTTGCCGAGATTTTTATCCCCTTGTCAAATGTTAAAGAAAAAAAAAATAGTAGCTGCATGCTAAAATAACATATATTATAAAGGCTATTAGCTTGTTATAATAGTTTTATTATTCCTGTTCCACAGGGAATATATTAATGGCATTAATCTTTATTGATGAATAAGGACATATATATGCCACTTGCCTTTACCAAGAACTTTTAAAAATAGCTATGATTTGAGGATTCAATTTCTATAGTTTAATTGAGGGATGGGCATAGTTCCAAATCTTTCTGCAATCTCTATAATGATTGCTTTTTTAAAAAAAGATAAAAATAAAAAGCAGTTGTTGCGTTGCATTTGCATACTTGCATAGCATGTTGTTTAAGAACAGGACCAGGTCAAAACCTATGAGACATTGAACCCAACATGTCACGATTTCCCAGTCAACTTCGTACTTCTGGGATCAAATTTTAGACTTTTAGTAGGTGCCCCCCTCGCGCGCAATTTTGACTGATTTCTATTACACCAATGTAATTTGGAATTAGGTAACAAATTATCAACCACAATATGATTATTATTTTATGACTATAATTATTCGACCACAGGAATACGAAGAATATATAATAGGTCGATTTGTTACATTTACAAATGATTCTAATAGTTGATTAGTGATGACTTGTTTGAAATTGAGTAGTTTAGTTAGCAATAGCATGGAATAAACATGTGGTAGCGTGTGGCCACCAAAATGATTCCTGGTCCAGCTGTTGGCAGCTAAACATCATGGTACTATCATCAGCCTAACTAAGAACAGTGATTAAACGTTGAACACCTTGCTTTAAACTTTAAGTACATGCCCTTCAATTACTTTAAAAGACATTTGTGCTCTCCTTTGACAAGGGGACTCACTTTTTTCAACTCATATCTTAAATGCACATGACCGTGGATCACAGGGAACAATCAGGTCTCAAAAATACATTTCAAGTTGAAATTGCAAATTCCCCTGATGCACCAAAACAAAGTGCATGGAGGTTGCACTAGTACAAAGAATGAATTAAATAGGAAGACAAAAACAACATCAATAAACTGAGTACAAAAATGCCAAAATTTCAACAGTGTGGTGCTCCTGTTGGCTCTTCAAGCAACTTGTGAATAAGGATTAGAGGAATGTTAACAGCGTGGGAAGAAGAGAGAAAAGGAAAAGGCAAAGGTGGTATGTACATACCCACCAGTTTACCTGCGATAATCTTCATGGATGAAACTCTCGAATGGTGTTCCTGTTAGTGCCTTGCTTACATCATCCCAGTTTCCAACTTGGCTAGATAAGGACCCTTTGTGTATCTTCACCTGTCGGCTCTTCAAATCCATTTGAGGAACCTTCAGAAAATCCTGAACATCCCTTAGTTTCTGGAAACAAGAGAGACAATTGAAATGTCAAGAACCCTTTACAAGCGTATAAAGAGGAAGGTGGAGCAGACATCATGCAGCAGGTAGTGACTTACTGTGCGGTTTTTTACCACATCTTCATAGTACAGGATAATATGCCTGGTGCTCTTGAAATACTCCAAGGCTTTGGTGGTGGTTTCATTCACCTGTCTAAGTTGTGCAATCAGCAATGTCGAATTGATTGTAGGCTTGTATTTTGCAAGTATTTCTGCCTGAAAGTATAGTCAGAATCTAGTAGCATGAATAACTGTTAACTGTTTTCTAATGCATCAACTAAGTTGAACATCTTCAAAGAAATAGAAGCACTTATGCAAATGTTCAACCACCAACAATCAAACTCAAACAGGTACACATGCACAAAGAAGAAAATAGAGACCTCCTTGGGTGAATGAACATGAGATTTGTGAGTCCCATTTAATAGCTTAGCATTCCTATCATATTCATTTGCAAGTACAGAAACCATCCGGCGCAAGAGATTCCTTCTGAAAAGAAATATGAGCGAAACACCATGTATTCTGAAGTACTCAGCAATTTGTTCATGATGCTGCATCAATCCCTGCATTAAGTTACAAATATTATGATATGCTCAAATCTTCACAAGATTAAGGGCCTGTTTAGAAGAAAAAATTAGGAAAAATAACTGATATTCAACTTCTCCATACTAAAAGTTGTTTTTGGAGAAGTTTCATCCAAAAAGGTCCTAAGACAATAATGTACAGAACAGAAGTCAAGGCTAACATTTTAGATATTTAGTATCTACAAAATAAGCAAATGCAAAAAAAGTACTATATTACTGGGTTGCTTTTGATACGCTTGTTTCTAGTTCTTTTTTTTTTTTTTTTTTTTTTTTTTTTTTTTTTTTTTTTTTTTTTTTTTTTTTTTTTTCAGGCATTGGCTCCTTTTATATACCAAAATGTTCCTAACTGTTGCCAGAAAGCAAATTCAAAAATAGGGAATCAAATGAATTAGCCTCACTCATAAAAATTTAATTTAGCATTATCAAGTGTCCTTTCCAAAGAAAGGGAAACATATATACAATATAGTTCAGTGAAAATGTTGAGAAATATTATCAATAGAGATTGTTGTAGCATCAGAAATTGTGTCGACCTGCCTGTATTACATGGAGATACTTAAATTATCTTTTCAAATATATGACCTTATATGAAATTCGACATGAAGTAAGCGAATTGTATACTTTTAGGAACATAATAAGCAATTACACAAGACACAAGTAGTAGTTCATTTTTAACCAGGTTTTATTATTATATTTTCTTCAAAATCTAATGAGGTTGTAGAGTTGGCTTATTCACTCGAGATTTCTACTAACTAAAATTCAAAGGAACTCCAAGAACCATCCATCATATGCCAAACCATTTAAATACAGAAAAGAACACCAATCTTCATTGAACCTTCATCAACATATGTTATGTAAACATTTCTTAACATACACAAATCATCTAGGAAGGAGTAAAAAATATGGCAAATAACAAAATAAAGTAGTACTGAAAAAACTCAGCTAGACAACCTGTGCTGAACCTTTATAACAGCTACAGCTTGAAAAGAACAATTTGAAGAATGTTAAATTGTAAAAAAACATAAAAAAAATAACAAGGTCATGCTTGCATCGTGTACAACATAGTTCTCATTGATGCCTGCATGTGCAAAAAGAGAGTTAATTCCAATTCTCCCTAGTATCATAGTTCTCTGATCCTTTAGAAAAACTGGCAAACACGTGCCTATATCTCTCATAAGTAACAGGTAAGACCTCATGAAAAAGCATTACCTCCCCTAAATCCCATATCAGTTAACAGATACATTGGTCAACTACTAGTTCAAAAGAATAATGAACTGCATTCCAGAACTTTGTATTATTCTTCGTATCATTTACAATTCTGACAAGTTTCCTTTATGAAAGTTGTGGCAAAAACACAACACGGGAAGTCAACATAAATTAGCCCTCCCATATCTTGAATCTCATGCATAGATGATAACACAAACAAAATCATTAATCATATCTAAAAGTATACTTCACCAGGCAAAATCCTCAATACCTGATACTCAACAACTGTAAGAGAAAGTATCCCATATCCCTTGAGCTTTTTTACCATCATTAAGAGATAGCATTCTCTAAATTTAAATTTCCAATTCCATATTTCATTAGACTTATTCCAAGTAAATTATTTTAAATAACATTTAATTCAATTCCATCAAAGGATGTGATGAGACTATGGGGCGTAATAGTATGATGGAAGGTAAGGGCCCAACAGAGCAGCAGCTTAGCCATGACCATAATATATGGAAGGTAGGAAAGGCAGAACAGACTAAGGGACAGAGAGTTATGCTGTGTGAAAAGGAGCCGGGCCCAGTATCAAGAAAAGGGCGAAGTGGTTATGAAAGAAGAGGATAGCGAATTGAAGGGGAAATTCTGAAAAATACTCCGATTTATGGTTCAGCCTTTTGGATTGGGCAATGAGTAGCAGTCATTAGCTCCTTGTAATCTTATTTCATTTCTTAGTTATCCTCAACATTTTGTTGTTTGTTCCATTACTGTTGTACTTTAAATAGTGTGTTAGTGTTTCTCTTTTAACTTGGCTTTAAATTGGGCCTGCATCAGAATGATCATTAATTTTACAAAACAAAACCTGCATATTGCACTCTAGTTTAGCTAGATCAGTCCAGCAAGGCAGCGGTCACTCTAAGAGGATCAAGGGGTAGTCATCAACCAAAACCAAGCTTCACAATCATAAATTTAATGAAAATTTGTGAAACAATCTTAAGAACTAACAACAAAATGGAGTTAATATATAACATGGTCCTTGAAAATGGCAACTTGAGCTGCTTTGGTTTTTTGCATATTTTTATATGTGTGTGTGTCTGTACAAACTAGTCCTTTGGTAATGAACATTGTTTAGAAAGTTGACAACTTGATAGGGTAAACTTTTAAGAAGTTGACACTTTTGGAGACCTATCTATACAAATGCATTTTCTGGGACTCACTCAAACCTTCGAGGATCAAATAGTACATTAACTCCAGCTAAACCATGTGTATATCAGCTATTCAGATAAAAAAAAAAAAAAAAAAAAAAAAAAAAAAGAGAGAGAATCTTTGACTGTTGCAAAAAGATACAAAAATGCTTCAAACAAGACAAGTATTTCTTAAAATAAAAGGAAATCCATAAATAAAACAACCTTTACCTGATTAAGCATCCACTTCAAGCCAACAGCAGTGGTGCACTCATTTTTTGAAGCACTACTTAACCAGTCTAGATTATAAATTGTATCCAGAGTCTCTGTTATTGTTGACATGTTACTCCTTCTCACCTTAACTGAAAAAATTTCCCCATTTGAGCTTATGTTATCATGACTGTTTAAGAACGTCTCAAACCATCCACTCCCAGATCTCTGCATTGACAGAATAGCAAAATAGCGCACAGGGTGGCAAGCGCATTCCGCCCTATCATAGAAATACCAAGCAATAAATATCAGTAAAATTCAGACAGATTTAGCAACAAAACCTTAGACTTAAGCAGTATATTAATAATTGCACCTGCTGTAAGTTTTGGGGTTAGGGTAGTGCACATAAGGAATCTCCCAAGGTTCAATGTTAGGTTCTGGACACGGCTTTTGAACAACCTTGATGTCTACAAAACCAATCTTACTGCCAGAACCTATTTGCTTCAGACAAATTGAACATATATACACGCCACAGACCATTGCAAGGGTCAACACAACTAGCCTCCACACAAACGTAGAACTCTTCCAACTCTTCACAAGCAAAACATCCTGAAACCATGAACCACATTTAAATCGATTTATTTATATCAAAACATATACAATAAAGGCATAAGCATGGTTAATCCCGCTCTGAAATAGATTGAAACCCCACACAATCTACATCTTAAGAAAACTACCCAATCAAATGCCTAATACCCATGACCTTAAAAACACACATATTCGCAGGAGTTATTTTAAGGAACCAGATCGGACAATTTCACGTGCCACCCCATGTAAAAACGGAATAAAAAATGGAATCTTTTACTTCAAATTTTGGGAGATTTGAAGAATAAGACAACATGGCACGTTGAAAGGTGAAAAATTACACTTACTTTGGCGAAGGAAGAGAGATCATCGGCCATTGTTGACGAGCTCAAAAAGAATGCGGATGAAAAGGCATTTTCTGGGTACCTTTCTGAATTTCTTTCTTCGTTTTTTTATTCTAGAGCTTTCATTTCAGCTCTCATTGCTGCAACCAGCAACCACACGGGCCAAAAGAATGGAGAAAAAGCAAAAGGGGTTCTTCGATGAGATGAGGTGTGTGTGCGTGACACTGAGCTTTTCCTTTTCTTTTTCCTTTTTTATTATTTGTTCTTCTTTTGTATCCCTTTTTTGTATTATTTTTTGGGTTTCCTGAATAATGAAATAATTTGAGGTTTCTAATCTTGGACTTGGGATAGACACATACACAAATTTTCGGTAACCTGCACTTAGCGCCACACTCTTTCTTAGTGTTCGGAAGCGCTTCGAGTATCGTTCGGAGTGAAGACGTTGAGTACGACCAAAGAAAAACGACATCATGAGTGCGTGCCCACCATCGCCTCTTAAACGACATCATCGTCACTTCGTTTGCAATCCATAAGATCCACCACATGTCTGTTCCAAAAGAAAATTATGGACAAATTAAATTCACAGAGTTGACAATTTAATATATTTCCCACCACGTGTACACTCTTAATCACATTTCAATTACGTGAGAGTATGGTTGTTAATAAACATGTTTCAACTTTATAAGTAGTGACATTTGTTTCATGACTTTAGGTAATAATAATTATTATTATTATATTATCCATGTGCCTTTTTTTTAAAATAAGTTATCATAACAATTAGGACACCAGGGCAATTAAACATGGTAAAAATTTGCTAGGGAATTCCTAACCGTGGTGTTAGTTATGGCATTATTTTTTGGACTCTTACTAATCAACCAAGACGCTTATTAAAGAACTACAACTTATGCAAAAGTGTATTAACAATTGAGGATAACTTTGTCAAGTTTTACAATTATCAACTTATTATTTTCATGTTTTATCAATAATCTTCTTGAATTTATAATTGAGACTACGTATGTTATTTGAATTATCTTTTACGACTACTGTAGTTAACAAAATAATGTTTTCAAATTGTAAAATAAAAAGAGAAGAATGTTATATTTTCTTTACTATGAATAGAGAAGAAAAAAGAAGAAGAATGATAAATGAAAGAATATTTTTTTTGCTTTATCTCAAATTCAAGAGGTTAATTTCTATCTCATATAAAGTGGCTATAAATTTGTTTTATTAAACAAAAGCTAATAGATTATTTTAAATTAAATTATAATTAGATAATATAAAAATGCTAATAATTTCTTTTTATTACAAATTAATTATTTATCATCTTTAAAATTATAAAAGAAAAAATATTAAAAAATTCAATGATTCTAAAATATAATCAATGAAACTACAAATATCAGTATTTTTTTAATATTGATGAGATATCACTTATCAACATCTCAAAAGTTAGTTTTTTTGTTAGAAGTTATGAAAGGGACAAAGATATTTAGTAAGCGTTATAATTGCACAAAAGCTTTTTATAAAAGATAATATGTATCTCACACATGCATCTAGAGTTGATTGTTGCCAATGCTAAAGTTGGATGGGCCAAAGTTTGTGACTAATGGGACCAAAGAGAAATAATATATCTCCAACGAGAAAATAGGGACAATAGTTATTATGTAAATAAAGAAATTGAATATATTTGAATATAGTTGAAGCCTTTATTGAATTTTTAAGTTTAGGTTATGTTTCAATTCACGCCTTTAATTTGCTTTTCTTTTTAAAAATATTTAAGTAGAAGCAATATCACTTGTTCCAGGTTGGTTTCTATAAAGTGGACTTTAATAAGAGCAGGAGGTGGTCGAATGGCATGTGTGTCAAATACAATGTAAAAGTTAATATGTAAAATTTATAATATTTAAAAAAGGTAATATTATCATCATTACCGATAATTATAAGTTTGAAGGAATGGTGCACAAATCAATACAACTGCATGACATTGGAGAAGGGTTTAGAAACCTAACAAAGAGAAACCACCACCAATATTACCTTTAGAATATTGAAATGTCTTTTTTTTCGAAAAAAAATGTTTGAAATAATAAATGTGTAATAAAATGAATAATATATATCTTGATATTAGTATTTTTATCTGTATGGGTTTTAATGATATGTTCATATCAATTTTACTTTTTATTAATAATATAATAATATGATTATTTATCTAAGTATTTTTTTAATATTTAATCAAAATATGTTAGGGTATTTATGGTTATTGTTGAGATAATTTTAATATTTTGTTTATTAGGTCCCTAGACTTGAATAGTCTTAGATGACAATGAGTTTAAGAAAAAGAAAAACTCGTTTTTTAACTAAATGTTAAATTATATTATACATTTACCTCCTAGATTCGAGTAGGTATAAGATGAGTTTTATAAATAAACAAAATTCGAATTTGTGAATATTGAAGGGAGTTTAACCATTTTTAAAAAATAAAAACGACACATGATTACATTTATTGGATGAAAACAGTTTAATGAGTGGTAGGAATTGCAATGGTTGGTGTTAGCCTCATTCATTTATAAGAAAATGGTTGGGTAGAATGGTGAGAAAACCATTACTTAGAAATTTTAATTTGAGTGACATATAGATTGTTTGTAGCTTTGTTAGGCAAGAATGTCTCCAAGAAGTTTTAATAAGAGAAAAAAAAAGGTCATATGAGAAAGAGCTTGACAATAGGTACAATTCAAATGTGGATTTTAGAGCATAGATCTCCTTTTCAGGATGAACTAGGTAGTTATTGATGGATAACTACAGAAGACATGTATGAAGAACAAGTTAAGGATAATTTGTCATCGAAGTGAGTGAAAAGATTCAAGTATGGAGAATATTTTTCTAAGCATAGATGATCATCTTTGTTATATGCTTTTGTTAATAATGTGAGAGTTGGTGTCACAACATTGTCGTAGTTTAAAGATATTAGGCTAATGACAATGTGGTTATTGGTCGAGAAGGCTAATGACAATGTGGTTTAAACATAATTCATTCATGCTAATGTTAGTATAAATGAACAACATAGTCTATATATTAAGAAACTATGTTATTCCATTGTATGAAATTTATATTTAAAGTATAACTTTTATAAAACAACAACTAAATGTATAAATTATATTTCCAATATTTTCTTCTTTATTAGCACAACACATGATATTATCATAAAGAGATTAAAAGCTCAGAATATGCAATAGAGACAAATGAGAAAGAAATGATAAATAGTCTCTTGAAAAAAATGTACCAACAACTGTATAATCCACAATAAAACCTTATTAATGTGTTAACTAAACTAAAAACTCATTAAACTTGAATTATTTTTTATAAATTAACTGAAAACTTATAACATCTTAATTAATAATGAGAAAATATAAGATCCTGATTCAAGTTGAGAAAACTAAGATAAGAGAATATAAAAGGTGTATAAATTAGAAATAATATATTTTATTATAACAAATTTCGAATTCCAATTACCTTTTACAAATTCCTCTTTCAAATATACATAAATGTTTTAGTTGAAGTATTGTTGTGATATTTAGTTCTAATTGACCAATTTGTTCTTCACATATCTAACTAATCAGTTGCATCTTTTGATTCTACTCTTTTAAGTAATAACAGTAGAGGACACATACTGTAACCCAATATATTACAATTGGTGCAAGTATTTCAAATCCAAAAGTTAAGCTATAACCACACCTCATCAACAAGGAAATTTACAAACTTTGACGTATCACAGAAACAAAATTATAAACTATTAAAGGAAATCAAACTTAGTCACAATGTCCCCATCCTCAGAATCACGCAGGTTCAAACCCTTAGTAGCTACTACCCCATCTCTTCAAGAGCTAGCTAGTGATTCATAAAGAAAAGAAAGCAAAAACTTATTAACATAATATATAAAACACATTTCTATCAATAAAACTAATATTTTCTACATATTTTAAGTTTATATTTATGCTCATTCATTTATATTTAAATATACTTATAATATTCTTGATAATGATCGGTGTTCATGTCAGTTTACACTCTTTCAAGCTTTATCAATTGTGTAAACCATATTAGAATATATTAGACCAAAACTGTATGAAAAAATTAAAATACAGAGCATGTGCATAAGAAATACAGAGCAGAAAAGAATATGAAACATGGTTTTCCACACACACTTGTAAAGTATAATATTCAACAAATCAACACACTAATTTTATGTGTATGTACACAATTTAGTTCAGCAAATATTCAGCAAAGATTATACACAACTACAATAAAATTGCTTACCTTAATTAGGATCCCAAGCAAAAGCAATCTTGTCAATCACTCCCGTTGCCGCCCCCACAAATCCTAAACCCCCAAATCTATGTTCAACATAAAAAAATTATTCAAACACACCTCAAATGAACCCTAAACCAAAAATCCAACCAAAATATAATACCCACGAACGCATTTGACGCAGTTGGAGAGGAAACACAAATGAGTTCACGTCCTTCGAACCTTCTCGCAGTTTTGCTAGTGCCAATCCTCCTTCAAACCAAATCGTATGGGTAAAATCGTAGAGCTTCAAAGCTTGTTGTGTTGTGCTGTGTTTCGAAGCTTCAGAGTTGTGCTCCAGTAATGTGGTAAAAATTTGGTTTTTCCAGTAAAAGTTGAGCGTGAGCTTCTCTCAATATTTGGTAAAGTTAGTTTCTTGCATTCCAATGAAAGTAAATCCCACCCAATTCTTTCTTTATAAAAAATTAAAATTGTCTAAAAGTTCTTATATAAGCGAGTAGAAAGAAATTAAAACATATATCATGATTAATAAAGTTTTTATATTACTGATAAATAAAAATAATAAAATTAATGTATTATATAAAGTATTTTTGTATTATAATAAAATAAAACAATGAAACTATAGTAATATATAAAAATAATTACTATAATTTTCTTCAATACAATTTTCTAAATATATACTCAAATGTCAAATAATTTTTTATTTAATTCATATATTACACTGAAAAATTTCTCAATATATTTAGTAAAGTTAACTATTTATGAATTATATTATTAGTTAGTATTAACGGACAGTAAAGACAATAACAACAAACAAAATAAATAAGTCTAAATTATTAAAAGTTATAATTATTTTCTTCTTATTATAACATATTATTAATATTCTTATTTAATATGTGTGTAGTGTTTATAAATAAAATAAAATAAAAATGTTAAGACTATTAGAAAAAGAATTATTCAAATTTTACTAATTGAAAAAAAAAAATGTTACTAGTTTGAAGAGGTTTTTGTATAAGGGGAATTTTTTATTTTCAATTATTTGTTTGTCATGTTAATTTATTTATAAAAAATAATATATTTAAGAAATATTGTTTATTGAAGAATTAACTAAACTATGTTATGTAAATATATAAAAAAATTACTTTGAATTGCTTCTATTAATAATTAGGTACTATGACTTATTTTATAAAACATCAACATCTTATATGTCATTATAATTAACTATGTCATATAATAATCAAAATTACCTACTATAATCAAATATATTTACATAATCACATATAATACACGCAATATATAATATAACAATCATTTATCATTGTTGCATTTTCTTTTTCATTGTTATCACAATACTAATGCAATTACTTTCAATTTTTTATAAATTGTTTCATAGTCTAAAAAATTTCATATATTCTTAAACAATTTTGTTTACATAATTTTCTATCTACAAATTTAATTCACTTAAAAATAAAAAGAAAATTGTATGAAATTGTTCACCTACTTCAGTGAATGTATATGTAGAAACTATTTTATTCACAATGAAAGCAATTAAATTCTAAACTTTAAATATAAATTGTCAATGTAACATCACTCAATTAAAATTAACATAATTAAAATTAAAAAATGATTGTTTTTTCTGCTGATATGTATGTTCACTCCTTTCTAACCCTATTTAAAATGAAGAGTGTGTTATGGTAACTCTTATGTTGCTCTACATGCATTTCAAGTGAAGAGTTATGCTTCCTTCATTGAGTTTCATTTCAAATTAAATTAAACTAAAACTAAATTAAATTAATTAAGGCACTTTTTAACCATCTATTCATCTTCCTCTTCTTACCAAATTCTAAAACTTAAACAGATACATAGAGTCATTAGAGCATTACTATAATACTTTCTTTTATTTCTCTTATCTATTTGTTTTTTGAAATAAATATTATAACATACATTTGGAATAATATACATATTCATACTATCATAAGTAACTAATACAGTACTACATTATATTTTAACAAATTACAAATTAAATATCATTTAACATGTTATATCTTATATTCATCAATATTTGATGCTTCAACATTCATATTTTATGCTTTAACTATCATTTATTTATATTTTATTATTCAACTATCATTCATTTATATTTTATGATTGAACTATCATTCAATTAAATTTCAAAAGTTATTATCAAATATTTATTTAAATTTATTTCATTAAAATTATTAATAAATAATCATAATAATTTTCATCCAGCTTATTTATTTGCTACATTACTTTGATCTTATTGCAATTCTTTTAATATTTTCAAATTTTTCTTTTGTATTAATCATACTACAAATTATTAAACAAAATTTAATATATATAATTAAATTCATAATTTTTTCTAATTATTTAGCAACAAATTTCATAATTACCTTTGGAGATTTTTTTTATTATCAAACTTACACTTATCTTATTTTTCTAACAATATTTTATTATTTTTATATTTTACTAATTTAATAATAATACTCTTATTTCATTTTATATTTTTTAAACTTTATTTTTTTAAATTCAATTTAATTTTAACTATATTTTTAATCTTTTTTTTTCTCAACTACACACAAATACAAGACAATTAAAAAACACTTTTTTCAATGTTGCATAGGCTAGGCCGACGCAACATTTAGTGTGGACCGAGTCCTTGTACTTTACTATTTTTTTTTAAATTGCATCAGCTATGCCGATGTAATTTTTTTTAAAAAAAAATATGTTGTGACGATTGTTGTGTAGATCAAGCCGACACTTTGATTTTGATTCCAACAGCTCCCACTTTGGCCGACGCTTTTTGTGTCGGTTGTTCGGCCCACACAAAATATTGAAAGCTATTCAGGTATTTTCTTGTAGTGGTTAGATATTCTAAAATATAGAAGTTCTATAAAACTTTAACTTTCAAATGTCTATTGTTGATGACATAATTCATGTAAGATTTAATTATTATAAGTTTGATAAAGAATTGACATAGCTAGATGACTCTTTTGCATATATGGATTTGTAGGAAAATACAAAAGCACCGGAAAGTAAACCAAAAGCATTTATAGACCTGAAAGATAGTATTAGAAAATACAATATCCTATTAAATAAAACTCTCACCTAAGATAAATAATCACCAAACAAAAGCAATCAATCCTAAAGAAGATGTCAAAACAATATTATTGTTTCATCAAGGAAGATGTCAAAACAATATTATCGTTTCATCAAAGACAACCAACATTCATCTTCAACACAGAAGAAAAAATGTCAATTGAGTATTAAAAAAAAAAAATGAGTGAAGACTATGTAAGAAAAACTAGAACAATTCCAAAAAAAAAATATATAAAAGCTTGTGAGTTTGCCATAAGACAATTAAATAATAGGATAAGTAGGTACTTAAAGTTAAGATTAAAAAAAAAGGTAAGATTATGAAAAATAAGGCTCGACTGCTAGTCTAAGGTTAATCTCAACAAAAGAAAGTATAAAGTACACTAAAATTCATAATCCCCTTGCAAGACTAGAGAAAATAAGTTTTACTCTAGTTTATGTCTTCAGTAAAACTAAGTTGTATCAGATGTAAAAGGCACATTCTTCAACAACTTAATAAAAAAATAAGTTTACGTACAACAAGTGCTTGAATTTGAGAATGCTACATTTCTGAACTATATTTTAAACTAAATAATGATTTTTCAAGAAAAAAAGAGTAGAAACTACTATGTTTCACAAAAACTGCTCCTAGGATTTTATTATCATCCATATTTAAGATGATATTATATTTGGTGTTAATATGTTAAGATGAGCATTATAAGAATTGAGATTCTTCTTGAATTTATGGATTAAATAGATAGACAATACTATATATATATACTAACTTAAAGTATCTCGATTTTTTTCCCCCAAAATAAACCCATTTAGAAAAAAAAAAAATACCCAAATAAACTCATTTTCACTCTAATTTCCAAACTTGACTTGTTTACTCTTCACGTTGAGAAATCGGTCCCTCTGAGCCGAATTCTCAAAGTGAAATGACCCCTCCACTCTTTTTTTCTTTCCTCATTTTAAAATAAAAGTGAAAAAACCAAGCCAAATTTTAACTCCTGGAGAATCAAATTTTGACCATTTGTTTTCGTTCGGATGTGGATATGTACCAAATTTTCAATATACCCACTTCTGAGCCTGAAAATATATCGAGATTCAGTTTTTAAAGAGGCGAATACTAACATGATTTTCTAAATTTGTTTAAATGAAAAAAAAATAGAGGTAAATAAAATTTGATGGTACTGATTAACCGCGGAAAATTCGATTTCCTGATCACTTAGTTTGAGAATTAAAATATAGAAAAACTTATTTGAATACTTTCTTCAAAATAGTTTATTTTTAGAAAAAAATCAAAGTACCTCAAAGAGCTCTAAAAAATTGTTAAATTAAAAAATAATAATAAAAATAATTACTCAGTAGTGTATGATTTACGTAATGGGATAGTGAAGCTGTTATGTAAGAAGGGAGACAAAGATATTATGGATTGGTGTAAATTTCAGGAAGCAGTTAAACCGTTCATTATGGCAGTGTCCTCTGCCCATCAACCGTTTCCATTGTTTCTTGCCAAACTCTTTTGCTTTCATTCATTCATTCCTAATAACACCAAACTCTGGCACACCCTCTCACATTTTCTCCATCTTTTTCACACTTTTTCTCGTTCCATCTACCTCACATCTTTTCTCATCACTACAATGGAACCAAACACCAACAACGAGGTTGTCCGCGAGTTCCCTCGCCTCTTCCGTGCCTACAAAGACGGCCGCATCGACCGTTTTCTCGGCACCGAAACCACTCCTCCCGGAACCGACCCCACCACCGCCGTTCAATCCAAAGACGTCACCATAAACCCCCAAACCACCGTCGCCGCCCGCCTCTACCTCCCTCCCACCGCTTCCTCCTCCTCCTCCCAGAAACTCCCTATTCTAGTCTACATCCACGGCGGCGCCTTCTGCGTCTGCACCCCCTTCAACCCCGCCTACCACAGCCACCTCAACGCAGTCTGCGCCGCCGCCAACGTTCTCGTCGCCTCCGTTCACTACCGCCTCGCCCCGGAGCACCCCCTCCCAGCCGCCTACCACGACGCCTGGGAGGCCTTCCTCTGGGTCGCCTCCCACGCCGCCGGTGCCGGGCCGGAGCCCTGGCTCAACGCCCACGCCGATCCAGGAACCGTGTTCCTCGCCGGTGACAGCGCCGGAGGCAACATCGCGCACACCGTGGCGATGCGAGGCAGTGCAGAAGGGTTCGGGGGATTGACCCTCCAAGGGATGGTGCTGCTTCACCCATTCTTCGGGAACGATAAAAGGGACGAGCTTGTAGAGTTTCTGTACCCTACGTACAAAGGATCCAGCGACATGATGATCCACGCCCCGCTGGATCCAAAGCTGTCGGATCTAGCGTGTCCGAGGTTGCTGATCTTCTTGTCGGAGAAAGATTTTCTGAGGGACAGAGCGCTGAGCTATTACGAGGCGCTGAAGAAAAGTGGGTGGAAGGGTGTGGTGGAGAAGGTGGAGTTCCCGGGAGAGAACCACGTGTTTCATCTCGTTCAACCCTCTAAGCAAAACTCCTTGGATCTCGTTAACCAGTTTGTCGCATTCTTGAAGCAAATCCCCTCGCGTTTCTGATTCATTGGTTAGATTATGATCACTCTCTTTCGTATCAAACACAAATGTGGCAGTTACTCAAACTGTCCTCGTTTTCTTTGTCGTTTCATATCCAGTAATTGCTTTTGCCTTCATATTCTTGGACAATATTCATATAATTTCTTAAGAAAATTGAGTCTTTTCCTTTCAAAAGAGGAAATAAAATTAAGAAAATTGAGTCTTTTCTTGCACGTTATACATTTCATCCTTGTTCTTTCACTCCAAATATCTTACCATTATTTGGCAGAATCAGGGTAGTGGCGTGTCTATTTGCAGAACTTACTTCACATATATTTTGACATTTTTTTTTAGAAACTATGATTTCTAATATAATAATATTTAGGGATATTTTAAAATAAAAATAAAATATTATATTTTGAGTATGGGATGTAGATAGATTTACTTTATGGGTGCAAATATCACCCTTCTATTATGAATATAGCTTGATTCTTCTACAACGCATGAATAGAAAATCAATCAATGACGTAATAGTACGAGAAACATGGGTCTTGCAGAAGAAATTTTGACATATTTTGTCGTTGTTATATTTATCGGAAACTCATATAATAACCGGAAATGGATAAATTTTAACAGTTTTAAGAAATTGGATAAAAATCATGTTTTAATACGATTTTGAAATACACCATATTTTAAACATTGAAATCATCAATGAAATATGATTTTAAGATTTTAATTTTTTATTAATAAAATGAAGGACAACTTTATTTGTTTTTATATTGTACATCAAAGTACATTTTTTTTAGTAAAATCGAGCATCTAAACACAATTTCTAACATTTGTTTAAAATTGTGGCTTTATATTGGTTTTGAGCATTTTTCACCATTTTATTGAATTTTTTTCTTTTTTATTTAGAACTCCTTTTTGTTTTTTATTTATTTAAAATATTATTTGCTGTTATTTATGATTTTCAAGTTTAGATAATTTTTTTGTATTTATTTTAATTTGCATATTTTTTAATAGTGTGGTTTACTAATTAAAATAATTATGTTAATTTTATGTAATTTGAAAAATATAATAAGATTGTAAATGTTAAATAGGCATATACAAAAACAAATTTAAATATAATGAGAATTAATTTTGAAGGATAACAATTAAGTAAAAAAAAATTATTTAAGATTTTGAGTAGGATCGTAAAGAGTTCATAAGATCGTAAATAGTGAAATCATAACACCAATAATAGATTTTACTTTAAATAGATAAATATATATATATATATATATATATATATATATATATAATAATATTTTTGTAAAAAAATAAATAAATAAGAGAAATTAAGAAAAGTATTTGAGGGATGATTCAATCTTGATACAAAACTATTTAAGTTTATATAATCACATTTTTTCTATTTTACTTAATGTATTACATGAAATGTAATTAAGTAATTAAAAAGATTAGTTGATGTGTTGAATATATTATAAAAGAGTAATAACAATATAAAATTTATGTAAAAACATCTAGTGTCCAAATGAGATCCAAATCAAAATCATGAACCCTGTAAACACAAACCAAATATACACACATAACTAATCAATTCATTTGTTAATACTTCATCAAACTTAAGTCTACAAAATCAACTCCTTTGACAATACTTAATAAAACTTAAGTTCATCTAATATAGATCACTCACATTAAAATGAAAATTAAAGGAATCATGAAAATTAAAAGAATCTTCATTAGTTTTATCTCCTTCATGAAGTAAATCAATAAGACAGTATCCTCCTCTAAAGTTGGGATGACAAGAACATCATCATCTTCAACACCATCTTAGACTTGACCTTTAACCATGGTAATTAAAAACGAGAGTTTACTCGTAAAATCGTAGGATTTTACGATTTTACATGCTTAATACGATTCAAATTCCACTCAGGATCGTTAAATAGCAAGATCGTATGGATTGTCGAATTCAAATTCCACCCAGGATTGTTAAATAGCAAGATCATATGGATCGTGGAACAAAATCTCAAAAACGTGTAATCGCTATTTTTTCCTGTATCAAATTGTTCACCTTCCTGAGTTAATGTCCAAACCTAATTTTGTTTAAATTTAATGTAATTAAATTCTGACTTTGTTACATGTGTCGTATCACCACCTAATTCATCCAATTAGAATTAATGCAATTAAAATAAAATTAAAAAAATGAAAATCTCTTTTCTATTACTGCACTGCACAATTACTCTTCTCCATTTTACATTAACATTTCAATTGAAAAGTCTTTTACTTTGCCTTCATACTCACTCCTCCTTTCTGATTGGGTCTATTTTAAATTCAAATAAAATAAAATAAAATAATTTAACTAAGGCAAATGAAACGTCTCTTCTGCATTCTTCTTACCAAATTCTAAAACCTTAGTCACAGATCTGTATCTTCTTGTTTGTAGGACACCACTTTACTCTCAAACTCACAAAAACTGATAGTTTTGTTTCTGTATCTTCTTCTTCGCTGGACACCTCTTCACTCTCAAACTAAGACTCACAAAACTAACGATTTTATTTTTATCTCTTTCACTTTTATTTCTTCTATTTTGGCTATGTCTTTTTTTTATGTACTTGTATTTATTTTACAAAATAAATTGCAGAAGAATATTACATAATGGCTTCATGAGCTTCTAATCCTCCCTCTAATGATGTTGCTGCTGAAAAGGGTTCCTTCTCACAAAATGCTCACACTAAAAAGGTTGTAAAGAATGCTCCAGGTAGTAGAACAGACGTGGCTTGGAAACATGGAATATGTATTGACGGTGATCCAAGAAAGATTCAATGCAAATATTGCCAAAAGACTATAACAGGAGGGGTTTATAGGTTGAAGCACCACTTGGCAGGAACTCAAAAGGATGTAGTTGCCTGAAAAAGTGTTACAGATGAAGTAAAAGGAGAAATGTTTGAAGTTGTTGTGGGCTTGCAGCAAAAATTAATGAAGAGGGGGATAGAACTATTTTTAAGAAGAGGGCAACCAGATCACAGACCACAATTAATCAGCTATTTGAGAAGGATCAAAGAGAGAGTGTTTGTAGGGATGTGTCAAGGCATTTTTATGATAATGACATGCCATTTAATGTGTCAAGAAGCAGATCATTTAAGAGGATGGTTGAGTCGATTGCAAATTATGGCCCAGGATTTAAGCCACCTTCATATGATGAGATAAGAGTAAAGTACTTAAAGGAAGAAGTTCAGGCAACAAAAGATGCTTTGGAGGTTCATAGGACTGCATGGAAGAAAACAGGTTGAACGATAATGACTGAGGGGTGGACTGATAAGAGAAGAATAACTATATTGAACTTCTTAGTTAACAATTCAAAGGGAACTATTTTTCTGAAATCTATTGATGCCTCTGCTATCTCCAAAACAGCTAATAAAATTTGTAAGATGTTGGATGACATTGTTGAAGAAATCGGTGAGGAAAATGTTGTCCAAATTGTAACAGACAATGCTGCCAATTATAAAGCAACCGATGAGTTGTTAATGAAGAAAAGGAAAACACTCTATTGGACTCCATGTGCAACACATTGCATTGACTTAATGTTAGAAGATTTTGAAAAGAAGGTACCTGTTCATCAAAATACTATTCCAAAAGGTAGAAAAATTACTACTTATATTTATTGATTCTAGGACATCTTTAATTTCTATGCTACATCACTTCACAAAGGGGAGAGACTTGTTGAGGCCAGGTTTAACTCGTTTTGCCACTTCTTACTTAACATTAGGATGTCTTTTAGAACACAGGGGCCCTTTGATTAGAATGTTTACTAGTGATGAGTGCAAGGATACTCGTTTTGCAAGGACAAGGGATGGAAGTTTAGTTGAAGAGGTGGTTTTGGATAAAGAATTTTGGAAGAGTATTGTCACATATTTGAAAGGAGCATTTCCTATAATGCAAGTGCTTAGAATGGTAGATTCTGATGATAAACCAGCCATGGGTTTCATCTACAAGGCAATGGATCAAGTTAAAGAAAAGATACAAAAAGAGTTTAATGGTGATAAGAAAAGGTAAATAATTTACTAATCTCCTAATTGAAATTTCATTTTATCTTTAGATTTGACTCCTTAGAAATTTGAGAACATTAATTCTTTT
>Ga0209489_102273_pt1 | contig 39195 bp, 14 predicted proteins | sample SiratrowhiteBW_FD_187527 | JGI IMG/M metagenome (GOLD analysis project Ga0209489, IMG submission 187527) | Root nodule microbial communities of legume samples collected from California, USA - Siratro white BW (SPAdes) (version 2) | ecosystem: Host-associated > Plants > Roots > Nodule | place...
TAAAAGAACAATTAAAAACAAGTAACAATTGAAAAACGGAGTTTGCAAGATCTAGAAGGACTTTGGGATTGAACTTCATCTCTTTCCCTCATTCGTATTTTGGAATTGATAATAAAATGCAATATTCGTAACTACTCTCAATTGATGCACAAATTAAAATCATTCACACCGATTCCTCTGATATGAAATTCATAAGGAAATCTCCTAAACACTGATTCCTCAGCTATTTAGTAAATTACCCAGCGTTAAGAACGGATGTAATACGCAATCAATATATTGAAACCTATCCCTAGTATTCCAACATATCGACTATTTTCATCTAGGTCGGAAACTCAAAAATACTTTCCAGTTAAATTTAAGAATCAAAATCGAGACTCTATTGATGAAAATAAAATCAAGCATTAAGTATAAGATGAAAATAGCAATGGAGTAGAAAACTGAATATTATATTTAAAATCACCAAAATACAAATGAGTTCAAGAAGTTACATTCAATCCCAAAGTTGCGGAACTTAGCTACTCATAGTAGTCATTACACTTCAAAGAAGAAAGATTGCAAAAAGAAGAGCAGGAATCCACAGTAGTTCTTGTTCTTTTTTCGCTCTCTAGTTCCTCCTAATCCAGATCCCCTTTCTAAAACCCTAAAAATTCCTTTTAACGCGTTCTTTCGGATTCTGGATAAGTAACTTTTCGCTCAGGCGAAAACACCTCGCTTGGGCGCAAATTTGATGTGCTCTCTGGACTGATCTCGCCCAGGCGAAACCATCCTCGCTTGGGCGAGATTTTGATGTGCTCACTGGACTGATCTCGCCCAGGAGAAACCATCCTCGCTTGGGCGAGATTTTGATGTGCTCACTGGACTGATCTCGCCCAGGCGAAACCATCCTCGCTCGGGCTAGATTGCCTCGCTCCAATGTCGCCTGGGCGAATCTTCAGCTTGAATAACTCTTCTTTTCAAATCTTTTCTATTTCTTCTTCTCATGCAACTTCAAAGCTCTAGTTTCCTTCATTCTTATCACCTGAAATTCACAATAATTAAGATCAAATATCTTCTCTTGACTCATGACTCAAATTAACAAAGTAAATCCAAAAACTTTCAATTCAGAAGTGATTATTATCATAATGATCACTTAAGCTCACAAAAACTCCAATTTATAATGTATAAAAAACATTAAAAAATGATACTTATCACTTACTTGATCTATGATTTTGGATTCACTTATAAATCTAAGTTTTTGATTGGATCAAATGTCAGTCTTATGTTCAAAATTATTCTAATAGTTTATTGCTAATAATTATATTGTGTAAGTGAGCATATATAAAAACAAGTGAAGAAACAACATCTTAAGAATAATCGAGACTCTATTTTGAGTTTTCTTCTCGAATATATGTATCCATATGTGTTTTTGTGTGTGATGGTACAAACTTCAAAATAATACTACTTTTATATGACATAATAATAATAATAATAAAATGATTTAAAATATTATATTATAAATTTTGGATGTTAATATGTATTTTTGCAAAACTCGGGAATATAAGTGTATACAGTATTTACTGATATTTATTTCAATTGTTTAGGCATTCAATTAAGACATTTAAAGCGAAACATTTTCATTGTAGTATGTTTTGAAAGTATTCTTTAATTTATTTTCCAATTAACACGTCATAATGTTGAGTTTTGAAAGTTTTCAACGTATTAGCAAACACAGAATATATACAAACCAGATAGAGAGAGAGATTTGTTAGTATGCAATAACTGACAGAAAGAGAAGATAAATAGGGACAATTCAATGACAGTCGAAGTTTTATTTGAAGTTCTTTATAGTATTGAATTGACATATAGAAATTGATTTTCGTTCAAAGTATCATCTTTAGACTTAAAACTAAGTTAACAATGTACTTAAAGGGCATTTGCTGTCTTAATCTAATCACACATCCATTGTATGGAGAGCTACATAATCGGCACTATTGAAAGTACTTGGGACGTCTAAATGCATGCATGTTCGAAACATTTTAAAATTTTTGTTAAGAAACTAGTAAAGATAAATAATTATTTTATGGAAATTAATAGTTATGAGCTTAATATGCCAGCGATCCTTTTTAATATATTCATTACATAATTTTCGGTGACTACATAATTGTCTTATCCATTTTAGTCAGTATAATTTAAAATCTTACTAATTTGATATTACCGTTAAAGTTTCACCTTTAAGTGATTAAATGAGAAATTGAATGATCTTATACATAGCACAAGATGGTATGGTCTCATATATTATACTGATATGATATACCAAACACCACCCGATCCTATAAAAACCAAAAAAGTCCTACGGGTTAAAATTTATTTTGTAATATAAAAATTAAATGAGTTATTATGATTTTTTTATTTATAGTCAATGACAAATATAAAACTATAAGTGCAGCTTTTTTTTTTTAAAAAAAAAAGCTATATATATGTGTGTTTATATATATATATAGGTGGTTCCACCTTCCTGGGACATCACTCATGGATGTGATATAATAAATTAAGAAAACATGTAGTTATGTAAAAGTGTTTAAAAATGAATTGCAATAGTGGTGAGAATAGTGAGGAATATGGTTCTTGGTAAGCATTATATGGGATATTTTCTGCTTTCCACGTATATAAATAGAATAAACGAGAGTTAAAGAAAAGTACGTCTTATTTTCTTAATGGAGGCTGGAGAACCTGAATTTGTAGGGCATGAATGAAGACACCTTGGTGTGGCCTATATAAGTAGGACATATCCTTGGTCCTCTTTTCAAGAGAAGCAAGTGGTGCATGGTACATGTTATCTACAACAATGCCTTCTTCTTCATCTTCTTCTTGTGATGATGCAATTACTGTCCACTCAAAATGCACTGTTGTGCCTGACCAAAATTCCACTCTAGGAGATCTCAAGCTCTCTATCTCAGACCTTAACATGCTCCTCTCTCACTACATCCAAAAGGGTTGTCTCTTCACCACCCCATCTCTCCCCTCTCACACTCTCATCCCTCACCTCATCAACGCACTTTCTCGCACGCTCTCCTTTTTCCCTCCCTTCGCTGGTCGTCTCAAAACTGACCATCATGGCTACGTCTACATCGCATGCAACGATGCAGGCGTCGACTTCATCCACGCCACCGCTGCTCATATCTCCGTTACCGACCTCCTGTCACCGTCCCATCTTCATCCAACGTTCAACCACCTCTTTCCTTTCCACCACAAAATTAGTTACACCGCTCATTCCTCCCCTATCATGGCCATTCAGGTCACCGAGCTCGCCGACGGCGTTTTCATCGGTTGTGCTGTCTGCCACGCTGTCACCGACGGAGCCTCCTTCTGGAACTTCTTCAACACCTTCGCTGCAGTTTCTCGAGGAGCAACCGTATGTCCCTCCAGCCTCCCAGATTTTGGTCGGGATTCCATCCTCACCTCCAAGATTCTCCTCCGCCTGCCAAAAGGTAATTATAGCATAAAAAATAATTTAGTTTCTAATATTTAAAATTACAATAAATTGTCTAGTTACTAATATTTTGAAGTAGAAATCAAGGTGACCTTCAACGTTGACGCGCCCTTTCGCGAGAGAATCTTCAGCTTCAGCCGTGAGTCAATTCAGAAGCTGAAAGCCTTGGCGAATAATGGTGGGAAAATTTGTTTGTTGGAGAATGTTGAGTTGATGGGGAAGCTGAGCCACGATACACAGGTGAAAACGGTTACTAGAGGCGTAAATAACGAAACGACAGAGATTTCCTCGTTTCAATCTTTGTGTGCGCTGATGTGGCGGTCCGTTACAAAGGCGAGGAATCTGGAAGGGCCTAAAGTGACGACGTTCCGAATGGCAGTTAATGTTCGGCAACGCATGGAGCCGAAGTTGGGAGATTATTACTTTGGGAACGCCATTCAGAGCATTGCCACGTGTGCAGCAGCGGGTGACGTGGTGTCTAACGACCTTCGATGGTGCGCGGAGCAGCTGAACAAAAGCGTGAAGGCATTCGACAGCGCTACAGTGCGCCGCAACGTGGAGAATTGGGAGCGTGAGCCAAAGTGCTTCGAGTTGGGGAACCACGACGGCGCCACTTTGCAGATGGGAAGCTCGCCCAGATTTCCGATGTATGACAACGATTTGGGATGGGGGCGGCCCTTGGCTGTGCGGAGCGGTGGAGCCAATAAGTTTGACGGCAAAATGTCGGCGTTTCCCGGGAGGAATGGCGGTGGTAGCGTTGACTTGGAGGTGGTTTTGGCGCCTCACACCATGGACCAACTTCAATCTGATCCCGAGTTCATGTCATATGTGTCCGGTTAGTCTGGATAAGCACTTTTAGAACGTACTTTTGGTTTCACTTCCTCAAAATATATAATAAAAGTCCGTTTTCTATCTTTAGATTTCCTAAAGATCGGAAAAGTAAAAGAGTGCTGATCTTTTGTTTAATATATTCTGATTAGATTTCACTGAAAAATAAAACTTTTATTTCCCAACATTATATTGAAAACATTTGAATGTATGAAAATACTTCAATTCTCCGGATGCTATCATCATATGCTTGAACTCTAGATTCAATGTTGGACATGTATTCTAACTGTAAAGGAGAAAAGGTTGCAACTTCTCTTACAAGTATACTAGTGTATGTTTCTCTAAAACATACTTTCATTTGTCAAATTTATTAAAATTTATAACCATTCAAATTTTTTGTGTTCCTCTTTAGAACTGCTACAACACTTTTGCTGCTATTTTACGCAAGTTTAGCTTTAGAGTTCCATGAATATCAATACCCTTACAATAAAAGTCGACATTAAATCATCTAAGGGTTATAGCGACAATAAATTCAATTTTATATTGACAAATATTAAAAACATCTAAAATGTTGTTTGTGTAAAATTTTGAATCACCCTACTTCCTATGATTATTGTGCCCATTTTACATATCTATAACCATGAAGTGAACCACTCCCTTAGGTATTTACTGTTTCTTCAGTTTTAAAATTATATATACACACACATTAACCTTTCATTCTATTAATTCTCTTCCATTCAACATTATAGAAATTCCAAAGATAAAATTAAATGTTAATATCACAATTAATTGATAATATATATATATATATATATATATATATATATATATATATATATATATATATATATTAGTTTAAAGCAAATAGTATGCTGTCAAATCTGGTACGTAAATTGGTGTATTTTTATAAAAAAATATTCAAATGAATAAGTTGTACTTTTTAAAAAGAATTTAATTTTTTAATTTATGTAAATAAATCATGATATGAAGCACTTTTGGATAGTGTACGTTTTTAAAAATATGGTAGAAGTCGTGCTTATATTTATAACTTTAGGATTTTTCTTGTTTTTTGTTTAATTTAAGTAGAAATTGTGTTTCATGGCACAACTTTAAGGTTTTATTTTTTTGTTAGTTAACATTTTATTTGTAAAAATTAGTTTAATTTAAACTAATTTAGATGAAATTTCTACTTCTAAACATAATTCTATTTTTTTATTTGTGATGTAACTTTCAATTTATTTTTAGAGTAATTGAAGATAGTTTTTCTTATGTAAACTTAAGGAAAAAGAAAGTTAAAACAAGTTTACTAGGAGGAGGTAAAATATTATAATACAGGGGTTTCGTATTTTTATAAAATTATTGGCTAATTCATTCATCTAATTATGAATGTGAGCAAGCAGTAGTTTATTTTATTGATTGTTGCAGTAGTATCTTAGGTTCAGAAATGAAATTTGCAGTAGTATATTAGGTTCAGGAATGAATGTTGCAGTATTTTTATATAGTATATTAGGTTTTAAGACTTGATAAATTGTAATTAAATTTTATATAAGGGTTAAAATATTCTATTTATGGTTTTAATTTATATATTTTTTATTACAAAAAAGTCAACCATACATGGAAGATCTAGACAACAATCAAAAATGACTTGTGAAACGAATTTCAAATAATTTCATTTAACATCTTTATGTATTTAATAGCATTTTTTTACTTGAAGTTGTTAATAAATTATGCTTGCCCAATTTAAAAAAAAAAAATATTTTGCACTCTTAATTTAACATAATAAAAATTAACTTCATCTCTTAAATTATAAAATTTAAATAAATGATTAAAAATTAAAAACAAAAACCAAACATGATTTTAGTTTAAATCATAATAAACTACAATCGATTTTTCAAGAACAATTTCTATTAAAAATAATACAAAATCCTAAATTTGTGTAGAAACTATTTCAGCCTCAATGTTAAAATAAAATACAAATTCCAGAGTCATAGAAGTACCACTTCTACATCTACTTAAAAAAATTAGTTAAAGTTGTGTTGTTTGACCCGATTTCGTCACAATTTATTTTAAAAAGATTAAAGTTCTGCTTAAAAGTAGGACTTATTTTTATAAAGTTAAACAAGCCTTATAATTTAACAAAAAAATCCACATTTCCATACATTGCCAAACAGCTTATCCAATCTTAGTCAAAACTTCTGCTTTATTGACATATTTCAATTTCAATATCTTGCAAAAAGCATAATTAAGAATGTGAAAAGGAGAATGCCAAGTAGTAGAAAATAGGTTTTCTCTTGTCGAGTTTAACTTAAATACACTACAGATGCATGGTAATATATAAATATATAAAAAAATTGTTTTAATATTTTAGAAGTGACCATGCCAGAAACAACACAACCTGGAATTCCACAGGATTCTGGTAGTAGCTAGTCAAGGAATTAGTGTGTCGTACATATAGTTTGATATAGTTGTGATGCTTTGCTTTAGCCTCGATCTTCTTTAACTCGAATGTTCTGCCAAATTTGGTGGTGGAGATTGGACTTCACATAATGTATGTTGAGACACAGAATAATGGTCTCTGTTACATTCAATATACTTCAAAGAAGATACCATTCTTTCCACCACACGAGAGACTTCATTCATACACAATCCACCTTTGGAAATATACATATATTCTCACTGTGCTAATCAGGACAGATCACCTCATTTATTTCAAAGATTTCTCTTATGAAAATAGCATGGAAAAAATTCTATATTAATTTAACCCGTAGAAATGATCATAATTAGTGTCTGTCTGCTTATTAATCAAGTTTCATTGTACTTAAGAGATTCTCCTTTCTATTAAGTTTATTATTGATTCTACTAAGCCATAACATTTGATTAACATTTTCTGTTTTAAAAGCCTTCAAATGCACGCATCTCAACATTTTTTTTTTCTGAAATAATTATTATATATGTTTAGTCTCATTCTTTCTCCATTCTAGCATTTTTTTTTATATATATTTTTTTCTAATTGCTCTCATCAACCTCATGCTTTGCTCCCGGACCACTGCATAAGGCCAAAAATGTTTTCTAAACATACAAAACTCTCTCCTACCAGACCCATCTTAACTAGTTAATATTAATTTTTAATGAAGTTGTGCCTATTTTATTTTGTTTTTTTCATCATATGAAAAATTATTTTATATTATTACATGATCAAAATTATTTTATAATTTTGTATAATATTATACCTCGCAAAACATATATAAATTACCATCCTATGGAGTATGGCAATCTAATATTATATAAAATAGCTAAATTTTAATTGGACTATACCAATTTTAAAACAAATAACTGTCAAAAGGTAGTGGTCATTGTAAATTTTGTATTTATTAATTAATAATATGGTAATAATTGTTAAAAGCATTAAAATTTGTATTTGATAAATTTGTTTGAAGTAAAACTTTAAAAATAAATTTTGCATAAAGTTGATTTTTAGATATTTTCATTTAAGGAAAAGATTTTTGTTCAAATAAAAATAGAAAAAAATATGTTTTATTTTCAGTACTATTTTACTTAAGCAAAAGTAAAATGAAATTGAATGTGAATGATTATTGACTTAATTGAAAATGAAATTTTAACTTAATCCTTACTCTCAGACAGATTTTTGTTTAAAGAAAATTTTTTTTACTCAACCGAGATAGTTTTTTTTTTTAAATAAATATATTTTTTTTTAGTATTTTAAATTGATTAAATGTGAATGTTTATTATAAATGTAAAATAAATATTAATTTTTACATTTATTTTATATCTATAATTTTATTTAAATAAATTATGTTGAATGATTGTTTAGATAATAAGAATTACATAAATTTAGAATCATAAATCTGACATGTAAATCATTGTTTACATATGTTATAATATACATTCATTTATAATATAGATTCATTTACTTTATTGATAGTTTAGATCAGATAACGAGAATCTTAAAAAAAAGTTCTTACAATATGGTCACATGTTTAAATTGGAAATTATATTACTAAAATTGAGTTACAAATAACAAACTTCATTATATGAAATTTAAAATAAATAAATATCACAAGTAAATATAATTTATTTAATTATAAAGTACTATATAATTTATAATAATTATACTAATAATAATTTTTAATTAACTAATATCATAAATTATTATACATCTGTTTTTTTTCTCATTTTATTTCAATTCTTATAATTTTTTAAAAAATAAATTATAGATTAAACAAATGTTCCTCAACCAAACAAATGTTGCCTTAAACTTTTCAATTATATTAATCTTTTCATATTTTTTAATTAATAAAATAAATATATGTATAGATTAAAATTAAGTTATGTTATAAACAAAAAATTAAGAGATTAATTTAAAAAGTTTATATGATTATTTACTTTTAAAATTATCTATAAAGAAATTCATCCTAGTTTTCAATATTTATTACAAAAATTGCATTTATATCATCATAACCTGGACATGCAATGGTGCAGACTATGGGTCCATCAATTCAGGTTGCAGATTTATAACAGTGGCCCGCAGAACTATAATAGTGGCTGCCACCAACTAAAAGCTTGTCACAGGAGAAGAAAAAGGTCAACATGTGACAAATGCTGATACATATACACCTTTGTAGATTAACTCAATTACTAGCAAATTATAAATTTAAACGAAATTGTTAAGAACATATTTAGTTAAGAACATGGAAAAGATGAAAAAAAAAAACGAAAATTAATATAATAGATCTCCTATTATACATATATAGAGATGCTGTTTATTATGGAAAAATACATTTATATTGTTAATATAATTAAATCCCTCTTTTTTTTCCTTCAAATCCCTCTTTTTTCCTCTTCAAATGTTACATTTTCAGAAGGTTTTTTTTAATTAGTATAATATTATTTTTAATTTTAATGTGATATTAATTGTGTATTGGTTAATATTGTACTTTTAATCTAATCTTTAACTAATTTATTATGAGTTTTAATTGTAAACTAGAAATAAAAAATAATAATATAACTGTTTCATTAGAACAAAAAATTATTAGATTTTAATTTATGAGTAAAAACTTAAATCACTTAAAAAAATAAAAGAAAGAGTATTGATGTTTAAAAGAAAATAGTCAAACATTTAAATGGTATAACTGCTATTTATTTTATTGATGTGCGTGAAATCAGTGTCGCTTTTAATGATCTTTTGACTTATCTCTTACCTCTTTTTTCTAATAGTTGTATTTTTTTTTAAGATTTTATTTTTAATTACTACATATATAGGTTTTTTACTTATTTTTTAGTTAATATACATACAAATTTTATTGTATAGTAAAAAAAATAAAGAAGGATAAATAAAAAAATCATATAACTATTTTGTAACTATAATACCAATTATTTTTTAACTAATACATGGAACATATTCATACCACAGAAAGTAGAAATTTGCCTGTACACAAAAGCACATAGCTATCTCTTTTAAAATAAAACTAATTATTGATTTTTTTTTTTTTAATTTCTACCCAAAAATCTTAAATAAGTTATAAAGAAGAAAAGAAAAAATAACTAAAATAGAATATGTTTGTTGAACAAAATAACTAGTTATTTATTGTCCTTATGCTATTTATTGTTATTGGTTTGTGGACTTAGACATTAATTTTGCTTTTAATGATCATTTATATTAGGTCGTTTGTTTACGTATCTATAAATAAAATAATTTTATATTTTTATTGCAGATATTTTCAAACCACAGTAGTATGTGTCAAATGTTTTTTTTCTTCATTTAAGAATATTAAATACATTTTAATTTATATTTGAAATTCAAATAGATTTTCTCTTATTCTTTCTATAATGCTCAATTAAACCATCTATAATAATTAAACACTTAATTAAGTTAATTAATAACATTAAAAGATTATCTTTAAATTTAGCTTTAATATTAAGTAGACATCTTCTTTTATTGCTTTAGTAAATTTTAATATTTCAAATACTACATCAACGTTTTTTCAAAATAAATAAAAAAAAAATGTCCTATAGAAGGAACAGTGTAATTTCACACCAAAATTTGAGAAAAAATTATGAAAATAAATAAATCGAATTAGAGTCACACGATATTATTTTTCAGAAATTGTTGCCATAAAACATGATTTTATTGATAACAAAAAATAACAAAGAAGTTAGCTGGAATAATAACGCATTTAAATATGAGAAATGAATTGCAATATTTATAACTTTGATTTAGCTTAATCAATGATTTAATTTTTTTTTTTAAGATTGAAATAGTTAGGGATAACAATTTTAGTGTAAAAATAAGACAGAGAAGTTATATATATGTTAATTTCTATTTATTATTGTACTCTAGAGTAGTCATATCTAATAAAGACTTCAATTGAATTATTTTATATTTATTTTATTTGTATAAATTAAAAATTTATGATTTAGAAAAGAAAAAATGCTTAAAAATGTAAAATAATTTTTACTATTTATTAAATAAATGGTAATTATTATTATTTATTAAATGAATGGTAATTATTATAGTAAATTATTAAAATAATTTAAAGAATTTTTTAATAAGTTGATTGATATAATGTATCAATAATGAAAAGCAGTTGTTTAAAAAAACAAATGTGTTAAACAACTTTTCTCTTTCTTTATATATAAATATTTTTTAAATAAGTCAAACAATTTTGTAAAACTATCTGTTAAATCATTAATCATTTTTTACACACTATTTTATTTTAAAACAAAAATTTTCAATTTACCGAAATAACATAAATCTAGAAAAAAATAATTGAAGTTGTCTTACTATAAGGACTTCAGTTTAAAAATAATATTAGATAACTGATTAATTCAAATTAAAGTTATGTTGAATGAACATGACTTAATTAATTCATAACCAAATTGTCTTTTTTTTCTGACGATTTCTTTAATATTTTTTTATTGCCAGTAAAATTGTGTTTTATGGAAAATAGGAAGAATAAAGTCAAGCTGCTCAAATAAATTTATCCATTTTCATAATTTTTTTCTTTCAAATCTATTTATTCTAGTAAATTTAGTATACAATTGTACCATTCTTATAAAAAAATTTAAATAAACTAAGGAAAGATAAACATATAATATTGATTTATACTAAACTGAGAAACTGATTACTTTAATTACTAATTAATTTTCTTATGTCACATAATGAATAAATTATAACTAACGTACCATATTTGAAATAAAGAGTAATTGTTTTAAACTTAAATATTATAAAAAATAAGTTGTACTACCTATGAAGTAACATAGTATTTTGTCTTTTCTAGCTTCTTGGTTTATTTATATGGTTTTCTTTCTTTAACTCCTCCATAATTTTTTTTTTCAGGCGTTTAAACAAGAGTTGATTGTTTGTTTTATGGGAAATGCAAGTTGAACATATCCTTAGGTATGGTAGTTGGTATAAATAAGTAACACCCATCCTCCTCTTCCCCACACAAACAAGAGTTTGGAAGACATATTTGTTTTTGCTACATACAAAATGTCTTCTTCATCTTCTCCTTGTGGTTCCCTCACTTTCATCTCAAAATGCAAAGTTGTCCCTGAGAAGAACTCTACTCTGGGAGATCTCAAACTCTCTATCTCAGACCTTAACATGCTCTTATGTCACTACATCCAAAAGGGCTGTCTCTTCACAGCCCCATCTCTACCGTCTCAAGCTCTCATCCCTCATCTCACCAAAGCACTGTCTCACACCCTCTCCCTTTTCCCTCCATTTGCAGGTCGCCTCAAAACTGATGTTGACGGCTATGTCTACATCGCATGCAACGACGCTGGCGTCGATTTCATCCACGCTACCGCCGCTGATATCTCCGTCGCCGACCTCCTATCACCGACCGATGTTCATCCAATCTTCAAGCAGCTCTTCCCTTACCCCCACAAAATCAGCTACACAGCCCATTCCTCCCCTATCATGGCCTTTCAGGTCACCGAGTTCGCTGACGGCGTTTTCATCGGTTTTGCTGTCTGTCACGCCGTCACCGACGGTGCCACCCTCTGGAACTTCCTTAACACCTTTGCTGTAATTTCGCGAGGAGAAACCGCTTCTCCCTCTAAGCTCCCGGATTTTTGTCGGGATTCCATCCTCACCTCGAAGGTCGTGCTTCAACTGCCAAAAGGTGACAATACTTACGATAAAAAGAAAACTTTTTTCTAATTCCTCTATTTAAAAGTAAGATTTTTAATTTTTATAGATAATTGCTTTATAATTATAATTTTTTAATTAAAAAATAATTATTATATTTTTTCTTTCTTCGTAATCTCAAAAAATATAAATTATATAGGACGAATGTTGTTGTAGAAATTTTATTCTTAAAAATTTAATAACAACTTTAAAAATTATATGCAGAGTGCTGCTGAGTAATTAATTTTCTTGTTTGCGTAGAAATAAAGGTGACCTTCAATGTTGACGCGCCCTTTCGCGAGAGAATCTTCAGTTTCAGCGGTGAATCAATTCGGAAGCTGAAAGCCTCAGTGAACAGCAGCAGGAAAATGTCAACCGAAGAGAACGTTGAAGTTGCCGATGAGTTGATGGCGAAGCTGAACTCCGACACACAACTGAAAGCAGCAACAGAAGGAGGAAGGGATGAGACGACAGAGATTTCTTCGTTCCAATCGTTGTGCGCACTGATGTGGAAGTGCGTGACAAGGGCAAGGAAAATGGAGGAGTCTAAAATGACGTCGTTTCGAACAGCAGCTAATATTCGGCAACGCATGAAGCCCAAGCTGACGGATCGTTACTTCGGGAATGCGCTTCAGAGCATTACCACGTGTGCAAAAGTGGGTGATGTGGTGTCCAAGGACCTTCGATGGTGCGCTGAGCAGCTGAATAGGAGCGTGAAGGAGTTTGATAGCAATACGGTGCAGCGTAACGTGGAGAATTGGGAGCGTGAGCCGAAGTGCTACGAGTTAGGGAACCATGACGGTGCCACTGTGCAGATGGGAAGTTCGCCAAGATTTCCGATGTATGACAATGATTTTGGATGGGGGCCGCCCATAGCCGTGCGGAGCGGCGGAGCGAACAAGTTTGACGGTAAGATGTCTGCGTTTCCCGGGAAAATCGGCGGTGGTAGCGTCGATGTGGAGGTGGTTTTGACGCCTGAAACAATGGCGCAACTCGAGTCCGATCCTGAATTCATGCTTTACGTGTCTGCTGCCCAGTGCGAGGAGACTCGTGTTTGAAAGTGAAAGCAAATAATAACTTCTATGCTAAAGTTTATGTTTACTGTTAGATTATGTTTATGTTCAAGTTTATGTTTACTGTTAGATTATGTTCATGTTCAAGTTTAATTAACTCTGTCTTGTTGTTTAGGCCAGCATCTTTGCATGGATGTAATGTTTATTGGTATCTATTATTATTGGTTTGAGTTCTTGAACATCTTAGAGTTTTTTTAAAACATATTTATTTATTAAATGAAGAATGTATTAAATATTAAATACTTTTTTATATATAGTTTTACAATCATTCCTTTATATATAAAAATAATTAATTAATTTGTTAATTATTAATGAATTACTCTATTCTAATTAGTAGCATAATAAGTTTACATTTTATTATATAACTACCTATAAAATGAAATAATTGTATTTAATGATTATAGAAACACCCCACCAATTATATTTAGTCTTTTAAAAAAAAGTCAATTTTTAGTTTCTCATATATTTTTATTTTAAGTTTTAATAATTTGCTTTTAAGAAAGATTAAAATTGAGTAACAACAACAAAATTATTTAATCTCATAAAAACTAAATAAGAGTAATAAAAATAAATAAAAGACAGAAAGTGAAAATAAATATGGAGTTAAAATCTGAAATTTGATATGTACTAAAATATCATCTAAGTCAAAAACCACCAATCCTTTTGTAATAGAGGTTAAAAACAGATATACGGTATTTTTATGCAACTCACCACAATTAAAAGAAATATTTTATCATCACAAAAAGGTCACGGGATGCATCCATCCACATCCAAGTAAAAGATGCATTAAATCGTAAATTTAGTCACATGATGAGAAGACGTTCTAGAGTTAAAACATATTTAGCAAATTTTTTCTAAAGAAATTTAGGACAGGGGGAAAATTTGAATGAGTTTTTTATACACTAAATTTTTTATATAAAAATATAGTTTTTATAATATTTAATTTTTGAGATAAATGTATAATTTAATCTTAACTTATGAATGGTATTTTCTTTTTAAGTGTTTATGCTCTCAATTCGAAGATGCCCTCAATATTTATAATATACCATGCATACCCTATCCTCCTCTCTCCACTTACATGTATTCCCATTGGGCAATAATGGTGGTGCCATTCCTATGACCAAATAAAAGTTGCACTCATGATTCCCCATATCAGTCCCATACTTTAAGTACCATTCATTACCTGAAAAAAAAAAAAAATCACATGCAATTTATGGAATAGAAATAGAAATGGTGCATGCATGCATGACAAATTAGCAATTCGTAATGTAATTTGATTGTTGCCAATCTTGAGAACGCTGTTTTCAACTCTGATGAAAAGGTTACCCGAACGTATCTGTTTAGATGAATTTGGGCAATAATATTCTGATATATATATAGGTCAAGAGAAGTTCACCTACCTGCAAAGACATGCACGGGTCTTCACAGTTAAGGGAAGAAAGGTTTCCAAATCAATTTTAACACTCACAAACTACTTCTAAGTACATTGCATGTGTTTTATTTATATAGAATATAGATGAAAAAACAACAATGTATTGTCAATTAAAGAAAATAAGTTTTCACATAAAAAAAGGCTATATATATATATATAATTAATAAATAATCTAAAATTGTATAATAAAATTCAAAAGTATACGTTAAAAGTTCAAACTAATAAACAATTGATATTCTAAGATAATAATTCTTTATAAATATATAACTTTAGTATACAAAAACTATATTTCATCTTTGTTCAAGAATTTAAGAAGCATTATCCACCACATTTTCTTTTCAAATGTTTGGTATAGTTACATTTTTAGTATTCGCTTTTAAAACTTTTTTTAAGCTATAATAACTCTATATTAGTTCATTGTTTCTTTTTTCAATTGAAAAATATAAATTATTTTGTTTGTGATATTATAATTGTTGTTGACCTAACAAATTTTTATACATGAAATGAATGATCGATTCAAGATCATCAAACAAGATCATTTTTATAAATTACTTAATCATGATATATTTAATCATTGTTTTAATGATAATGTTGGTTAATATTATTTTTTCAATCATTATAAAAAGTCACACATATTATATGTAAACTTTTACATACAGATTTATATAGAGAGTATTACATATAGATTTAATTCACATATAATATAAATCTTTATATTATTATTATTATTAACATTTTTAATATTATTATTTTATTAATATTAATATTAATATCATTATTATTATTATTATTATTATTATTATTATTATTTATAATATTATTACTATTAATATTATTATGAGTTTTTTTATTATTAATATTATTATCATTTTTATTAATACTATTATTTTTATTAATAATATCATTAATATACTAATATTATTATATTATTATATTATTATTATTACATTATTATATTATTATTACTAATATTAATATTATTATCACTAATATTATTGATATTATTATTATTAATGTTGATATTACTATTATTAATATTACTCTTAATACCAATATTATTATTATTCCTATTTATTATTGATATTATTATCAATATTATAATAATTATAGTAACAATAGTCATAATAAAAGTATTGTTTTAATCACCAAAGTTAGAGTAGCCCAAATAGAAGTTGTTTTTATTATAATTCCAAACATAAAATATTTCATAACCGAATATTAATCAATTATAATTTAAAGGATAAGTACCTGACTAAATATTAAGTTCTTAGTTATGTAATTTTGTCTCTAATTTCTTTAGCAATATCTATAATATATATATATATATATATATGAGATTGATTTTAATAATAATAATAATTAATTATCATTATTATTCCTGTAATGAACTAATGATTTTATTTATGTACAATAAGATTTGAATTAAATAGAAGATTTTTGAACTCATATCACTTATCAAACATTTAGGCCGAACATAATGAAGTTATAATGTTCACGGTTCTTATTTTTAAATAAATGATCAGTATACCCATACTATTTGATCCATCTTTACATAAAAAGATTATTTTGCACAATTCTTTTCATCAAGCACATCCAAAATGTTTATAAGAGGACAAATATTAATAATAATTTTATAGCAACAAGGTTGATATGCTTTAATGATAAGGTTATTCATTTAATATTAAAATATTTAAATGTTTTCTTTCATACAAAATTTTTCCTAATGTAATTCCTTTATAAATCATCATGTGAGTTACAATAAAAATTAATAAAAAACTGAATTTGTTTAATTATAACTTTTAAGATAAATTGATTGTGATGATTAAAAAAAACTAAATTGAAAATCCTGATTTTGGAAGACTAAAAAAGGAATGTAAGCGGAAAATTTAAGTACACACTATTTCCACTGATTTTAGTATAAAGATATAAATTTGATAGTGCAACTGTCATATTTCTCCTTTTGTTTCAAAAGTGTTTCCTCCTTTAATAGATTTTTTTTCACCAATTGTTGTATAATTATCAAAATGGTTAAATTTAAAAAAAATTACATAACGTGTAAGTTGTGTTTGAGATTTATAATTTTTATTATAATAAAATCCTAAGCCCACTAAAGAAGGCCCAAGAAAAAAAAAATCAACTTAGGCTTTGTAATTTCATCTTACACTTCACCCACTTTCAGAAACTTCCTGTATTGTCTTTTCACTTTGTGCCTTCCATTTCACATTTCACATTTACACATTTTGGTTTAACACTTCAGCAGTTCCCTTAGGGTTTCCTTCAAAGCAAAATGACGAGAAATGGCTCCTTCTTCAAGCTGTTCTTAGCCATTGTTACTGCAGAAGAGGAAGAGGATGTTTGTAAAGGAGAGGAGATACGTTGAAAGCGGTTCAAGAAGCAAAGACAAAATCGGTGCACGAACAAAATCACGTTGGAAGAGAAAAAGGAAAATAAGAGGTAAAATTCAAACTTGAATGAATTATTGCTTGAATCGGTATTTTATTTTCTGTATATTGCTTTTACAACTGAGAAAAACCCCTCATTTAAAGGAATTGTTTCTGTAGTTTGTTTGTGTAGTTTGTTTATGTAGGTAGTTTTCCTTGACAGACTTCACTGATTTATCAAGAATAACAACTTACTATATTAAAAAAATCATATTTATAAAATATGACTTCAGTTATAATTTTGAAATTATAATTGTACGACGATTCTAGTTTGTATATTATTTTCACAAAGGAGTCCGACATGTTAAAAATAAATTTAATTTGATTAGCTTTTTCCTGATATATTTAAATCGTAGACAGTTGTCAACTTCTTGAACTGAAATTATGTATGACAGCATAAGAACCCATGGTTTTAGAATTAGATGTTTTAGAGCACATTTTCATTTACTGACAAAGTTTTTACACCATCAATTAATGCATTTTTCAAATATTTTGTTATCAAAGGCATTCTTCAATCCCTTACACTTGCAAAGCTTGAGCATGTACCACTGCAAGTTCAGTAGAAGCTAAATAGCATTGCTCTTCACCAGACAAAAATTTATTATTCAGAACATAAGGCAATGTAAAAATGTTAATAAAAGGAAAGGCAGTACATTGATTCTTTCTAAACAAAATTAAAACCTTGAAACATAAAGGAACTATGGAACTAAACTAAAAAGATGGACAAATAAAAAGACCACAGACTATATAGCCTACAATGTTTTAAACATATTTTCAATTTATTTAATATATTATTCTATAAAATCTAAGAATATATTAAGTATAAAAGACATTTGTACTTATCTGCAGATAATATTAACCGATTAGAAAATAGGATATAACCATTTTGGAATAACTTTAAATTAAATTTAAAATTGATTTTGTTAGAACAAAATTAATAAACAATCCAATATATAATAACAACTTTAGTTTGGATATTAATCTATATTCTTATAAATATAATCTACTTAATCGCATTATTATTTATTAAATATTTTTATAAATATTTCTCTAAATTTTTATTAACTTCAATGTTTTATTAACAAGTTAAATAATCATTCTAGTGAAAATTTCGTTGTATCAAAGTTTTGTCAGTGTAAAAATCTCTTTAAGTTCATCTTGGACAATTCCTGATAAGATTTTTTTTTTTATTTAAAAATTATTAGATATGTGTTTTATTTAATAGGTTTGTATCTCTCTAAATAGTAGTACCACATTCAATCAAAACATATGTTATAATCTAATTTTTAATTAAATATACTTTATAATATTTATTATGATTAATTATAGACTAGATAATTGATTATTATATAATAACTTCTATTTATTGAAAGTAATTGTTTTTCAGTCTGAAAAATAAATATGGTTTAATCTAAAAAAAATATTTACTCAATCTCATTCTAAATTGAATCTGGTAGAATTGTCTCGAGGTTTATTTCTACTACGTGTTTTTACAAACAAAGTTCAGTCAATTCCAATTTTATCCTATAACATCTGTTCTGGTAAAAAACATTTAATTATAAATTTGATTGAAGGATACTTTAAATTTATCGTATTATATCATGTATAAAAAATCTAATCATATAATTACAAATTAAGGATAAAAGTTATGTACACTTTAAAAAAGATGAACTAGAAACCAAAATTATAAATTTTAAAATCTAAGAAACCAAAATTATAATCTATTTAATATTGTAATTAACTCTTTATGTAACAAATAAATGAGTTATAATAAACTTATTTACCCTAATTACATTTTATGTTAAAAAATAATAAAATATTTAATGGCAGTTTGCTATTTATTGTTATTGGATTTAATGAGTCAAATCAATATAACTTTTAATGAAACCAAATTAAGACCTAATATATTGTATTATAATTAAGGTAAAAGACTAACTCTAATTGTGGGTAAGCAGATAAGTGTGGGAGTAATGGTTATGTAGAAACAATAAGAATTTTTGTGAAGAGTTGTTGTTTCAAAAAAAAGTCTTCTTAAAATCTTTTCTAACTGTTCTGAGATTTTTATCTGAGTTTTATCACTCATCATTTTATACAGTTCGATTTGAAACCAGAGTTCTAATTTGTTTCTAAAAAATTCGTAAACACTGGTATGACATTCTTAAACACTACCTTACTCATTAAATTTTCTTTTTTTATGTTTATTCAACTGTTCCTTATTTTATTTGATCTGTTGTATAATTCTTTTTACATATTAAAAATAATGAATAAATTTGTGAAAGTCTTTTACTAAAATAATATTACCTTCTTCTCTGATTTTGTATCTATAATTGTTGTCCATCTAAACTATAACACCTTTTTAGCCTTAGCAGCCAGGTATATAAGTATTAAAATAAAATTTGGAAGAAAAAAAAAACCCACAACCTCAACTTTCAAGAAGAGGTTAATAAATACAAAAATTATACAAGAGGCAGGTAATTTCGAATTAGTTTCATAACCCTCATTTTCTTCTTTATTTGCAGATTAAATCAAGAGGTGTAGTTATCATTAAAAACCAAGGTTATATTATGGAAGAGTGTTATAAGGTTCAAGAGCACATGAAGCAACCCCCGCAAAATCCTAGTAAGGTTAGAGAGACTGTCAACACCATTGCAGGACCGATAAAGAAGAGACGTCTCTAAAACACTAACTCGTCATCTTGATCCTTTCCACTCATCACCTTTACAGATAAAGATTTTTGTATTCATGATTCAGATAAAGATGACCCATCACTGTTATAATAGCCAATTGGAGAGTGAAGAGGGTTCTCATTCACCAGGGAAGTTCTACCAATATACTATATTGGTGACTTTTCAAAAACTTAATATTTCGACCCCATTTATCAAGCCTTACTCAGACCTTTTAATAGGGTTTGCTGACAAACAACTATTTGATTTACTGACAACATTTGATACAAACACAACATACCAAACATTGACAATTTGATATATTCTGGTTGAAGCTGATGTATTACACAATGCTCTTATTGGTTGTCGAACACTCAATCAACTTGGAGCAGTTATTTTCACACCACGTATGGTTATGAATTTTCTAGATAAGAATGATATGATTATTATAGTGAAAGCTATCCTAAAACACATGAGAATGTAGTCCAATAAAAAAGATTTTTTTTTTTAATTTCGTATAAAGATGATTATGTATTGAATTAGTTTATAAAAGCACTCCATGTCTATATAATTGTTTATATTTAAATATATATGTTTGTTAGTTCTTTTTAGGCATTTATGGGGTGTTATATATGTCTCTTTCAATTTAGACTTTGATTTATAATTTGATGATCAATTGAATTTGTCTGTTTTGGTTTGTAAGAGTGAGGAAAGTATACGTTTTATGGTAGGTTTTTTTTCTTAATCTGAGGTAATTTTTTTTTTAATTTTTAAAATGGGTAATTTTTTTTTATTTCTATTATGGATAAAGTTGACAGAATTTTTTCATAATGAAATTGTATCGTTATAATACGATTTTAATTCATTTAGAAAGAAATTGTGTCATTATAACATGATTTTAGATATTAATTGAAATCGTGTTTCAAATAATTTTTTATCAATTTCATAATGAGAATAATTTTTCTTTTACTCATTATGAGAATTTCGAAAAAAAAAATAGATTAGAATGAAACAAAACATTCTATGATAATGAGGTTTATCTCTTTCTTATTATTTATTTATTTATTTATCAAGTAGTAGTTTAATATTATTTTGTCTATAAATTAAAAAAAATATTACATTATAAATTTGAAATATTACATGTTACATATACATTACTATTTGAAGAATTTCTCTCGAGATGATTAGTTTTGAAAGAAGTAAATGACCATTAATTTAAAAAATACTCGTTTATTTATATTGTTGAGTTTTTGGAAGATTTTTCGTTTTAATTTAAATTTTATTATATTATTTATATCCTTTCTTTTTAACCTAATTTTAATTAGTTCTCATACGTGTATTTGTTATGATGTATAAATGAATAAATGTAAATTAAAAAATCTTACAAATATTTTTTGTTAAGGTAAAAAAAAAACTAATAGGGTAATTTTAAAACATTACATATTTCTTTTATCTAATAATTATATGTAAGGATATGAAAAATAGTTCTTCTAGAATAGGAATAGTAAAAGTGAAAAGAAATATTTTAATATTTTAATATTAAATAAAAATAACTGATATTTAAATTTCATTTTGATAAAATCACCGTTTCTCTATAAATTGGTTTTTTCTAGTTTCTCTCTAAAAATATATTCTCTTTAGTTTATATGCCTTGTCTCTAAATATATGCATATGTTTAGTAAAGCATTTTTCTTTTTTTTAAAAATCGTTGAAGCATAACTTGTATACCGTTATCGTCAGCTAGTTCTCCAACAGTAAAAAATTGCTCCGAAATGTTTTAACCTTGGGAATTACCTCCGAAGACCCCAGCATTTATCAAATTTAGTACTTTTGTCCATCTTTCTATATTGTTAATGCAGATCGTCTTATTAGTTAACTTTTCCAACGCTCCACGTCATATCGAGAAATAAATTGCCAGAAAGTACAATGCTTGTTTTAAAAACGAATAGCATTTAAATTGAAGCTGGTATGTTACGAAAATTAAAATTTTACCATTGCAATTAGCAGATACCCCCACCACCCCCAATCTCTTAGGTAGGTTCAATTAGCAAAAATTACCAGGGCAAAGATTCATTTCTGGTATCTTAATCAATTGTTTATAATAACGAATTCCTTAACAGCCGTTACCAAAGCTACCAAACAAAGAAAATGAGCAACGTAATGAAGAGTAAGATACATGGAGCACCGGAACAAGCATAAAAGGATCATTGTGCCATGTTCGGTGTAAGTTCTCTATCCCGACAAAAGTAAAAAAAGGTGTTCCGACCATCACAATCCATCAAAACTCATGCAGCTGCACTCGGCACGGTAACTGACTTTGAGTCTTCTGCCCGCTCATGTTCTTTGTTAAGCATCTGAAATCACATTCCAATAAATAAAGACATGAAACACAGTAAATCAGTGATGATTTTAGCAACCTCTTTCACCTGACAAGATTATCATTTCTGATACCCAGTAAGGTGTACGCAGAGAATCAATGGGTATTCATTAGTTTGAATCCAAGAATCGAAACTGAACCAATTAAATTGGTTTTTGATTTTTAACCTAATCAAATTCAATTTGAATCAAACTAATCAAACTCGATGTGATTAGTAGAATTAGATTTTTGAACTACAAAAACTCAAACAAAATCAATATTGTAAGCCAATTACAATAAGATGTAATTTATCCCTTTTAATGACAGGATTATGCAACTTATTCTTGACAAAATAATGTATTTGTTCTATCTCTAAAATAAAATTTTGTACATTTGCATATCGGTGGACTTAAATTGATCCAAACCAACCAGGTCTTAGATTGGTTTCGGATCATGCAATTTAAAAAGAAAAATTTAAACCAATAAAAGTGAATTGGTTCGGATTCATTTTCCTCGAACCCGATTCAAAGTAATTTATGAACACCCTTAAGCTGTGCCAAGCTTATTAAATACTAAACTTGACTATACAAATGGAGGACTAATTTTTTTCTCCAACCTTGCCACAATTGTTATTTCATAATTTAATACCAAATTATTAAGTAATCAGCAAACATAAATGATACTTGCAGCAAAATTTAGGGAATTGTATCTAACCTTGTTGTTAATCAAGTTGTGGAGCGCAATTACACTTCTAATGAGAGACGAGAGGTATATTACCAGCATCATATCATTGGTTTTCACTACACAAGACAGATCAGAGATTTAAAAGAGATATTCTAGAAAAAACATGATATTGAAAAATACAAGTCACAAATCATAACCTGCAAAAGCCTTGATAAGATCAGCAACATTGAGATTTGGTAGCAGGTTAAACACGTCCTGGCAAATTGCAATTAGAAATGACGGTGAGAAAGAATAGTGTAACAAAAGAAAAAAAGGAAAAAAATGCTTCTATTTATGCTTTCCAGCCATTACTGTCACATAGCATATTTTGTTGGTTTTGTTACATAACGTTCCAAATTAAACAAGAAATTCGGATCAGCAGAAAATACTTAATCAAGGTTCTTGAACCAATTGATAACAAAGCCAAATAATCAGGCATTTACTAGCAAGAATATGAGAAACAAACCTGCAGATGGTACAGGATCTCATGGTTTAATGGAAGTTTTCCATCAATAACAAGATCAAGGTAACTCCTTATCTCTTTAAGCCTAGCATCCAAACCCTTCAAGGCTGTAAGCTTTGCACTTACCTAAGTAAAAAATTACATCGTCAACACTCAGCATCAATTATTTATCTTTTAAAAGAACAACACAAGTATTAGCAGTGAAAAAACAAATAAAATAATCAAGAAAAAGAACATAAAGTGAAAGGAATTAATAAATAAGGACATCATGAGGGAAAAATAAAACCTCAGTCGCAAGGGTGCTAATGGTTGTATCCTTTACATCTCTAAGCAAATGTTCCACTCCTGCAGGGGTAAGAAGAATAAAAAAAGAGAGGAATTGGTTACACTACTGTAGCATAATAAAATTCAGAATTTTAAAACTAGAAGGTTTATAAACAGAATAAAAAAAAAAGAAAAATTATAGCAGTTTTATGTTCAATGGCATGGAATACCTATTTCTTCAACTTCATGAGCTGCAATCTCTGATGGGACATGTACAAAGACCTTTTGGCTTTTCTGGGTGGCATTCTGTATTCAAAATAAAGTATACGTAACTTTCATTGACTACTAATTTAGTAATGAGCAAGCACTAGCTCCCTTCCCACCATCATATACAGCAAAATTACTTTTGCATTAATATCAGTAAAAACAATACAACATTTTTATCACAGATATAAAGGACTTAATTTCTACCTCTTTAACCTCTTCAACAGCGTAATATGCTTTTGTTGGGATTCCCAATTCCTTGGGTTCAACATCAATGATAACCAAGACAGGATTTGGAACATAACTGCAATCGTTATAAGCTTGGTCAATTTGGATAAAGTTTGAACGGGGTACACACAACTACAGGTGAAGACGAATAAAGACAGAATGAAGCAAAGAGCATAACACTTATTATAAATTTATTAAAAACATATTGATGAGGGTAAAGAACTTCCACGGTATATATATATATTTTTTTTTCTGTAAAACTGGGAAATATTAATGCTCAAACGAACTGAAGGAAACCCATTGCATTTGAAATGTTATTATACACGGGATTTCCGATCAGTAACATACTCGTTAAATAAGCCATGAATGTCAAGGTCATTTTCACGCAGCTTTGGTCCGGTGCTATACCACCCCACAACATGCTCCTTTGCTGTAAACCAAAAAAAAATCCATGTCCAATCAGATTAGAGATATTCAATTGAAATAAAATAAAGGAAATTCTCCCAACTCATACCATTTATTCTTTTAAACATGGAAAACATTGATTCATGGTAATTGTGATCAAGAAACCAAATGCTGGGATCCTTGTCATCTTCTTCAAAAGGCACTGTCAATAAGATAACTAAGAAGTGAGCAATGTTGTCAATATCAAAATCGCACTTGGGATAGGGAGGGGATCGCAATATCTTAAAACACAGTATCCTGACAAGGTTAGGACGATCTTACCAAAATGTAAAACTGTAGTAATATATACACACAGAAAAACACACGTATAGAATAGGTAAGAAACAGATAAATAGCAACATTATAGCAAACATAAACTGACACTCAAAATAACCATGACATCCAAAGAGACTCATAATATATGAACCTGTAAAGTGCTTGGACACATATAAAGAAAGATGGAGGAGGAGCAAGTGCGACGAATGGTCAACGGAGTAGACACAAAGAGCCACAAAACTTACAGGAATTAATCAACGACATGCAACTGCTCTCAGCTTCAGTTTACTTAAACAATAACATGCTCTTAAGGTCTCCTAAGGCAAGTTCAATCTTGGTCACCACGCTAAATAAACCTAGCTAGACATTAAATTCATAAATTCTAAGATTAAGCTACTAACAGGGTGCATATATGCTCAAGAGATTTAAGTACAGCGAGAGAGGTTTTAGTGTAGAAGTTCTATTAATCAAATTTCAGGATCAACAAATTCGCACGATCTCACGGCGAATATCTATTACCGCGACAAAATTAGGGCACAAATCCTGGCAACAACTCCAAGAATGATTGAGTAAAGGAATGCGGTAATGGAAAAAGAAAAGGACAGATCCGAACCGGCGTAGCTGTTGGTAACGTCGACGGTGCCTTTGAAAGAGGAGCCGAGTAAAACGCCGACGACGCGCTTGCGCGTGTCCTTGGCGACTCTGTTGTAGTTGTCGACGATGCTAAGAAGCACGAGCGGGTGAACCACGACCTTCTCGATTGGTCGAGATGAGATTTGCTGCGTCTTTATCACGTCCATTGCAATTCCAGAAACTCAGATTTCCCTCTTTCTTCCTCTTCTTCTTCTTCTTCTTCCAACTTCAATTCTTTTCTTCTCCCTCTCCTCTCTTCTCTTCTGTGCCTCACTAACCTCCTTTTCCTTTTCTTCTACTTTTCTTTGCGTGTTGTGTTGGATTGGACTCTCATCTTCCGATTTTATTTAATCTCTCGATTTTTGTACAACGGCCCACTCAGGCCCAATCTGAAATCGAAACTTCCAGCACAAGTTAGTTAGATCAGCTAGTTATGTTTTCCAGTAAAAAATAATTCATTCATAAGTGAAAATTATTTTATCATTTCATTTTTATTGTATTTATTAGAAGATTTTTTTTATGTTATTAAAATCTGATACCAATAATAAAAAAAATTATTGAAGGTATAATTGTGATTAAATGAAAGATATTTTTCATATTGGGCAGACGATCATCTTGGTGTGATCTGATATGAACCAGTCCAGTTTTGTGAATAAACCAATGACTTAGCTTAGTTTGACAGACTTGATCTGCAATATTAAAAAAAATCTCACACATTGAGGTATATAATCGAGAAAAATACGTATTATTTTAAATTTTAATTGGGTTATGATTTTATTTTAATTAAGATTGAAACTGATATTTAATTAAGAAGATGAGTGATATTTAAGAAAAAACTATTAATTATTAATTAAGTTTGAAATTTGTTTTAAATTTAATTACATTAATTTTATTTGAGTAGTTATAACTAACAACACACATAAAGATATAAAATTTAATTGCATCAATTTTTAATTAAAATTATGTTTAACGTAAATTATATGTTCCAGAATATGTTTTCATATTTTCTGAAATGTAAAAATTAGGTTTTGAAAAGTATTTTCTACAAATAGATTCTGGAAACATATTTTAGAATATATAATTATGTTTTGAAAAATATTTTCCAGAGCCTATTTGTGAAGAACACGTCCTCGTAGATTTGAAATAAAATATTAAAGACATTGTTTATATTTTTGGAATTGATGGAGTACAGATGAAAAATGATGGGGTGTAGGAAGTTTTTGCCTTTTCCTCCTGTGTTAGATGTGGGCTAGAATCAGTGTTAAGGGCGAGGACCACCGTAAACAATTGTACTATACATCAGAGTATATCCTGGTATTTTTAGCATCCAATCTTTATTTTGGTTAACAACTCTTAAGGATATTATGATTTTCGTGAAACATCAAGAAATTCAAAATATAATTAAATAGATGCTAAATAGAAAGTAGCTATGTGCTAAATATAACTTTGCTCTCACTAGTCAATGTGATTTGGAGCGTAATTAATTTGTTACATTTGGCAATTAGTGATGGATAACTATAATTAACAAATAGAATTTGTGTGTAAGAGCTTTCTAGTTTGATTATCTTTTGCATGCGAATCAGGGCAGTATATATCAGGGTCTTTTGAAATTATAGCAATCAATCTTAAAAACCACAGATTAGTTTATATCATAATCAATGTCATTCCCAACGTTACTAGATTTTGCATCATTTGTTACACATATTTGAGTATAAGATTCATGATATTCAAAGATAGGAGCAGACCCGAGGCATGACTCGTTTGTAACCGTATAGTAAAATTATTATTGGTATCCTTTAAGCATTCCAAGGTGACATCTCTCATGAGGATGCGAGTTATTAGAATCCCAAGCATTGAACATATCTAAGGATAATCCAACAGAGTATACTCAGAAAATAAAAATAAAAAAATCACTCAACATGAACGAACATGCAGAGAAGAATGTCCAAGCATTTCCAATATTTAACTAGGTAAATATTAATATCAAGATACAATTTTTTTTTTTAACTTTTCATAATACATTTTCTTTATGCTAAACCTTATAAGAATTTATCAAAGAAAAGCCTTTTCTTTTCTAACCAGCACCCCAAAAAGATTCCCATGTTCACATGAAGCTCAAGCGAAGATCTAATGGTGGATGATTGATTTGTTCCTCCTCTGTGTATGAAATGCCAGGAACCCTCATATTCTTTGGTTCTGATTCACCAAAAGAGTTCAGGGGGAATAGTTGAAGGGTCTCAGTGACTTTCTCAGTCTCAGAAACTTGATATAGCTGAGTATAATCTGCTAAAAGAAACAAATCAAATAACATATTAGACCAACCAAACTAGTTTGGTGTTTGAAAAAAGATTGTGGTAATACAAAATGAGTCCGATGTGGTACTTACTTTGTGTGAAAGAATTCATGGAGATAGAGTTTTCACTGCGATTGACATCCTTGTCAACCCTGCGACGCTTCTGTCTTTCCCTAGCCTTATGGTTCTGAAACCAATAGAACACATTTTTGCTCTCAATCTTACCATAAAAACTGAGCTGGTTAGAGATCTTTTGAATCTGATCAGTGCTTGGACTGCGGAGTCCAGAACTGAACAGTTGAGTCAGAACCTTAGCCTGCTCAGTTGTGGGATTCCAACGCCCACACTTGGTGCCAGTAGCACTAACTCTATTGCCACCAACATTTTCACCTCTGAAACAAAAATCTGACATGCCCTCTTCCATATAATTTCACTACCAGAAGCCTCTCAGTGATTCTGTGCCTCTGAACTGCAAACTTCAGCTCTAGGTTTCTGTTCTGAACCATAAAGATCTCAGTCCGTGTGCATTTATAATACCATGACTCAATAATCTAGTTCAAAAATCTGACCTTTTCCTCTTTGTTTTTTGTATTGCTTTTGGGGCATTACAGATCAACCATTATGTTTTATAATTCATCTTGTCTTATTGAATTTAGAAAATATGAGACTAATGAACACTGAGCAACATATGGAGTTTGATTTAGCCTAGTTTTTTGTGCTAATAAAGAAGTACAAAAGATAAAGACATGCGCAAAAGCAGTCACTATTCAACGTTTTGGTCCGGGGCAGAAAACATGTATGTTTCATCAGTAGTGATTAAACTATATATGTAGTTTATGCTATGGAAACATAATTAAATGTTTTCCATTTCTCGTGCTAATCTGCTTACACACAAAACTACGCGTTTTTCATTAAAGAGAACAATTGTTGCTAAATACGTGTACTGTACTATTAATATATATGTAAAGTGGTCGTTATGAATCTTTGTGTAATTTTCAATGCCTTATGTTTCACCAACTATACTTAAGAGATTAATCCAATTCGATGAAGAAGTGTGAGTTAAGCCAAAATTTGTTTTTAAAAGAAGTGGCTGTCTGCTAAAGTTGGTAAAGAATGGTCTAAAGTAGTTTTATATCTAAGTCTGAAGGAGGGGCAAAGGGAAGTGAAAGTCAAAGTTGGATATTGTTTGATCTCTTTTGGACTATTGTGATCAGAGTAAAGACTGACATAGAAACGAGTTAGGTTGACTAGTTTTCATGGAAAACTTCTTTTTAAGATGTGGAAACATATACTAGAGACAACAAAGCCACCCAATTGATTGATTTTAGAGGAACAATTCAAGACCTACAAAAAGGAGAGTAACTTGGCTTTTCTTATGTCACTTTCTACTGTCTTTAGTAATTGTCTTTCAAACACGGACCCAAACTTCTTTGCCTTCTTTTGGTCCAATTTAATCTGCTATTATGGTATTGTAGCTTTTAAGCCTAGGAAAAAGTACACGTGATGAAAATTGAAATATTCTGAGATTTATGCAATAGTAATATGTGTCCTTCTATATTCACTTGAAATTTAAAGACATTGCATTGCAAAAAAAAAAAAAACAGTAAGCACCGGTAGTGATCAAATAGCAGTAATAGTAACATACAATAATACCGTTTGGTAGTGAAGAAAGGACAGAGGGCACTTTCTTTGTGCACTTCCTACAATTCCCGAGGATGTGTCTTCAATTCACAAGTATCATTTGTCTGTTCATAGTTGGCAATAAGGGCTTTGGCTACTCGAACTTGTAGGAATTTTGGACTTGTTGTCACAACTTCAAGTGTTAGGCAGCTAGTTATTTGTCATACACAAAAATACCTCATCGAGCAGCTAAGAAGTCTTTCCCAGAGTCAACCACACAGCATTTAAGAAGGTTAACTGTTTCAAGTGCTTGGTTCCAATATAATTAAATCTCATTACTTTTAAGTATATAATTCTATATTTCAATTTTTTGGATTGATAAAAAAGGAATTACACAAAAGGTGATTTATCAGTTTCTTTGACAAATAAGTCATCATTACAAATGGTTAGTAATCTTGTAAATGTCTCTGTGCACAGTTTCGTGAAGAAAATGGCACAGAGAATTTTGAATCAACATGGGAAATATATTGAATTCCTGATTTGTTTAATTAAGTTATCTGAACACTTGAGGAAGGTAGCACAACTTAGAAATCAACTGAATCAATAAAAATAAAACGCCCAGTTCAAATGACATATTAGTTTTGAATCAAACACGGATATTCTTACCAATTTTAACAATCACAATAGATATCTATATTTGATATTTTCTACCAAAAAGCATCCACTTTATTGATAAACTATAATTTTAACTTTTTTATATAAAGAATTATTTTTACTCTGTCTTTTCTAATTGTCAAAGATTCCCTAAAAAATATAACAGAATGAGAGAAAAAAAAATGGACAAATACATACATACATACACTCCATAGATGATCAAATTTCTGGTATTCATTGAGCTTCTTAGTTATACTTGAGTAATAATAAAGGCTGCATAATTATATGAAATTCTTATTGTCAAGAAAAATGTTCTGCTCTTAGATCAAATATTATATTTAGAAAATTTGTAATGATACTTTTGATGATTCAAGAGATATTTGTCTAGCTATTTATGATTTTTACCCAATTAGATATCTATCTATTGAGTTATCAGTTTTAAATATGTTAATCTGAATTTCTTGAAATATTCATTCCATTTACAGCTAGAGACAAATTTTATGAAATACAAAACGTACATACAGTACAATACTACGATAAATATTATTTCTCAATTAAATTTAGAATATTAATTTAAAATTTACATTTTATTAAATATTAAGTTGATAATGAAATTTAAATCTAACTCAATTCTATGGAACTAGATTAATAAGATAAGATTTACTATCTTTCATTGTGCACCTACACATATTATACGTATTTTTAGTCGCAGAGTGAAATATGTTAGTTTCGTAAACCAAAGATTAATATAATGAGTTGATGAGGACTATTTTCACAATCATATAAAAGTGTATGCATCAAATAGATAAATTAGTTAGCATGAGGAATAAAATTAATTAAGTAAACTTCATGAACGAAAAAATATATCTAACCTAAAAAGGAATTAGTTTTTGTGTTAATTAGAAAATAAAATCAGTTTTAAAATCTAAATTAAAAAAACTGTTCAAATCAAAATTGTATTTAATTCTAAAATCAAGGATCATATAGACCAACAATATTAATTTCAATAATTAAATTAGTTGTTTATATAAATATTTGATGATATTACTGCCACATTGTGACTACAATATTGTGTATTGTGGAAGTCTAAGGGCAGGCTTTAGAATAAGAATTAGTTGCATGAAATGTGAATGTTGGACGTCTTTCTGTATCAGCCGTGTCTTTTATACTTTCTTGTCTCCACTTTTTTCCAATGCTTTTCTGCGAATGCTACCTACCAATGAACACAAAACACTGGCACTCTGACATTTATTTATTCAATTAAAATTTACATTCTTTGTTTTTTTATATATTTGTATCATAAGAAAATCAATGTCTTTTGAGGCATCAAACCGTGTAAGAGAAAAAAAAGGCGAGTGAATAGTGACTCAATCAATCATATTTTATGATCATATTATTAGGAACGCTGCCAGCCAATAACATTTATACGGGGTGGAAGAAAAATATAAATTAGAATATGAATGTAGACAAACTAATTGCGATAGCAGAAATTGATGTCACAAATTGTTTTAAACAAGAGATCTTCGGAAGAAAATGGAGTCAGTTCCTGAGAATCAACTCTAATTTATAGATGGACAAAAATCCAATATGTCTCGAGTATGTAGTCATACAAATCCCGGAGAGAAACTATATGCTCTCACTACCTTAGTCGTCTGTTTGCATTTTCCCGACCAAATTGAAATTCTAACCTAGGATTCCCCAATCTATGCATCTGTTAATGACAGTGACGCTGAGCAAAATTTTTATTTGGTGCATAGATAGAGACTTTTCTCGTTTTTTATGGGAATAAAAATAGGAGTGATAGAAAATCAGCATTTCTCCAAAGCAAAATGATTAACAACACCGAAGCGATATCAATCCAGGTAGAATGATTGACTTTGTAATCCTTAACGGGTCATTCATTTGAAATGGATGAAAAGGAAAAGAAACGCTAAATTCAAACATTCCATTATGCTGAAAATTTTATAAGGAACCATTAAAAAACAAATAACAATAATAATAATAGAGAAAATCAATTAAACTACATGCTAGCATTAAAGTTTAAAAATAATTACATTTCAAAAGAAAATAATGCATATATTACTTCTCCCCCTGATTAAAATAGGGCGACTTGTTCTTTAACAAAAATACAATATAATAATATAAAAATAAAAAAACAGCTTTTCTCAACCACCGCATCCTTCTTGTTTGACCATGAACATTGATTTAAAACTTGCATCGAAATATTCCAACTGCCATTCAGATCATAACTAGTTCATAGTGCAAAGTTTGGTTGACGCTATAAGAAAATTAGTATCATTTGATAAAGTTTTAGAAATATCTCCATTTTTCAGAAAAAAAATAAATCTAAAAAATAATAAAATTTAAAACGAAAATAAAAATTGCTAATTGAACTTCCAAAAGAAAAATTTCATTTTGTCCTTATCCAATCGCAAGAAGAAATAAATAGGCATGGATCATATTACATTAAAATTAACAAGAGAAAGCTACACCGCATACCTTTGCTAGTATCAAAGTGAACTTAACTATGCAAAGAGGAGCCAAAATACTAAAAAAAAAGAATAAAGCAAAGTAAAACTGAAGTATAAAACGCTGACATTCCACGTTTCTGGAAATATGACATAATAATGACAACAAAACTATCAGGAAAATTTGTCTTCCACGACAAAGAGGCGAAAGAATCACAGAATCTGGGCAGCTGTGTTCAATTTTTCGGCCAAGCTAAGCTGCGTTCTTGTGATGCTAGATAAATATAGCAAAAGCAAGTGATCCTGAAATGGATGAAACATCCGTGTCAGCACAACACTATGAAAGGCAAGCTCATAAGCCAATAAAATATAAATGTCCAATCAATCACGTTACAAAATTTTCATTAGAACTAAAGTATGAAATCCTAAGTGAACCACTAAAGCATCAAAATCTTACCTGCAAGCTATCGTTCACAAGCTTATCAAACACTCGAGGGGACACTTTAGGAAGGGAACCTACAGCATCTGATATAAATCTCCCAATTTTGTTGTCTGGTGCAACTCGCCCTTCCTGTGATGAAAAACTATTTAATACAATCTCATAGGACAAGAGGAGAGATTAAAGATGTCAATATCATACCACAACATCGTCAACATATTTGTAGATATCATCAATCAAGACTAGAAGATGTTGCATTGATGCCTCCATCCCTTCTAAATCTGAAGGAATTTTGTCAACTGCGGTTGCCTTAAGCATATCAACTGGCATTACCAGAATAAACATAAAATCAGCTATAATCATTCAAAATATAGAACATTTTAGTGCCATTATTAAAGAAAGACAATTTCAAAGTTAGTTAAAAGATGCTATTGAAAATAAATTGCCATTGCATAGTGGAGAATAGAGATCAAAAACATCCATCATAAAGATTAAATTTTAAGGACCTTTCTTTCTATACGATGAATATAAACAAATTAACAGCTTACTTAAACTATTAACTTTCATCCAAGTGAACGCCCAACAACAAGACAAATAAAAAGGGGACATTAAAGCATCCACAATCCATACCCTAAAAGGCCGAACCAGAGAAAACAGTTTGTAAATTTGTCATTGCAGAAGAGACCCTAGGTGGAAAGGGAGGATAGGGAGTCCTCAGTTTCAAGACTCAATGAAGTACGACAAAATTTCATCCAGTGAAACTAGAGGTTTTCAAATTAAAGGAGGATACCTTTAGATTAAAGAAGAAGGTATCCATGAAAAATGACTACATCAAGATCTAAAGAAAGAAGATGAAGCAAGTCAGAGAGTATGTGCTTAGACTACATCCTTTTGGCACAATGCAATGAGCGACTTTATTATCAACTAAAATAATTTCAAAATACTCCATACCAAGCAATATTTTTCTAGAATACAACTCACAGAAAACAAGTTACTGACTAAGAGAAGAAAATTAAAACATTTTGTTTCAAGTGCATCCATGGAAGTAAGCACATACTCTATTAAATATATTAAATAAGAGAGAAGAGTAAAGGGTGAGAGAGAGAGAAGAATGGGAAAAGGAAAGGGAGGTGTGATTGAAAAGAGCCCCACAATTACTTACATCCAATTCGCTCTGCTTCAACCATACGAAGATCTAATGGGATCTCTTGAAACTGTGCAGCGATTTGCCGTTCTCCAAGAGATAAATTGTTAGACACGTATGCTTTGATGGTACCCCCTCCATTTGTAAATCCAGTATCAACAGTCAAATGTATGGGATTTTGTACTTCTCGAGAATAAAACTCGTGGATTAATGCACTACCACCAGTTACTCCAAGACCAGTAGAATACCTGAATAAAATAGCAAAAGTTAGCAGTGTTTTCTTTCTGCAAGAAAAACGATAAATAAACACAGGATTCAGTCTATTTATACCCATCACTGAAGCTTCCCCCGGAAAACATTCATGTTTTCCACTAGGATGCAACAAAACCAACTTTATTTACAAGTCAAAAACAGAGAAAAAAAATATTGCAGAAGCCCTTCACCTAAAGTAAACGTCATTTAACCTAGGCCATATGGATTTCAAAGTACTCTTGGCAACCACTTCATTGAGAATACTATTATGATAACCAAAAAAAATTATGTTATACAAAAAATTGGAATTACCATCCAACTATGATTTCTTTTGGATTCACTTTTTGGTGGGATATTAACATATTGTGGTGGTACTCTATATCCAAAGCAACCTGTTGATAAAACAAGTCAAAAAATCACAACAAATTTAGTAAGTGCAGAACAATTTAGCTGAAATTTAAGAAGAAATAGGCCCTGCAACCAGAACATAGACAGTCAAAAAGACAACTGCAAAAGTTCAATAATAGAGTCAAAGGTAAATTTTAACTATGCAACTCTTTTATAGGCTTTAAATATTAGTGTCAGCTATACAGGTATCCAGTATTATTATAATTTTAATGTAGTATTAAAAATGAAAACCTTTCAATTTCTTTACGAAATCCATAAAGTAACACTCAGTATAATTGACTCAGAATTACTAACCTCAACTTCCTTGACAAGGATAAAAATAAAATGCCTCAAAAGGACATCAATTAAACATATAAATCTTGTCCTGTTACAGGCCCTAAGCCAAATTTCACCTAGCTGTACGATAAGGATGTTATTATTTTCCTAGGGTTAAACCAACTTTCAATTAAGAAATGGGCATCCCTCTCACTTCCTTCCAGTTTGAGTTTCAGAACCAGAACAAAACTATCAATAATGTGAGACAAGTAACCTCAATTACTCGGTCAATATATAACTTACTATATGAGCCTTAAACTATGTTAGAAATCAATTAAAGAATAGATTGGAAGAGAACAGAGAGGAGTTACAAATTGCAAGTAGTATGCAACAATGAACAAGAACAGAGAGCATAGTAATAAAAATCAAATGACCAATAAAAGTTTGGGTCCTTATTGGATAAAATTCTGTCACCTGTAGGAGAAAAAATAAATAAGAAAGTAAAATGCATAATGTTTCTATCACAACTCCCTGGGTTAACATTTTCTCGGCATAGGCTAATTCAAAAAGGTTTTCTTATATGACTTCTCCAAAAGTTTATTTTAATTTGGGAATAAGGTAACCTTACCTTACACCTTTCCTTTTTTCCCATCCTATAAATACTTACTGAGAAGTTTATCCACACAATGCCTAAATATTAAAGAAACAGCAATGAGAAAACATGTGACACATGGTCTATCCAATGCGAGAAACAAATTGGAGCATACACAAACCTAAATGCAAATCCAAATCAAAACATAAACTAAACTAGATAAATAAATAAAACTAAAAAATATAAATGTAACATCCAATTTCTCAGATCCAGATGCAGAACTAAATTCCACATGAACATAACATGAGCAGCTACCAAATTTTTACCCTAATTATTGATGATCATATAAGTAATGATAAAAAAAAGTGAAGGACCTGCTCAATAGACTCGTTGTGAGGAACGGCATAGGAATTGCGAATGTCGACGGTTCCGTCGGGAAGGACCGACCCGAGTAGGGTTCCGATGACGCGGTCGGCTTGGTCAGGACGCCGAACGTAGCAATCGCAGATGTTGAAGATAACGAGAGGGTGAACCTTCGCGGAGAAGCTTTGCGAAGAAGAAGATGATGAAGAGAATTGCAATACTGTGCGATCACTCGACGCCATGTTAGGAGATTCGATTCTGCACCTCACTACTCACTGCACCGAACAAGGCGTGCGAAAACAACACAACACAAGCACCCTAATCTGGAAGTAGGGTTTTACAAATGGGCTCATCAATATTCAGGTTTTGGTCAATAGGCTGGTCAACAATCACTATTCCCCTTTTTTTTTTCTTATATAAGTTTAGTTAAAAAAAAGTAAGCCCATAAGGCCCAATAAAGAAAGGCTCGGTTGCTTATGTTACGTTCCTTTTAAATAAAAAATACGTTACTTACACAATCATATTTTTAGGGTTCAATATATATCTACAACATGAATAAAAAGATTTTCTCTTTTAACTTTTTTTATATAAATTTTTTTACTTTTTATCTTTTAAATAAATCTTCTTTTAAACTCAAATAATCACTCAAAGTAAATGAATGAAATTACCTGTACACTTAAAAAGACTACCTGTACATGAATTTGTTTTCTTCTGCACACAATTTTGAAAAACATAATATCAACTATAGTAATATTTATTGTTATATTTTTTAAATTAAATATTTTAATACAAATAAATGTTAAAACTAATATTCTAGTTTACTTAAAATTAACACTTACCAGTCATCCTTTCCCTATATCCTTATTTAAAGTCCTATACCACTCTAACATCATTTATATTCAAGCATAAAATTTTATTCACATGTCACTTTTCTTCGATACACCATTTAATTGCATCACTTTTCTTCAATCAATTATTCCAAAGGGTTTTCCATAAAATTTTCATCTATGTGGTAAAAAAAAATGTGTGGTATACAATCTCTCCCTTGCTCGTCCCCTGATCGAGAAATTAAATAAATCAAATTACCTTTTAAGTCTTGCCTTTGTAATTTCATCATTATTGCCATTTTGATTGTCAAAGTTATCCACATGTACCATACTCGAATTTTGTGTTTGTTAATTGACCTAATCTTTGTCTTCAACATAAATGCACTCAAACTCCAGACTTCGACATTGTTGTTCTTTAACAAAACACATGTATCACTCAACTTCCCACCCACAACTCAACATTCAAAAATGTTTTGGGACTATAACATATTTCATTAGGTAACACACGACAAATAACACTATCCCTGTGTTTGGAAACCTGAACACGACTTTACCCATGTTAGTCAAACCTGACAATAATTTGAGGTGAAACAGTTACTTATACTGTAAGGATAAAATCCTCAAAGTGCATCTTTATTCTCAAAAGAAATTTGAAGTTACTCCCTTCCTATTTCCCTCAAATTAAGACATGTTTGGAGGAATCTTCTGGATTAATACTTTTAGAAGAGAAAAAGAATCAAACTAGATTTTCTCCATATAAATTAAAATTAATTTAAACATGAATTAAAAATCAGATTTAGAAACTAATGAAAAATATTTTTATGAATTAATTCGTTATAAATTAATTTTAATTTATGAAAAAGTTAATTTTATTTTTTTATTTGTGCTGTCATAATAAATATTTATTGGAAATTTTACTTTGAACATATACTTAATTGAGTCAGGGTCTCTCGTATATACCAAAACACTCCTTCTACTCGCTCGCTTGACATGATCATCTCCTTCCTCAAGTTCTTTTACGAAAATAATTTCTATGGTTTTTTAATGGTTAGAGATAACATGTAAAATCGTAAAAAGAATGTTAGGAGAGAGAGGATTTGTTGGAAAACTATAACTTTTGGTTCTTGAAAAAGCACTTTCACTTTTAAATGTGCTAACAACTCAAATAGCAACATGGGAACGATGATAAGATATGAGTTGAAACTTTTGCTAATGAATCTTTAATTACATGTGGTGGTGTGGTTTATCAATTAAGGCTGGTGGTGTAAGTTAGGCATCATCACGCACCCTTTTTAATGCAATAATATTAGTATGCATAATTCAAGCCGTAGCACTATGTAATTTGAGCATATTCTGATTGAAAGATGCCAAACGCAGAGGGACAAAACACTCTCAAGAAAAAGAGGCACAACGATAAGCGCAGAAAAAGAGGACGTTGTTTTTTATTTGATAAGCAATTACAGCACACATCGCTCAAGGTCATCATCCAACTTAAAAGTAGAGGAAAACTGGCCCCTCACGCAACACAACCACCCTCTAATATTATCTATTCATCATAAGATTACATTCTTTACATACAAAATAGAAGGTTTAACAATAGTAAAAAGGAAAATAACAGGTAACAACATAAAATTAGACCATAAACTTTGATTGGTTTGGGTCTTTTACCCAGTGATCACAAACTTTATCCCATTAGTTGGATTTGAAGGGAATGGCTCTGATTACGACTTGGTGGTAAAGAGCCGCAAGAGCTGCTCCAACGAAGGGTCCAACCCAGAAAATCCACTGAGCAACAAAAATGCATAAGGTTAGTTAAAAAGAGTGCATTACCTCATTAACTTGGTTCCCGAAAATTCTAAAATTTGATAATAATATGTTCAAAGAGAAAGATAACATACGTGACCATCCCAGCCAAGGTCTTTGTTGAAGATGATGGCAGCACCTAGACTTCGAGCAGGGTTGATACCAGTGCCAGTGATAGGGATGGTGGCCAAGTGCACCAAGAACACAGCGAACCCAATGGGCAAGGGTGCCAAAATCTGATCATTTCATGAACATTATCAACACACGTATTTCATGTTTTTTTTTTTTTTTTTTGTTTTATTTTATTTTTTTGTTTTTTTTTTTTAAATATTTTTTTTTATTCTTTTTTGTTTTTTTTTTTTTTTTCT
>Ga0209489_102277_pt1 | contig 39160 bp, 24 predicted proteins | sample SiratrowhiteBW_FD_187527 | JGI IMG/M metagenome (GOLD analysis project Ga0209489, IMG submission 187527) | Root nodule microbial communities of legume samples collected from California, USA - Siratro white BW (SPAdes) (version 2) | ecosystem: Host-associated > Plants > Roots > Nodule | place...
TTTATTTTTTTTCGTTTTTTTTTTTTTTTCTTAACACGCTTCAGGTTTGGGAAACACGACTTTAGATTTAAAAAGTTATATTTCAATGACTTCAGTTTTTTGTTAACAAGTTTCAAGTTTGTTTAGGTAGAATGACTTTCATTCGTTTTTTAGTGAATTCAGATAGTTTAGAAGTCGTGTTTGTTTTCAGATTTCTTATCTTTATTAAAAAGGCTAGTAAACTAATAAAAAAATGAATAAATTGGTTAAAAGTTTGTTCAAAGCTAGTTAATAAATTTTATTAGAATGAATATTTTAAAATATTTATTTTGATTTTTCCTTCAAAATAAAGAGTATAAAGTATTTGTTATTTTCTATTTAAAAAACTTGTTATTTTTAAAGAATAGTATTATGTATTGGTGAACTATAAACTTAAATATTATGATATTAATTTTATGCGTATGTTGAATTTTAAAATCTTATAGCATATATATTTTTTCCTTACAAAAATTAAAGTATTTGTCATTTTCTTTTTAAGAAAATTGTTAAAAATTAAATTTAAATATTACGATATATTTATTTTTTGTGTATTTTGAATATTAAAAAACTATAATTTTTTTATTTTTTTATTAATAGTATTATTAAATTATGATTTTCTTCCATGTTATTTATACTATTGAATTGTTTTTATTATTTTCTTCATGTGGATTCAATTGATTCGGTAAACTTTGAAAGGATCCTCCAGTTTTGAAAATATAGATAAATATTGTAATCAGCCACCAAAAAAAAAAAGAAGAAATCTTGCAAGAGGAAGATATTGATGAAAAAGGTTTTTTTAAAAAGAAGCTAGGATTAAGTTATATTTAAGTTTATGCACTTAATATTGTAAACTTTTTTTTTTCTACACAGAATGTAAGCTATTTGTTATAAAGTGTGTTTGATTCAACTTATTTTTTTAAGTAAAAAAAAAAATTAGGTCAAACAAGCCTAGGCTTAGGTGAAAAAATTGTAGAAACATTTAGTTAAGAGATAATGTTTGAAATAATTTGAAAAGTACTAATGTGGTGTATCTTAACCGCAGTGGACTGACCCTAAGTTAGGATCCATATTTTGTACCAATATATAGCTTGTTTTACTTAAGTAAATATAAATGAAAAATGTTGGTTTGATATTTTACTAAACTGTAATTTTAATTTAAATATCAAAATCTTATTATGAAATAAAATGTTAAATAATTTTTAATTAAGACATTAAAAACATAATTATATACAATAAAATAGACCCATCTCTTATAAAGTCTAACTTATTTATCGTCATCAATATCTCATATATGGGTTTTCATTTTAATGTATTTTATATAAAAAAATTCTCATTAATCTATTAGTTATGTTTAAAAGGGTTAAATTAATTTGTGTCCCTAAAATGTTCAACAAATATGAATTATTTTTTTCAATTGTGCCTTTGAATTTATATTTCTTTTTTAATTGAATTTTTTCATCTTATTGTTGTCATGAAAATTATTGGTCTAGGTTAATTGTGTAAGTTTACTATAAGGATAGTGTAGAGTGAAGTCTGGAGAATTTTGTGAGAAATATTCAGATTAAATGTACCCGCCAAAACAAAAATTCATGTTAAAACTGCACATTGGTTGAAAATATTGAGTTCAAATAGTGATATGAAAAAGAAACTTAAAATATGAAAAAGTGAGAATGTTAACTTAAAATATAAGAATACTCAATATAATACTTAGATTTAGTGACAATTATGAATTTAATTGGATGTTTGTAACTAGTTTTCCTAGACAGAAAATGAGATAGAAAAGCCTAATTAAAAAAATATAAATTCAATTAGAAAAGCAACAAAAGATGTTGAACAATGATCAAAATTGGAAGAAAAGTATATTCATTTAACCTAACATGAACGATAAAAAAAATATAAATTAAAAAATATGATTGATAGTAGCCTTAAATCTCACAAAACATAAATGGTCCTCAATTTTTAAATAGATATCAATTTTATTTTTAAGAAACATTATAAGCTTCAGTCTTTAATATATGATTTTTTATTTTTTAATGTCTAATAATTTCTCCTAAATTAATTTTTTTAAGTCTATTATGTTATTTTATATCAATTTTACTATTCATTTATTATTATCGAAGTTTAAATAGGTAATACAATCTAGAATATTAAAAAAATATATATAATAAACTATTTTTTTGTTAACTGCTTTAATGATACACGTGATTTTATGATGAAAATATTTAGCATATCAAATAATAAAAGAATACTTCAGTTGACAGGATAGAAATATTTTAAAGATAAATTAAGAAGAGAGTAGCACACACAGTATAAATATTTTTTAAATTAAAATTAAAATTTTACAATTAGTTAAATAGATAATTTGAAAAATAATTATTTAAATACTAAAAAATAATTTTCAAAATAAGAACCTAAAACTTATTCAAACATATTTTCTTATGATAAATTTCACCCTCGTCACTATAAACCTTTGTGCTTCTCCTTCAGGCCTAAACCCTTTCGGCCGCAGACAACCTTAAAAAATGGTAATGTCTCTGTCGCTCTTTCTCTGCATTTCTCTTATCTCATTTCGATTATCGTTTCCGTTCTCGTAACTCACCGTATCCTCTTCCTCTTCTTGAATGAAACAGAGGAAGAACAAACATGGGTTCAGGAAACCCTTTGTGATGAAAAAGTTGAAGCAACCGCAAGAGCAACCCACCGTGGATCCTGTTACGGGAAAGAAAATCCCCAAAAGTTTCGTCTTTTCACGAGGGAAGATACCGGGCTCCCTCAAACAGCTTCAGATGGACCTCAGAAAGTTGATGCTCCCATACACTGCTCTCAGCCTTAGGGTTAATTCAATCTCCCCTTCTTCTTCTTTACTTTCGTTATTCATCGTTGGATTAACTTTGTAACGATTTGCTGTTATCTTTTTGGGGCTGAATTCAAAATTGATTCTTAATTTGTGTTCCTGCCGCTAGAAAAATATTAAAAATTATAATTTGTGAAAGAGAGAAAAAAAAAAAATTCTTGTGATTAAATCCCCAGATGTGGGGATTAAGTGGCATAGGGTTAATTCCACATAACAAGTAGTGTTCAGTTCGAGTTAGTTTAAATATTTGAAAGGATAACCTTGTCCTTCATAGTGGTCTTACACGGTTTGAACGAAATTGTTTTGTGTTTATCCATGTGGAGTGAGATTGTGTGTCTTAATGTTGACTATATACTTTTATGTATTCTATTTTGCAGGAAAAGAAACGGAACAATTTGAGAGATTTTCTGAATGTTGCTGGAGCCATGGGTGTCACGCATTTCTTCATATTGTCAAAAACTGCAACTTCACCTTACCTGAGGGTTGCAACAACCCCTCAAGGGCCTACTCTTACGTTTAAGATAAATGAATACTCGTTGGCTGCTGACATTGCTCGATCTCAATTGCATCCTCGATGCCCTAAGGATCTTTTCAAAAATTCTGCTTTGGTAAAGTTTTCTTTGTACTCACTTGCAACTGAAGTGTTACAGAAACTTGAAAGTTAGGCATAAATGATAACTTTTTGTGATATTATTTGTTCTTCAAATGCCATTCACCCTGTTATTATAACCAGATTGGAGTATGCAAGTGAATGTATTATGAAGAGATGATTTATTATGTTTTAGTTTTAATCCTTATCAAGTTGAAGTATTATTATCAGCGCAATATAATAGTTCTTGCACTGGACATTAACTTGTTTAATGTATTTTTTATGTTCATTCCCATCTTCTTATCAATTTCATGTGTGGCTTAGCTGCTAATGGTAGACTAGTAGTATTTAGGTAGGGAAGATGCAACTTTTGCAATGGGTTGAAACTTTGGTATTATAGTACTTAATAGTTTAAGTTGTATACCTTCGTTGTTTGTCTAACATTTATGTCTCTGTGTTTTCTTGCCAGATTGTGCTTTCTGGATTTGTGAGTGGAGATTTACCTCTACAGCTTACAACTAACATGTTTCAGAATATTTTTCCAACAATTGATGTCAAAACCGTGAGTTTATAAGCACCTATATTCTTCCATGACTTTTACTTGACACCCAAGTGCTTCATCTCTTAATGTCACGACTTGTTATTTCAGGTTAAGCTCTCCACTTGCCAAAGAATCTTGTTACTTAATTATAACAAAGACACTAAGCTCATTGATTTTCGGCATTATTCCATAAGATTACAACCTGTAGGTGTTTCACGCAGATTAAGAAAACTTGTACAGAGCCATCAGGTTCCCGATCTAAGGAATCTTCAAGACGTTAGTGATTTTGTCACAAAGTAAGATACTTGCTTAATTAATCAAGTTCTCATTTTTTTACTTTTTGATTTTGAAGGATGATCTGGAAGAAAGCTTTAGTCGTTTTTTTGACCTTTGCATTCTGTTATCTATACAAAATAATTAACATGCTGTTTCCTTTCCTTATTCTTTAACTTGTGATTTGTAAGGGCTGGCTATGGATCAGAAAGTGAAGCTGACGAAGAAGCAGCAACAGTTACTTTGTCTAGTGATATTGGTAGAGTTAATCGTGCTTCTACAAAAAGTGCTGTCAAATTGCAAGAGGTTGGACCCAGGATGACTCTTCAACTAGTTAAAATTGAGAAGGGACTGTGTTCGGGTGAAGTTCTCTTCAGTGAATATGGTACCTCATCCTACACTCCAACCTCAAGTAAATTATTTTATTACTATTGAAAAAAATCTATCTGGCCGCAATTATATTAGCTGTCGAAAATCCAGAAGAGCTTTTTCATTTCACATATTCCCTTGATGCTGATAGATGACATTGTCATTAAAGTTGTCATTCGTGTTAGCTTTCTGGTATAGTAGACATGGTGATCCTTCTGAAATCAATTGCATATATGCTGTAGGAAAGTCTTTGCTTCCTGAGCAACTCTCATAAGTTATTTTTCTTTTCCTCTTCTACCCTGGTCACTGCTTAGGCCCTTGGTCATTTTTCTTTTAATTTTGAAGTCTTAAATTAATGAACTTGTTCTCTGCACATGCTTCCCACATAACCCTTTTGGGTCTATTCTAACTACTGTTCTTACTCTTCCCTATTAGGAAAAACTGGAGGCAAAGGAAAAAGTGATTATGAGATGCAGGATGAAGAAGATGCAGAAAGCGACAAAGAAGGAGAACATTCAGAGGATAGTGAAAATGAAGACGAAGATGAAGAACTTGATTAGTCGCATAGTGGTTTCACATGGTGGTATTGTAATATTCAATTTGTGTAGTAGATTTTTAACACTTCAAAACTGATAGATTCCACTGGAAATTTTTCACATCAAGTATTCTGGTGGTTGTGGCATACAATTCATGTGTTTCTGTCAAAATCCATAAAATTAAAGTGATCAAACGATGTTCCTTTGAGGATTGATTTTTTGCTTTTAAAATGTGTTTATATTGCTCATTCCAATTTTAATATATTTTGGACTGAAATATGTTGGTGGAGAGAGCCTAACCAGAATAGCTATCTGTTTGGTTGGGTGAAAAGCCCTTAGATAAATGCTTAAAAGGAGGTTCTTGCTTCTGCAATTTTTAGATATTCGGACGTTAATTCACACAGAAACGTGATGCAGATCCAAACACGCCTATGCATGATTTTTCTCTGTTGATGTCTATATTCAGTGACTGACTTTATAATCAACTTAAACTTTCTACGTGTACCATATATAATCTAAAATCTGTTTAGACAAATTATTTCTTAAGCACTTTTAACTAAAATAAAATAAAATTTGTAACTTTAACTTTTGCACAATTTAAAAGTAAAAGTTCGTTTGCTGAGGAAACTATGTAAGTTTCTATAAATCAATTTATATATAAGGTAATTCTCTTAGTTTATGAACGTAATTATTTGGTTTATGTACAGAACATTCGTCACTAATATAAATTCCAAAAGTATATTAATATTAGTGACGAATCACATATATCATTGATTTTTTATTTTCAGAACAAAAACTAAATAACTCTAAAAACACATCAGTCATGTATAAAAACAGAATAATTGCATTAGAATTTAAGAATACTGTTAAGGTAAAATTTGTTGCTCTTTTTAACATTTACTTTTTGACAGAAACCACTCTCAAACATAAGATTATTTTTAGTTTAATTTGATTCGAAAAAATAAAAATTATGTATTTTAAGCCCAGCATGACTGAGGCACAAAACTAAAACTCGTATTAATGTTTCACCATAAAACAAAACTGTAATTCTTAAAAAAAATGACCAATCCCAAATAAATATCTAATAAATCAAGGATGCTCTCCCACATATATCTTGCACTGAAACATGGATTTTCAATTCATGGAAATTGTTGTTTAAGAACAATGTTTCATTTTCGTGTTGACCATTTGGGTAAGATATTCAAATTAAGAGGGTTATTGAAGACGGTGATCAAGAAGTTGATTAGGCACAGTGGTATCCCACATAGTGGAGTAGTGAAGTTGTGTAGAAGATTACCCCAACAGTAGAAATGAAAATGTGACCCTGAAAATTTTTCTTATGAAATGGCTTTTGCTAAAAAAACATAAATTTAGAGTAATGAAATGCTGTTAAGCAAGATATTTCTATGGTCTAAAGCTTCAAAAGCCTTAAATAGAGTAGGTTGTTTTTTATTGGTAGGGATGGATACCAGCAGCTATACATAAAATACAAACCACCAAGACCTCCTTTTCATACTGAGAAATGCCAAAAATGCATTTGGAAAATGTCTATTTTTAAGTTTTTTTTTCGTCGCAATCTAGCTGGTACGCATTTATAGTTCTAATCATTAATAATTTTTAGCTTTGATGGATATTTATAAAACCAATAAAATTAGTCAATGCTCTAGTAATCTAGATCGCAAAAGGGTGAAAGAAACCCTCGTTTTTTTTTTTCCTGAGGAAAAACAACCTGCGATCAATAGTAAATGTCACCGACGTTTGATTTGATTCATGTTGTAGGCCAATACGGATACCCTTTTGATTTGACGCAGTTGTAATGGGTTTGCATCGCTGATTCAAATGTCTAAGTGCAAAGAGCATAACGATCGAAAATAATCAGTTTATCCACCCGTTTGGTTGGATTGCCAGAGGACTTAAATTTAGAATATTTGGACGTGAATTTAGAAGAGAATCGCAATGCAGATCCAAACACGCCGTATGTATGAATACGATGAAAACCTACCGAATAGCCAAATGATGATAATGTCATCTTTTGCATCAACTTCTCCTCCAACACTAGCCTACATTCAACATCCTGTTTCTAAATTGGACACTCTAGCTGGCATTGCAATCAAGTATGGTGTTGAGGTATTCTTTCTTCTCTTTCAGATTATGCTTTTTGGAATTTCATGAGGAAACTGAGTCACATAAATTCTGTTTTGGTATGTGGCAAAAAGGCTGCTGCATTTCTAATGATTTTGGATGCAACAAACTTATTGTACAAGTAAAATGAATTGAGATCCGTAAGGGGACAAAATTCGTTAAAAATCAAAGGCATGGAAAAGTTATATCTTGGACCATTTTTAATGATATGAAATGGCTTGAACTTTTTTTTATATGTATAAATTTCTTTGGTAAGTTATGGATGGAGTTTTGTGGTTTGGAAACTTGAAGGTTGCGGACATAAGAAAGTTGAATGGACTAGTGACTGACATGCAAATGTTTGCTCTTAAGACCCTTCACATTCCACTAAATGGAAAGCACCCTCAGCCCAGTTCTACAGGGTAAGTTTATTTATTGAATTGACGAATATCAGTAAATACCACAAGTTAATTAGTTGATTGATTGATTTTAGTTATAAGATGCATGCGAAGGGGCTATGAGAGTTAAATCCGGTGCATTTTAATACGTGTATCGTTGATATCTTACAACTAGTGTTATGTTATAATACGTCCTTTTTGGCAATTTGGGTGATATATTACTCCATGTAAATGGTTACAGGTTACAAATATAAATTTGAGTATATTAGCTTCATTGCACCCTTTCTGTTTCAATTAAATTTAATATAGAATTTCCTTGAATATCATTACTACTAATGAACATTTAAATCACTGAAGAACATAAACATTGCTATTCCTTCAGACAAGATGACACAGAGCACAGTCCAGCTGATAATACAGGGTGTGAACTGTTTGAATCATTCCAGCCGCTGAGAAGGAAGTCCTCCGAGCAGAAGCTCTCCCCAGTCATGCGCTCTTTACAAGGTCATTACGGAGCTAAATCAAAAATGAAGAAAAGCACATCTGAAGTCTTTAGCATGGTCGAGTACGAAAAAAGGTCCTTTAAATATTCAGAAAACGGTTCATTCCACCGAAACTCACCAACGTCCCGCAAAACTCTTAGTCGTCACCAAAAATCTCTTAGTTTGGCCACTGATAGTCCGGAGAGGTCTGAAATTATGGCAGGTGTAGCAGCCAGGAAAAGTGACTTTGATAAGAGGAATGTTACACTTGTCCGGAGGAACAATAAATCTGAAGTTAACCTTCAGCGTATTCCAGAGTTGCTCTTGAAGCAGGATAGTAGTAGCAATGGTGGGTTTTCTACAAGATCAGCAAATGGCCTAGCTCAGAGGCAGAAATCTGCTAGCCGAATAGCGTTGACACCTTATTCCAAACATGTGGTTTAAGCACAGTGCCAATTTAGTATGATGGAAGCAAATTATGAAACTCGTCAAGTCAAAATCATCGGTTGAGCCAACCTCAAGTTGCAGTTTAAAACCAGTTTTACATATCATTTCAGCTGCAGCCATAGCAAAACTTATCCTTGATGGCTTGCGGACCCCGATAACTGGTCCAAAAAAGGATTACCACTGCACTTGATTAGTATATGTAGTTAGTGATCATACCAGTTCTGTTGCCCCTTCTAAGGTTCTCAGACCAATGGGTCGAGGTAAAAAATGTTAGAAAAATATATTAATATTACATTTACTAATCTCTTAGAACATCTGCAATGGAAGTTTCTTATCAATGAAAACGTCATTTTAATCTAGGTTCTACAAATACAAGCTTCTTAAAATCGAAAAAAATTATAAACAAGTCTTCAATTCAAAAGATATCGCGTAAGATTCATATTAAAATAATGCTTTATTAATAAGAAACTTCCTTTAAAATGCTCTAGAATGGCACAAAAGATGTTCTCTTATAAATGGGTAAGAAGATAAGTTCAGGAAATTTTGTACCCGATTTGTTCTGCTTGTTCTCCGGGTCAGAACACTACACAGTTGCCATAACCTTACGCAATCGTTCCGAAGCAGGATATAAATAAATGACCTAATCTGGAAGGGTTATTTTTTGGATTTTTATTTGATGTTCCTAACTTTTTTTCTTTAGCTCTGCTAAAACGTTAGAATTACGAAATAATAGTGATTAAATATAAAAATTCTGCATTTTCCTCATTTTCTACTGTGTCAGCGTTAAAACTAAAAATTACAATTAGTACACGCGATCAAACAATATTTGGTAAGCATTATTATATTGACAGCAATACTAAACTTTCTAAAATAAGTAAAACATTTCTAAAATAGGAAGTTAAATAGATATAACGAAATTTGCAGAGTGAGTAAAATTGAAGAAAAAAATTGCACCTTACCACAGTTAATTTAAATGTAGATATTTTTACCGTAAATCTTTTAGATGAAGGTCCACAACTCTTCTTGTAAGGGTTTCCTAGCTCCCAAATACAGGTTTTGTCCGCAAATTTGGGTTGCTTGAATCTTTTAAAATATTGCGGCTATCAAACATGCCTAAATAGCCTTTTTCAAACACCGTCTCAAGAATGTTAAGAGTCTAAACACCCTCTTTTCTGTACTGCGAATTTGAGACCGTACCCTTGGACTTGCAACTTTCTGTACACTTTAAAAATAATGACCACATATTAACCTTACACGAAAGCTTCCATGCGAATTTTGTATCTTCAACGCCAAAATAAGATATGAAAAAAATGTTAAACTACTATTTTAATCAAATTACATCCATAACTTGATATTATAAAACTAGCCCCACCTTTATACACAGTTTCAATGAAAATACTCTCTCACAAAAGATGTACATACTATTGCCTTCATCGGTCAACTTTCGAACTACACAGTATATGAACTTGGAACATACATCTCTAGAATGAAGTTCAATTTTAATGGGTATCTATATATTTCCTCCTTTGAAACAACGAGATTGTTTATTTTCATCCGCAGTTTTTCTTAAATGATCTCCGAAGGTGTACAACATTGCATAAACTTGTTTTTCATTTCAACAATCCAGAAGACCACAATTCGCTACTATTTCAACATACCCAATGTTAAATTTCAATAACAACAAATGGCTATTTAAATCTATTAAGTTAAAAAAAAACAATTTTAAAAAGTATATACAAAAATTCAACGAGTCCCACATTAATTGGAATTGAATTCAATTAGCCCCTAAATAACAGCCTTCCACTTTGTATCAATTCCGCTAATGAAAAGAATATTATGCTTACACAATACGATAAAACTTTCAAATCAGACGAATTACTTATCTATACAGTATTTCAGTTTTACATAAAGTTCTCTACCAACCAAGTACTAAGCATGAGCACTTGTGAAGCCAAGTAAATAAATGAATTGGCGAACAAACCTAAGATGATATTTGAGGAATAAAAGAGCAAGTTGAAGAATGAGTTGTGGTCTCACTCGCACCAACATATCTCCCTATTTCCATCCATGATATAAAAACGAGAAACACAAACATAAAGAAAATGTCCCTAAAAGTAACAATCCGACATTAATATTTGTCGTAGCAACAGCACGAGCAGCCTAAATCGTGTGAACAAAATACACTTGATGACATAATGAAACAAAATGCCTAGTTTGAAAGTAGTGTTCAATTTAGACAGCAGCGACGGTAGCATATACAATGCAAATGGCTTCACGAGAATTTGTTTTCACTCATTTAAGAAGCAAGAATCAAGTCCAATGTCATACATCAAGTATAGCTTCGAGTGCCAGAATTTAATTTAAGTACCTTAAGTTTTCCAAAATTACTCTGATTGATTTACTATCTAATACGATAACCTAATTCTTTTTCTTCACAGGAAGTATAACAAATTAAAGGATAAAACTAATCCCAACTTAATTATCAGAAAGAACAAATCAGAGGGCGTTTTATTCGTAAGTGGTGAGAGCCACATAATCAATCAATCAAAGTCAGCATAGTGAACAGATAATTTAAGTCAATGATGGTGGAATGGAAATTGACGGATCATATGTTTCAAATGTAAGACATCTTGGAAAAGAAAAACCTCAAATAAACTCTTAAAACAAAGGTATCAGGAATTTAGTAACCATGTTGACCATCCAAGATTGTCATCTACGTTATGTCTTAGACTACTTATCCCTCGGATCCACTCTATCAGAATCAAATCATTCCATATACAATGTGTTACTTTGGAATCCTCAAGCATTCCTGAGTGAAGTTGAAGAATTGTATTCTCAAAACATATTGAAAATCTCTTCCAACCTTGCGTGGGAAAAGCAGACACCAACATCGAGCAAATACATCGCACACACGACAAGATATCTATGACGACAGATTAAGCCCTAGGTTTCATGGCAAATAATTGTATATATAATCATATGGCAAAAATAGGCACATGGAAACTCAATCCATTAATCAGAGAAAATTTATGATCCAAATGACCAAACTTTACCGTTTTAACTTCCTACTAAGAATTCAGAAAAATTGATTCAAATTGCATGGAGAAATGCATGCATTACACTAGACAGGAAACAACCAAGACATGGTGATGTACAATATATGTAAACTCGTCATCAAAGAATTACTAGAGTTCTTAAAAAACATCCATAAGAACTATGTTTACAACTATAGATCCCTAGCAGAGTGATCCGAGTAAGAAATAACTAAAGCATAGTCAGTTCTTAAATTACATAACAGTATTACCTCAATAATCAGCAGTCTTTATGTGAAGTTGGACCGTAATCTTTGTTCAGTTATCACAATCAAAACATGAAAAAATGATCACCATCTTCTTTGGCATTAACAAAACCTGAAATCGCCGAGATATTCAGAATTCCTTTTCAGCAATATCAAAAGGTTATCACTTGACAGAACACATCATATATGCTTATACCATAATGTGAATTAAATAAAACTACATCATAAGCCATCAAGATTGAAATAGGGTAGCACTTAGTGCAATACTAACGCTAAGAATGACTTTATGAATCCAACTGAAAGGAACAGCGTGGAAAAGAATGAATCTTAATTTTATGTCAAAAACAGGGGGAGGATAATTCGTTACCATAACTTAAAATTTTTACACACTGATCCATTGTGTCCAAATTTGCAACAAAAGGGGGAAACAAGACTAGAACATGAAAGAGAGAGATATCAACAATAAACAAGCAGGCTGAACACATATTCAAGCTGACTTGTGCTAACAATAACAAGAACTCCATAGTATCAAGACAAGGATTCAAGTGCTTGAGCTTCTAAGGAACAATAAAAGTAATTATAGAAATTACACAAACAAAGAGTCCAGTAGTATTTCATTCAAAATTTGTAAAAAAACGAATGTGCATTCTTTCCTGTAAAATATAAATGCATAAATAGCTTATCTTGCTGCACTCAAAATATACTTATAGAGCTACCTGTCTTGTTCTTCCTTCAAACACAGGTTCAAAAAATCTTCAAGGGTAAATGCAATGGACATCACTTATTTGTTGCCCTTTCTCGCAGAAGAAGCATTTTAAAAAGTACATACTCAAAAGCTTGCCAATCGGCTAATCCATCTAGTCATTACACAACCAGGTAAAAAAGGATTGAACGAGCAACACTGCTCACAATTGAGAACTTTAAAGAATTGTTTCAGATTGTTCACTTTTTTTATTCAGTATATCTTTCACATTCATTCTAATTCATGCATACTTTTAGTCACAGGTAGGTGTGTTTCAGGAAAATTTCCTATCAGACGTCATGTCCAAAAATCAATGTCCCTTTTATCATCAGCATTCCCCTAATTTATAATTTTCCCATCTCAAAAAACGACAACACATGTCAAGGAAGAAGGAAAAATAGATAAAGTAAATAGCATAAGTTGTATAAGTTCATGCACAATACACAACGAAAATGAGACCATTCCCAAACTACCCTTGCACCAAAGTACGCATATCAGAAATACCTCAAGTTCAACTAGATTTATATAAAGATGCCAGTTTATGCCAGAGCCTGAAGCATTTTGATTCAAAGGCTTAGCTTTCGATGTCAGTTATTGGCAATGGCAGTTAGTAGTAGGCAATCCAATCTATCAGCATCAGTGAAAGATTTTAATGAAACTTGTGGAATGCTCTGGTATCTTCGAATGTCAGGAACGCTACTACCAAACAAAAAAATAAAAACTAAACAGTGCCAATTTAAGTCCACAAAAAGAAGGATAACAACTGCCAAAATCAATAGACAACATCTCATGTTATCCAACTTATGCTTAGATCTAAACATGATACAGAATTATGGAAGAGAATAAACGAATAAATCATACAAAATATACATATAAACAGTCCTTGAAATAGGAGAAAGACTGCCATCATATATGTGATTTGCCAGAGAAAATGAAGGCAGCAAAAAAAAGTAACATAAATTTATTAATGTAGCATACCAATAAAAAAACAAACATTAAATCTGCACACAGACTTCGAAAGCATAATTTCATCTGTACAGCTAGATAAGATTTCAATGGTTATATCAGTTTAGCACCTCCAAAATAAACATTTTTTCTATATACAACATTAAATAAATATGTTAATGTAATCCTAACAGTTATTATGATAGTTTTGGATTAACAAGTGTTAAGATGCTAATTTTGACATTATCACATACCAACGTATATGCAAATATCTACTTCCGATGATTATATGTCAATTCCCGTTAATTCAAGAGTAAAAATATTACTGTCAGGACCAATTTTGAAGGTACCAACAATTCATTTAACCCTAATTTCATCTCATGAAAATGATCTTCAACTGAAGGAAAAACACAGAAATTTAACAATCCTCACCCATAAAATAATTATAAATATATCAAATAAAGGGTGTTTTAATAAATCTATAAAAAAGATTATTGCTAGATCGATAAAACCAATAAGTAGCAAAGCTAAAAGGCCATAAATTTAAGAGAAAAAACACTGATTTTTCAGAGTCAACTATACACACTGTTAGGATTACAAGTGAGTTTAAGTCTTACGTAGAGTAGGAATGAACAAGATAAGCATTATATAAAAAATAAGACCCACAAACCCACTGACTTAAAGTTTTAAGTTAGAGGTGGTGTCCTAATCTCTTATATGGTTTGCTCATGACTTATTGGTGCCAAATCTCCCCAGCATTTCCCCTTGCAAGAACCCGTCACATACATTTATTTCACAGCAATCCACAATCAAAGGGAAAATAAAGCTTGCCCAATATTTTCTGAAGACAAGTTTATAAATATTGACAAGATTAGATGCTCTCGTAATTCCTCTGAATTTAAATATGAACAAAAAAGATGGTCATGTTTAGTGGACGTAAATATAAACTAATTTAAATCACCTTACCCTATTTAATGCTACCTTTTAAAAAAATACCCTTAACTTTAACACTAAGCACCATTCCTAATAGATATAATTTCAATTATTGGAGATCTCAGGTAGACTATAGATATGGCTTAAAAAGTAAACTTTAAATCTAAGTCAACCTTGTATTACAAGGTTAAATTTGCATTCACTTATATACTATAATTCGGTCATGTCTCTACTTAAAGGTGAAATCTTCAACATACTACTCACACCGAGAACTAGACATCTCTAGGAGTAAAAAAATATTTATGGACATCCAATAGTAGGTGACATGATAGACCCAACAGTTTTTGTTAGGATAGGTTATGATATCATCTTAAAAAATAGACCTTAAGTATAACTTAACCTCACAAAAATCAACTTTCAAAGTAAGGTTTGCATCCACTTAGGTACTATGATAACTAATAGGCATTTAGTCATGAAATATGATATTATTTATCAAGAAAGTGCAATGAACTATGGGAATAGAAATTTTGAAGACAAAAAAAACAAGCCTTTTAAATATTGAAAATAAAAACAACATTCATTTATTGCAGTTAAAATTGAGTACTTGAAACAGATTTCTATATAGATATAATGTAATAATTACAAGGGATGGGAAACAGATAAACTAACCAAGTGAAAAACATGGGCTAAACTTGGAAGCATATGTTCCTGGGATACATTGTCAGGAAAAATTACAATATACACAATCCTGTCAAAAGCCTCCTCGAGTTTTCAAAATTTTCTTCATGGGTAAGTTGTATGTACTACACGGGCGAATCTAACTTTGTGGCACAATTTAACCTTTCATGTTGATCCACCAGCAACACCACTGAAAGATAAAAAGCAGTAACAATCAACATAACAATATTGAGAGAAAGGAATCTCGTACATTTCTTTCTTGAATAAAAACAGAAATAGAATAACATAAAACTTTTTTCCTATAAGAAATTCATTCCATATACAAGGAAGTTAAATAGCCAAAGTTCACTCTTGCAATGTAAAGAATTAACCTAAGTTTGGGTTTTGGAAAGTTCCATGAAAGAGTTTCCCGATAATAATGAACTCATTGACCAATGTTCTTATCCACCAATTTTGCCAATGAAGGGGAAACGTATGAAGTTGATTATTTTACATGTCTGACTACAGAAGCAGTCCATAAATTTTATTTTTTTTTTCAGAAAATAAAATGTTCATGGGGATTTATCCCTGATGTTTCAATCATGTCACTTTATCAAGCACTATAGAAGGGAAATAACTAGAGGTCATTACCTCGTTATTGAAGAAAATTACTAAAAAGAGGGAGAAATAAAAGAAAAACAAGGAGAATAAGCTAAATCAAAGTTCTCATTTCCCTCCAGTAATATATACTTAAATTTCAAACTGTTCAAATACAGAAACACTCGGAATAATTTACCAAAGACGATAAAACTCAAAAATATACTCAGCAGTGGGCCAGTTTTTCCGACAGCCAAGACTACTCAACATCACAACTTCAAGAGGCACAGGAGTTCATTTAACAATAAAGAATCCTAATCTTCCTAAGTATCAAATAAAGAAACTATTGCATTTTCAGTTTTATTCAACATTTCCTTTTTAATATTTGGATACATGCAAACATGTCAATGAGACATGGAAGCCAAAAATTATTGAACAATCACCTATTGCAACTTTTGGTTCAGCCACAGTTAAACCATTGCTGCAGAAAGAAATCCTCCCAAACACAAAAAAGTTTACCTAAAACTAATAAGAAGACTCCATTCAACTTCAAGTGGGTCTCCAACAATTAACAGAAGGAATGTCCGGCCTACAGGGCATCATCTGAGGAACACCGTGTCCTGAAAAGGGCAAAATGTATTTTAAATTTAGTTTAATAAGTATAAATTCAAAAGAAGTGCATGAGAGGAGTGAATCTCAACCATGGAATTAAAATAGTTGGTTAAGATTTGGTTTAACTAAAATAATCTTAATCATCCACCCAAGATTGTACGACAGATTAACATCTCAAATCTCCCTAGATAGATAGATAGATATTAAAAATCACCTGAGATTGGAGCAACAGGTAGGTTGCTTGAAATTGGTCGCTGAAAACCTACAGTGGTTACTGGTGTCCTTTCAAATGATGGCGGAAAATGACCTTCATCACCATAATCAAAACAATGTTTACAAACAACATTAGATTGTACAAACAACACAAAATACAAATAACAATAGTTGAACTAAAATGCCTTCTGAAAGGAACCAGACAATGTAATTGATAGGTGGGAAATATATGTGTTGAACTATGCGAAAGCTAAAACGAAATAGTCCATGCAAGTAGATACTGATTATCAACAAAAAAAAAAGAGCAGAAAAATTAAAAAGAAAAATGCAGAACAGGAAATGATATGAACAACTCCCTCAAACCAGCAGCTTGCCCAATCTTTCCCCAATATTTTCCTCCCTTCCCTGTCTCCCTCCACCCCATTTACAACCAACTCCATTATTCTCCAAATGTTACCCATATCATTCTCCCCCCAATCTTTCAATAGCACCTGTCCTCCTTCTGTTATTTCTGTCTCCTTTCTCACCTGAATTGTCCATCTCTAGTGGTGGTGGTGGTGGTGGTGGTGAGACCTTCATCAATATCATTGGGCTTATGGCAGCCCTTCTCCTCTTATACACCTTAGTTATGGGCCTATCACCTTCACTTGTATGACTTGTTCTTCCTCCACCTCCATGAGTTCTTCCTGCACCCCCATATTTTTTAAAATTCCAAAAAAATCCTCTCCGGATAGTAGAATTCCAAATTAAATTTTGTATTCCGGATTATATAATCCAAAATACAATTTTTTTTTATATTCCAAATTGTACAATCTGGAATATAATTTTTGAATTCCAGATTATATAATCCAGAATACTAATTTTCTTTTGTATTCTGGATTATATAATCTAGAATACAATTTTTATGTTTCTGATTGTAGAATCGGAAACATAATTTTTTAATTCTGGATTGTGCAATTCGGAATACAAAAAGTTAGGAGGTGTAGGGTTTATTTAATTCTTTTTCATCAAGGGTATAATGATCATTTTGCTGAGTTTATGGAGGTGCAGGAAGAAAGTATGGAGGTGCAGGAAGAAGGCATTGACTTGTATGAACAATAAAAATGTAAGCAAAAGTATATCAACCTCTATAAGCTGTGAACAAGCCTGAATTATATACACATAAGAAAAAGCCTTAAATAAACCATACTTTTATTTAATATGACAAACATTTAGAGTGGAGCCAAGTAGATCATACCTTCTTGCCCATAGGGCGGACCAGGACATGATGGATTTCTCCCTCTCCATACACTATGTTGATTGTTTGTTTTATATTCACTAGATGGCATTCTCCATTGCTCATCAGCAACAAATTGTCTCCTGCCATCAGGAAGAGATGGTAAAGGGAAGGGAGGATGGAATGAATGTGGAAGATGTTGCTGAACTGTAGGATTTGAATATGGATACGGATTTGGTGGATTTTGTGGTGGGGCAGGATGTGTGTGCCTCTGTGCATATGGGGGATTACCCTGCTGAAATTGATGGTTAGGTTGAGGAACTTGAGCATTTAGATACATATCATTCTGTCCGTACTCTAATTGCCTTGAAGGGTTAAAACCAGAAGGTTCCTGGGAGTTGCAACCTGCTGATGGAGCATAAGCAGGTGGCTGTGGAAATACTTCATTCTTAACAGCTGCATTATTGTGACCTCCAGGAAAAGAATTCCCAGCCATTGGAACTATTTGGTTACCCTGCATGCATTACCGCATTTATCAGAATCAACAATTCAAATAAATCCATGACAACCAAGTGATACCAAAAGAAAAACAGTCTTACATTACTACTGCCACTAAAGTCATGAGGTACACTCTGCTGATACCCCAACTGTGGGGATGACTGATGTGACGACTGAGATGACATTAATGGTTGGGACAGAAGTGGCCGAGTTGGTCCCGATGATTGAGGAACCAAGGACACTGGAGGGGCTGATGGTGGTAAAGGAGGAGGTGGGGGTTGCAACATTGGGGGTGGTGGGGGTGGGGGAGGAGATGGTGATAATGGAGGAGGAGGGGGCGGTGGTGATGAAGGCAAAGGTGGGGGTGGAGGAGGTGAATCAAGTGGCAAAGGAGGAGAACCCTCAGGAGTAGCTGGCATCTCTTCTGAAATGTTTGGAGTCAGATCCAAATTTCTATCTGACAACGGAAGTTGTAAATCAATTTCATCGGAACTGCTAAAACATGTGGGCCTTTCATCCTTCGGATGACCTGAAACATCTTCCATTTCCAGCTCACGATCCACATCCTTTAAGATACAATGGCGCTTGTCATTTGGGGTAACAGTAGAAGTTTCCGATTCCCCAAGGGTATGGGTGGGATCTGCTGGAGATGCATCACATGTCTCCTTACCCAATTTCAATGGTATATCATCTTCATATTCATCTTCATCTTCTTCAAATGCATGTGAAGATAAAAAGCCAGGCAGCTGAAATGTAGCATTACTGATACACAATATCCAGGAATATAACATGAGTCAGAAATAGAATTACTATTTAAAACAAACAGAATGGTAAACAACAAGAAACAAATAAACAAGACAGCTTTATCAAGTTAATAAATATTCCAGCAAACTAAAATCCACAAATGCAAGCCATGAACAAATGTAGAAAACGATACTTAGTATTTCCGTTTCATATGATACCAATCCCTGACCCATCTACATTAATATCAAGGACATAAAGAAAAATCTTATGTATCATGGCATCATTAACATGTATTAATGTCTATTTATTAGTTTCTCCTATTCATTTTTTAATATTGTTCAAAAGCATGGTTATCAAACTCGAGTGTTAACTCATAAAAAGGTACAAGTTTACACTCCCCCACCCATTGCCCGAGTTGAATCGTAAGCAAACTCATTTTGGAGCAGAATCGATGGGATCATCATGAACTCGGTAAGCTTAGCCAAACTAGCGAGCTTGCAATCGAGTTAGCAAGTTCAAAGGGGTACCCTTTTAAACAAAAATGACACCGATGATTGTCATTTCATGTGCAAAAATAAACAAAATCTCACCACGATTAGGGTTTTCTCCTCCTCTACTACTTGCGAATTAAGGTTTCTTCTTCCCGTCATCTATTGCTCTCAAAACAATACCACTCCCTTTGCTCGTGGAAGCTTTTGTGACTCTCTCTCCCTCTCCTCACAGATGGCTCCCTCTGTTCGTGAGGTGCTGTCATTCTCTCTATCTGCCACAACATCATTGTTGCCACATCTCATGACATCGTTGACATTTTAGTCATTGGCGTGGTGGTTCTCTTCTCAGGTCACAATATCGCTGCAGTTCCTACCGTCATCATGGCTTTCTTATTTTCGTAGCAAGTTCAAGCTCTACTCTTAGGTTTGCGATAATTTTTTTCTCTTCTATTCAGTTTAAGTGCAGAGCAGGTAACTTTTCTTCTCTTCTAACAGTTTAGTTTTATTATATAACAGGTTTCAATTATTTAATAATTATACAATTGAATAATTGAATTAGGCAGTAATTTAATTATTTAATAATTATATAGTATTTTTTATTTTGTGATTGAAATTATGGAGATATTTAAGGTATGTTTAGGAGTGGATCAAATTCATCCGAGGGCAATCCTCATCTATTAAAAAAAAAAAAAAAAACTCCAGGAAATAGGTTGGATATTGGATGGAAGGTCGGGATAGATTTTAATGGCAATGCTAGAAAAGTGAAAAGTAATTATTGTTCAAAGATGGTGAGTGGAAGAATACTTAGATTCAAGCATCATATCGCTAAAATTAGGGAGGATTTTATGCCTTGTGCTTCTGTTTCAGAAAAAATAAAAAAATTGATGTTAAAAATTGTTGCATAAGCTAAGGAAGCTTCATTGAAGAAAAACGTTGAATATGATTAATGAAGACCATGAAGAAAGTAGGGTTGAAGAAAGACAAAAGGGCGTTTGGTTTTAAAAGAAAGTTGATAGTTGTAGTAGGAGGAGTTCAAGAAACTATAAATCAAGTGACTAAAAAGGCTGTAAAGAAGGAGTTGATGCTCAAGTTGAAATGTGAGATGATTAAGAAATATGGAGTTGGCTATAAACCTCTATCTTATCATATGATGTTAGAGAGAAGATTTTGAAACAAGCAGTGGAAAAAACTGATTTAATCCTTCAAGAAGCTAAGGATGAGTGGAAGAGAACAGGTTGCACAACTGCGTCTGATGGGTGGTAGATGATTAAAAAAGGAGTTCTATTTCTAAAATTTTGGTGAATAGTCCCAAAAGGACTGTTTTTCATTATTCATTGGATATCTGAGACATCTCAAAACAGCAAATAAAGTATTTAAGATGTTGGATGATGTTGTGGAATTTGTTAGAGGGGAAAATATTGTGCAAGTGGTTAATGGTAATGCTGCAAATTTCATGGCAGCTGCTAGTTTGTTGATGCAAAAACAGGAGCATTTGTATTAGACCCCATGTGCTGCCCATTGCGTTGATTTGATCTTTGAAGATTTTGGAAAGCATTTGAAGGTCCATCAAGTTACTATCAAGAAGAAAAGAAGGATCATCACTTACAATTGTGGCAAAATAACGTTAATTAGCATGTTGAAGAAGTTCACAAAAGGAAGAGACTTGATATGACAAAGGGTATGACTAGGTTGGTCATGGCTTATTTGACTATAGCTTGTCTTCATGAATTGAAAGCATCATATTGACCATGTTTAGCTTTGATGAGTGGAAAACAACCAGGTTTGGAACATCACAGGAGGAGAGAAAAGTTGAAAACATGGTATTAGGTAGTCAGTTTCGGGAAAATATAACCACATGCCTCAAAGTTGATGCCCCTCTTATGTGGTTCTAAGATTGGAGGATTCAGATAAAACCCACAATGAGTTTCATATATGAGGAGATGGATCGTGCAAAAGTTAAAAATTCTAAACCTTCTCTCTTTCAAAATTTAATTACTTATTTGTTAAATTATTTCCAATATAGCATAGTTCATGTTGAATGTAGTTATGAAACTGTTTGGAAAATCATTAATGAAAGATTGGATAATGAACTTCACATGTCTTTAGATGCAATTGCCTATTACCTCAACCCCTGCTTCCAATATGAAGCTAATTTTAGACAAGATAATTCTGAGGTGAAAGAGGGGTTGTATATATGCATGAGAAGATTGGTTGGTTAAGGATGTTACAGGAAACAAAAAAACTAATTTTCAACTTGTTGATTGTCATTGTGCTACAGGACCTTTTTATATGGAAAAATGCAAGGAATTGCAAAACAGCACCGCTTCCCAGAGAACGGTGAGAGATATTTTGGGATGGTACTCCGAAGTTGAAGAGGTTTGTCATCCGAGTTTTGAACTTGACTTGTATAGCTCTTCTAAGTGCGAGCAATTGAAGCTCATTTGAAATGATAATTTAAGTTCTTTATAATCTATAATTTTCTTTATTTGGTTAATGTATTTACTAAAATTTCACATTTAATTATAGGTTCATGCAAAGAAAAGATACCGTTTGCATCAGAAAAAAATGCATGATTTGCTTTATATGATGTATAACTTGAAGGTGAAAAATAAACAAATCCGAATTGTTGTTGCTCTTCCATTTGATGTGATATTGAGTATGATGATAATTGGATATGTTGTTGAGATTGAGAAAGCTCAAGGGGAATACGATGGTGGAAATGTTGACTAGATGTTGCAACAAGAGATCCAACTCTAGATGCACTTGATCTTGGTAATATACCTTCTCATTCTGCTAACATGGATGCACAATTTTCATATAGGGAAGAGTTTGATGCGGATGAAGATGATGACAAAAAATGTTGACAGAGATGATGATGTCATTAGATGGCCATAGAAACTTGACATTTGTCCATTTCCAGTAATTTAATTACTATCACTTTAACAATTTATGTTTTGCAATATTTGTATGAACTTATTCATTAGGTACACTTTGAACTTGTATAGAGTCATTCAGTACTAAATGCAGTTATTTTAGTATTTTGGACCTAGTTTTTCAACTATTTTGCTTAATTGTCCTATTGAACTGTTGAATTGGTATGTTATTTATAGAAATTAGTTTTTTCTATATGAAATAAACTCTTACAAGTTTATGAGTAGAGTTTACGGAGGTCCCTCAAGTTTACATTAACTCTAAAGTTTGATAACTTTGTTCAAGAGCACCGAGAGAGTGTCAGGTGATTACAAGAAGCTTGATAACACTAGAATACACACACAAAAATGTTGCCACCAATGTGATCAACGTTTTTTCAAGATGCGCAACTTTCACATACTGTAGTTTAATAATATTGCATATGCTTAATTAGTTCCCGCATGATCAATGCTTAAAGTAAACTAGTTTTAAGGATAAAATGATAATATCCTACAATTATACTAGATCAATAGTTTTAATTTTTCTTCCACTCTATTCTATTAATTTGTAAGTTTCTTAACCGGGACTTAAATGTGCTAAACTCTAATCAATGTATTGACATTACTTTAACTATAAAAAATTGACACAGTTCTTTTTTGCATTTTGTGTATTTTTCAGTTTACTAACTCTTATTACAACCTATCTTGTTCAACATTGCACCTACCATCAAGCGCATAAGGGATTCAATAATTATAAAAGTAATCTCCGTGGTTTTTATGGTGCCTTATTTAATTATTCGGACTTTACGCCCTATCCTTGATACTAGTAAGTATGAATGACATAATTGCACAATATATATGATGAACACAAATTTAACAAAAGCAGCCAGTCTAAAAAATTGACAAAACAAGTACCGCACCTTCCATACTCATCAACAATGCCTTCCATTTCTCTAATAGGGTCATCCACAGCTCGCTCTGCCCGCGATGGACGTCTGAGAGAAAAGCTAACTGTAATATCATCATTTGAAATTCCAATATCATCCATGTAACGGCGAAGGACTGATTGAGGAAAAATTTTCCTCTCAAGCCACAGCCTCAAAACCTGCAATTCACCCAAAATAGAAAATAAAACAAAGCTGATATCCACCAAACTTCTGTCCCTTTGAAAAGTAAAACTTAATCCAGTTATTTAGACAAATCCCATTTCAGTACACATAGACTGAAGCCAAAGTCAAGTAATGGAAATTCTAGCAATTTAAACAGGTAGTGAAAATCTGGGAAAGGGAATCCGTGAAGGTACAATCTTCAAGCTCATTTTTAGAAAGCCTGTGATTGAATAAGCGTAACTTAGATAACATCTTTGAAAGAAAGAATTGCCGAAAATGAGGACGTTAGGCAGAAAGGTTGGATTTTCATTGCCTCAATTATTTGCAGTGGAAAGTCGTCCAAGATATCTTGTAGAGTTATGAATGAAACAAGAACAATATCTCAAGTTGTTGATTACGTTATTGGATAATATCTTAACCTCCCCCCTAGTTCTACTGTTCTGCTTTCCTCTAGATGCAAATCCTTTCGTCAATAAATATTAACTCAGAGAGAGGGAGAAGGAGCTAACCTTGAGACACTGACGACGATTTTCACGGGCACTAGCTCCAGGGGGAGCAGCAGCACCAAGAAGACGTGGCAATGCTGCCTGAACAATGGGAATGTAGGATGCTCCTGCAATGCCTAAAAATTTCCTCTACAATTAGGGAAATCAATGCCATGAAAAGAATACTACCCAAACTAACAAATTTTGGTAGGACAGGGAGGCAAAAACAGTGATAACAATTGCTAATAGTACTCTATTGTAATATCTTCGGTAATCACCCACCTTTTTGATTATGTGAGCACTGGGTGATGGAATCAACAAGAAAAAACAAATCCACTTTGCGATGAAAACTAGTTTCATTTTCCAGCTTTCGTATGAGAAGTTCAACAACCTGAACAAAAAGGACTAGAAGTAAGTCCAACAGTTTCATTAACAGCACTCCAAAATCAGTAGCCAAAGAATAACATTTAGGAAAAGCGTTCGCATTTCAATCAATGATCACCAACTAAATATAAATGAAACAAAAAAGATAAAATTCTTAACTTCTACGGATCCTTGATGTTCTTACTAAAGATTTTCCATATGACAAAAATTGATTGTCACAATCATATAAGCAATAAAATTTAACACAAAGCACAAAAGTAAACTAATAGTACTTAAACTAAAATTTAGACCATATTAATAGCACACAGACAAATAAATAATGTTCCAAGACCTTTATTATCAATAAACTTATGGCCTAGCCTCACACACTTATCCAGATGCTGAGCTTTCCATGCAATCAAACTAAAAATGTATTAGGCATACCAACCTTAACACTTCCAACATAACTGAAAAAAAAAAAAAAAAAAAAACTTGCCAACAATCGAATCAAAGTATTCTCATTAAACTAAATATTAAGACACTTTTCTGTAGCAATTCCATTTTCTCTAATGGTTCATAAAGCTAGGAAACAATTTGTAGGAAATCCATAGCCTAATTCACAACTCTCCATAGCCTAATTCACAACTCTTAAAACTATAAATAATATGATCAAGCATACCTCGTTGGCAATGCCATACTTGGCACAGTCAATGGCAAGACGGGTTGCACGACCAATACTCTCCTTGGTCCTCGACAATGTTTCAATCATTCCTTCAAAAGCATCCCGGGAAACAGCAGCCTCAGTACCACCACTCAGTGAGCCTCCTAGACCCCTTTGCCCTGAATCAACTCTTGTATCCTCAATTTCATCAGCATCAAGCTGATTACGAGAAGCAGAATGATGCTCTTTAGCTGGTGGAGAAACCAATGATGTGTGCTCATAAACTCCTTGCATGTCTGCATGCAGAAAATTGCTCGAGACAGACAGAAATGGCTGAACTGTAGACGGGCTAGGAGTTTCCCCCTGAACATTGGGAAAGCCAGAAGGAAGAAATTGTGAATGGGCCTGTTTCCTTTTCGCCAGGGCAGCAGCAATAAGATGCTTCATAGTACTTTTCTCTTCTGTGCTTACCTCCAATCTTTAATAAAATACAGAAAGAAGAGGGAGAAGGATCAGTGAATAATAAAAAAGAAACAACAAAAAAAAGTGTGTTTACCTATCAATATGTAGAGCATCAATATCCTTAAAACCAATTGTTGAAACAGGAACTTCAACTGCCTGAGGCAACGTCTCCGGTGTAGTTTTAGAAATTTCCGCCGATGATGCAAGCTTCTTTTTATGTGTAACAAATTGATTCTGAGAAGAGCTAAGGTTATGTGAATACTTTGAAGGCCCATGATCAGCCTTCTTTTGAGTAGCATTACTGGAAACTTTAAGTGACAGTTTGGAAGCTTTATTCCGCTCAGCATTTGACTTACTTGCAGGCATCAATTGAGGTGATTTTAGTGGAGAGACAGAGATCAAATTTGCTGCATTGGAGGAAAGCTGCTTCAAATCTAATTTTTCAGGACTGTGAGGAATATGCACAGGAACCACTTCGTCATCTTTCTCTCTGTCATTCTCTTTTAGTGGCTGCTTGATTGACAAACTGTCATTATGTAATTGAGATGATGGCTCTTTCAAATGGATATCCTCCAGCTCGCTAGAAATTCTTTCAGCCAGCGGAACAACATCAGACTTTTCTGAGAGTGCATTGTTGCTCTTTTTGACCTCTGAAACAGAAGACGATTTAACATTTTTTCCAGCTCCTCCATGAACAGGAGTTTTAGGTTCGTCATCATCATCATCAAAAAGACAAACAGCTCTACGTTTCCTCTCTACTTGTTTTATCATAACATTACTTGGATCACCTTTCAGTTTGAGATAATTCCTTTCTTTCTTTTCCTCAGATACAGTGACTGAAGAATCAGGCATAACTTTTTGAACCTGCATATGATGTCTAGTCGCTGATAGCAGCTCATGGACAGAATCATCAGAACCCACACCACTAGTTTGACCCCTTGATGACAAGCTTTTTTCTGTTTTCAAATTTGGCGTAGACTTCTTCATTTCTGACTTTTTCAAAGGTTTGTCTTCAATAACTGTAGCACCAGGAGAAGTTCTTTTCAGAACTTTTGAAGGATATCCCAAAGTTGAATCATCTTTGGTATCCATGCGCTTCAACTTCTTGGTAGCATGTAAAGATTCACTTGCCCCAAAATTATAGGTTGCATGAAGTTGCATCTTCTTCCGCAAACTAGAACTTTTACCATCGGCATCCTTGGAGTCAAACGAGATTTCAGGCAACTCATTTTTTACCTCAAGACTTGTTTTGACTTTTATCATGATGCTATCTTTTTCCCCGGTATTACCATTATTGTCTGATTTAAGAGTATCTGGAGAATCCAATTTAACATCAAATGCACTTTTCCTTTTCTTCCCAGCTTTCATTGTCTCTCTGGACCTAGAAGTGTCACCACGACCAGTACAATTTCCCTCCTTAAAAATTCCAGTAGATGATCCACCATTTCTATCTCTATCACCTGCAGCTTCACTTCTCTTTCCTGAGCCATTGACAAGCTTTCTTGGCTTGGTCCCATTTGTTAAACCACTATGCCTATTATCATCTTGGCCAAAATCATTAACATTACTGGAACCTTTAAGACTTGATTTGTTAGCATTCTTCTTTGGCTCTGAACCCGTGGATAATTTACTTTTGATCATTGGTGATGAAACAGAAGAACTTCCGTTCGGATAGTCAGATACAGAGTGTTTTTCATCTAGGCTGTCATTTTCCCCTACTCTCTGTGTACAGTGCTCTAGATTAGAACCAACATTATCCATATCAATGTTATCTTTTTCTTCATTTGATAACACAGTGTCAATTGCATCCTTAAGGTTAACGACTACCCCATCATTAGAAGGAGCCTCTGAACCAATACGAGAATCGTCGGTGTCATCAGTCAAACCACTAGCCTTCTGTTTCTGCATCTCGTCAAATGCTGCACATATTTCCTTCACAGCTTGGGCAAAGTACTTAGTCTTGCCTTGAAGACGAGCTGACAGCTTATTTTTAGCCTCACTGGTAAATGCCTGAATATCTGCTGGGGCAACAAAAGCACTGCAAAAGGAAAATAGCACAGCATAAGTATAATTGTAAGAAAATAAATTGCAGGACATTCAACATTCAATATAATAAAAAGAATTAACATGAAGGAACAAAACACAAGTTTCAATTTTACTAATATGGGGGCTAAATGGAAGAAAATAATGAAATTACAGTATATCATTAAACTTCAAAATCTTGTTATCTTTTACTTCAAAAATAAATTAGCCAAGACACTACCAGAGCAGAGGATAAAAGAACCTCGAGAACAAGAAAAAGAACCAACAGAAAATATACATGAGCTCTAAAGAGTTGTTTAAGCCCTTTACCATGAACGATACAATCTCAAAAGATTCATCAAACACTGAAAAGCTTCTCAAGCCACTTGTCCATCATCAACAAGTTTTCGATAAGGCCATTGCTGATCAAGAATTAATATTTTCATTGATGTTGGAAGGTCTAGAAAACTACATAGAAGTTCAAAGGTCATAGTTATAACCACAAAATCAAGCTTTTCTGGAAGAGGATTAAAAATTCAAACACCTTGTTCCACTATAAATCAAATTAAATACCCAAATTTGATTCTCTCGTTTCTTAAAAAGAATCAATTCCATACTCTGACCATCTATTTCGTTAGGTGTATAACTCCTCCTCTGTCCTTTTCTATTTGGATGACCATGGTTTTTTAGGGAGTATAGACAGGATTGAACCCCATCCCTTAAAAAACACAGATGGTTTAACTAATTTGCACAACCAAAATCTCAAACTTTGTCAAATAAACCGTTAAATCCTTTCTGTAACAGTCAAATCATCTCTGCATCCCCAACTGCATGAATTATGACAGAATATCCCTACGTTTAAAGAAAAGGAACACATTTTACACACACAACAATATCTTCAGCCACATCAGAGGTTGCTGTCTTTCTCTTAAGACACATAATCTCTTTCTCTTAAGACACATAATCTTAGAAACATATGTTACAGATATAAAAAATTAAAATCATCCCTATGCCTCCACTTAATAGCTTAAGCTTTTACCAAATTATAGCCTCTACTCCAAGACTAAGTAATTAGGAATAACATAGCACATCCTCACCACTCCCATTTTTTCAGTTGAGTTTAAATGATATGCATTGTCCATTCTTTAAGCCAAAAGAACCTTGTCAAGGGGAGTGTATTAGAGATATAAATCTTTCTTCAGGCTTAACCTAATATCTTAATATTCTAAATTTGTTAGTCCTCCATTGATTGCAAAGCCAATTATACACTACAAGTAGTGAGAATAAACATTTACATTGCCAATTAGACACCACACATCATCAATCTCATAATGAAACCACCACTTGGTATGGCAACCACCAACACTTCCCCTATTGCTGCCAAAACTTTTGCCACCATTGTTACCTTCATCATTATTGTTGTCATTGTTAGCAGCACGTCATCTCTATTTTACAACTACCACTTCATTGGTATCACCATTATTAGCAAAATCCTTCTATTTCATCATTGTCACCATCATCTCAATATTATCATTGTCATCAACACCACTACAACCGTTGTCATCTGCTTGTTGCTACCATCATGTTATTATTGTTGACATCATTGTCACCATCGTTGTTACTATTGTCACTACTGTCATCATCACCACTCCTGCCACAACCACTCTATTGTCACTACTGTCATCATCACCACTCCTGCCACAACCACCTATTTCGTCCTTATCATGGTGTACGCCAAACACCAGATAGTATGTTTGTCTCACTACTTTTATCCAATCATGTTCCCATCTTAGTCGTGTATCCAATCATATCTTGAGTCCCAAACAAGCTCTTAAAGCTCGAAATAGATGCTCACATATAGTGAGACAGCAAGTGATAAGCTGTTTTTTCTATGATTGCGCATGTCACCTCTATCACTTTTTCTCATCCAAACTATACTACAGGCTTGATAACAACATATGCCCCATCGTCATTTCTTCAAATCCAAACTATACAACAAGCTTCAAATTAAGGGTCTCACTCTTTACTAGTTCACATAATAGTTCCTCTTTTAATAGCTAAGTTATTAAAGGCATTCCGGTAGAACTTAACACCATTTATCAGACCACTTGGCAACCTATGTATTTACATCTCTTAACTGCATACAAGTTACAAAAGAAATTGAGTGAAAGAGGCTTACATTTCTTTTGTACCAAAGAATTGAACAAAATATTTCTTTGGATCAGGGATTTTCTCCCAATCCTCAGGCCTGCTTATCTGAAAAAGAATACAACAAAATTAGCATCATCCTCGGTGCTACACTAATAATAACCATATGCAGAAAGAAACTTCCAAAAATCGGGAGGGAGATCAAATTTACCAAAACAACTTACAGCATTCAGCTAGAATAATCTGTGCACTAAAAGCAAAGTAGATGATATCTTAGAAATTGGATTTGTACCTAACTCACTCTCAAAAGTGTTTTCCTTATGTACTATTTTAGTCATACTATTACTAGTCGGGGTGAAGTATCCAACACACCCGCTCCAAGGTCCAATAACAGCTTAGCTTGTGCAATAGGCTCAATAACAACAATATCGCTCCGATACCATTTAAGAATTTGTATTTAGACGAAACTCAATCTTAAACACTAGCTTATCAACGAAGCTTACTCCTACTTGCTTTAACCCTATATCACTAAGTAGGATCTCTAACACATCGCATTAACAAAGTAAAATTCCTCGTCTGATCAACTCCACAAACTTAACAGAAAAAAGGACTTGAAAGTCATACTGAAACATTCAAAACCTTAGCAAAATAACCTAACAATGCTGTCACCGAAAGTAAGCAGCCAAATAGATAGATATGAGATATGCAGAGCAAAACAGAAGAAATAATGATGATAATTTTGGAGGAAGTAGAAGTTACGAAGGAAGAGAGTGAGACCTTAGCCGGCCATGCGGGGAAGCCCTTGACCTTAGCAAGCACAAGATCGCCCAAACTCAAGTGGCCGTTGGCCTTGGCCTTGTTCGCTCCGCGTCGACGCCCGGGAGCCATGGCGGCTCGTGGACGCTACACAGAGTTAGCGCAATTGAAAAACGACGTCGTGGAAGAAGGTAAGAATCGAAAGATCAGAAAACCCTAGAGAAATCCCGCGGAAGCGCCGCGGGGATCTTGCGCGGGTTTCAGCGGCGGCGAATGGAGAGGCGGCGCGCGGCGGAGGGCAGAGAATCGGAAGCGGACGGAGGAGAATCTGAGAGTAAAGGAATTGCAGGGATTGCGATTCGAGGCGGTCGCAGGGAGAAGGAAGAGGAAGAGAGAGAATAGTAGATTTTGTTTTTGTTTTTGTTTTTCTTCTGTAAGAATGGCTTTGGGCAGAATGAGTATGGGACCTAATGGGAATTTTCTCATATTTTTCTTTTTTGGTTTTGCCACTACCCATGATCTGTTTGTTAGATCATAGCATTTATCACTTCAAAAACCAATTTTCTCTATGAAAATTATTTATAGGTAAACTTATTTAAACATATTGATTAATAATATATAATAAAAAAATACATATTGTGCTAATGTTTCTTTTAAATGCCTATCCAACACAGATATTTTTCACTGCATAAATTATATATTTAAAAAGTGTATGCTAAAAAATTAATAATATATTATGTTCTCAATTTTTTTGTATTTTAAAGAGTTTGGTTACAGTGTTTGGAAAAACTATTATGCCAAAGACCAGTTTTTGAAGTTAATTCAGTTAAGTACACTGTTTTAGTATTAATAAAAAATTATTTAAAACTATAAAATTAGAAGTTAAAATTCATTTAAGAAAATTACAAAGAATGTGTTTTGGTAAGTTTGGATTAGGAAAGGATCAAGATTATAAAAACACAGCTTTTTGTATTAAAACGTTTTTTTTTTTTTACTTTCTCTCTCTTATTCATTAATGCTAAATCCTCTATCCTTAAATCCAACACTTGTTTCATGAAAGTGTTTCCTTTCAAGTGATTATACAAAAAGAAAGGTAAAAGTGATTACCAATTTAAAGAGAGAAAATAGGAAAAATGCCTGTAGTATAATAATGGATTATTTTAAAATTCAATCCAAGTAATAAAAACACCAATCCAAAACAATTGTATTAATAGTTCTAAATAAATATATTTTCTTAAATAATTTATGATGTTTTATTTATGAATTTAATTTTTCAAAACTTTATTAAAACTAGCAAGCTTATGCAGGGTATTATTGAATTAACTTACTAATTTACAAATATTGTAAAACTTCTTGTGGGCATTTTATATATTGATATATAGTCAAGCTATTTTAAAATTAGCTTAAAATAATTATTATTCATTTATTTTATTTTTAAGAATAATATAATCATTTTTTAAGTATTTGATTTGTTTAATAAAATTTAGTGTTCAACCATCGATTAAAAATAAATAACATATTTTATATACTTTTTGCTTTTTTTTTAATTTGACTTAAAAATATAAGTATCTTTTAGTATTTATATTTAAATTATCCAACTAACATCGATAAGTTGTTTTGAATGAACGAAGAATAAAAATTCTATAAATAAATTATAAGCTCATATTTATTTTATTATAAAAAAACTCATCTCTTTAATTTTTTTTGTAAGATTAAAGGATAAGTGGGATACCAATTATATTGGTAAATTATATTTTTAAAGAAATAACAAGATAAACTAATCAAATTATAAATTTGAGTAAGTGGTTCATTCTCTATTTCTTATTCTCTTGGACATGTGGTTAAAAAAATACATTGTCAATGTAATGTAAATAATGATAGTCTACTTTGGATTTAAAAATTAATTATAATATCTAAATAATTGGATAATTGTTAAATTATGTGAAAAGTGTACTTGGTAAAATAGTATGCACGTGGTGAAATACTAGTAAAATAATGTAAAGAAATAATGAGAGTACTAGATTAATATAATAGATGATTATAAGTATAATTACTATTTTAGAAGTTAGTATGCCACTTAAGTGTTAGGGTGACATTTCATTGGACAAACAAATTCTCAAGTGGTTGAGCCAAAAAGAGATAAAATCGACAATTTTGTATAAAATTATATTGTTTAAGTAGTATAAAATTATTCAAGTTTGTTGAGGTAAGAAAGTTTTCATCTCTTTCTTGAAGTAAGGTTGCAAAAGTAATACCCAGTTCTCCAGTTCTTGTTTATGATGAACATGAGGTGTTATATGATTATATGTGATTGATGTGAAGATGCATGAATGGTGTTGATTAATGATGATAAGATGCATATGTTGGTAAAGTGAGTGAATGATATATGTAATAATATTTGTAAAATAAGTTGTCTTTTATAAGTGTATTTTCTCTTTTGGGTGTGTAGTGACAGTATTATGAACTTAATTATTATAATATTAAGTACAAAATCTATTAAGAAAATAAAATATCATATATTTAAGTAATGGTTTAAATAAATTCTTTTATGTACAAAACTCTTATACATAGTAAATACATAAATACTTTAACATCAAAAGTTGAAATCAACTTTTCAATATCTTGGTGAAAGATATATAACACGAGTCTTCAAACTGGCAAGTGTAACCACTTAAATTACTTCATTGAGATTGAATTAATGATTTCCATAATTTTATATATTAAGAACTTAATATTCCAGTAATTTATCCAAACACAGAAATGCATAATATCAAGAACCTTAATCATTTTTCAAGTATTTCCATCTTTCTTATTTACAATACTCATACCCACTCAGCCTGTTCAATAGAAATTGTTAAAATTATGTTGGTAAAACTAATGACGGGTTAATAACAAAATATTCTATAAAATTATGAATTCAATCTTACGAAAACAACATCAAATACTTTCATTTTGGGTCCTAAATAGTATTTAATTTTCCTTAAATAACTAACATTAATGAAAGATATTATATTTAATGTTTAAGATGTATGTTGAAAATACATATTAAAAAAATGGCATTATTATACTTATGAGAACATATGTTAGTAACTAATAAATGACGTAAATGACATAAACGTATATCATAAGTTTATTTATTTTACCACAATTATTTGAAAACCATATCAATAATTGTTTCTACCAATGGTTTAAAAGTAATTTAACAATGAAATTACACACAGACACACATATACAAGATGAGCTCATTTAATCCTGTAACAAGTACTTTGATATTCATTAGTTTATAATACAAAGTGGCCATGCATCATATGTGTCTGATTTTAATTAACTCTTTCAATATTTTAAACCCTTATAAATTATATTGATTTTGATTTTAGTTTTCTTACTTTCTATTTCACTAAATTCGAAAAATAATTATTTCCATCTTTAAAAATCAAATAATTATTTACCTTTAATAGCCGTTCTCCAACATCAGATATCACTATTTAAAATAGAAATATTATGTTATTACAGCATAACAAACACTAACACGCAGCCACTTCACTTTCAATCAAACACATCAGAATACGTTGAAAAACTAACTAGTATTGATGGAAGAAATAGGTGGAGATGGTGAACAAATTATGAAGATCAATTGGTGTTTGATGACAATACCTTGACATGGGAGAGATTTTGCTAATGAAATGTGAGGCTAGTGTACCTTAAAGTTCACTAGGTAACGGACAAGATTGAAGAAAATAACTATAGATGCTTATAGTTGTAGGCCTTAAAGCTCTAAGAAAAAGAAATGAAATACAAGTCCAAGAATGTGGGTATGACGAAACTAAAGAAGAGGAAGAGTTTTACAAGAATAGTGTTGAAAGAACAACTGAGAAAGAGATGACAGACCTTGAAGAAGATGATGATGAGACCTATTAAAAACCTATATTAGAATTTAAATAACTGAGCTCTAAAGCCTTAAAAACTTGTTTGATTCCTTCATTTTGTTGTCATAGAGATGCGTGCTTAGTTCTTAAATTCTAACTTTTGGTTAATAATTATGAATATCCCATTGTTTTTCAGCACATATAATTGTAGTACAAATGTTTTTCTAGTTATAACAGTTTTGGGGTCAGACACTTTGATTACTATGCTTCAACAAGCAATCATTTTTACTTCATATACTCCACACAAATACACAAAATGTTGCACTTACCTACAGCAAAAAGTTTATCAAAATCTCCACATATTTTCTCTGGAAATCTAATTAAACAACCAAAAATTACCAGAGTAGTAAGTCACACATGTCATGACAAGAATACATTTTAATACATGCCATGACTATAAAATTTAAGGATCCCCTTTCACCTTGTAGAATATATATGCAAGAAACACAAAAGCAAGATCAATCTAAGAGCATGGCAATTTGAGGTGGGACATACTTGATTATCAAACCTTAGGTAGCCTCACGTAATAAAACTCAAAGAGTTATCAAAATTTTACTTTTCACACACAAGAAAGCAATCAAAAGTATAAAACTCAAAGAGTTATCAAAATTTTACTTTTCACACACAAGAAAGTAATCAAAAGTAGAATTAGATACTCTCACCGAAACAATTATCTGGTATTATTGTGGATAATTAGCAACTTAAGATAAGGGTACTTAAAGTTCCAAATTTGTATGACAAAAAAATATGCCAATGAAATTATGAAACAGAATTGAGCACAATACTGAAGTTTAATGATCAAATCTAACTCAAAACTGACAGATCAAGTTCAGTTGATAAAACTATATCAGCTGCAACTTATACCTAAAGTGACAGACAAAGCATTTAAATACAGCAAGGATTCCCAAAAGAAATCTTACCCTCCATCTGGATCTAATTGGAGCCTTTGTCTTTCCCTTCATTATCAACAGCATCAGAAACCAAAGACAAAGGTCTCTGGTCAATAACCTCGTCAATGAGCCCAAATTCTTTGGCCTCCTGTGGAGTCATGAAGTTATCCGCGTCCATATTTGACTGAATGACCTCAACCGACTTGCCCGTGTGCTTGGCATACAACTCATTCAAAGAATCCCAAACCCGAACAATCTGCTTGGCGTGAACAGCAATATTCTTTGCCTGGCCACTAAAACCACCAGAAGGCTGGTGAATCATGATGGATGCATTTGGAAGAGCCCGCCTCTCCCCCTTGGCACCCGCCGCCAATAGGAGAGAACCCATGGATGCAGCTTGACCCATACATACGGTGGTGACCGGAGACTTAATGTACTGCATCGTATCATAAATAGCAAGCCCTGCACATAGCAGTGACACCAATGCCAGGTCTCAGAACAGATCATAAATTATACATGCTAGAAAAAAGACAAACCAATGAGCCTAGTGTCAGCACTTCTCATTGTCAAGAAAAACATAGAGAACGTCAGCAATTAATTTATAACAATCCAAAGTTAGAAAAGGTTAACATATTCACATGATTTCTATAGTTGTCTCCACTTTAAGATTTCGTCCCCTTGCTCCCTGTACAATTCTTTGCTGCAATTTATCACAGCCAGAAAGTTTTCCTCACTGTCATTTTTGACCATAGCATGAAATATGCACCAGTTTTGCTAATAATAACTAATCTCTACAAGGAAATCCACTGACGTCAAGAAAGTCTATCCCAGTTGGTTGGGCAGGGTGTGTGAGTTGTAGTAAGCTCTTTAACATGAATTCAACTCTTACGAACAATCTACTAACCAAGTTTAGTGAAATCTCTGTTCTCTGATTACATTTTTTGTTTTTTTTTTTTTTCATGTAGGAGACTCAAAATCGAAACCCAAGCAAAGCAAAACACCAGAACCAACTAGGAGATAATTTATGTGACCCATTGAGCTATTACCATCAATTATAGATTAAAAAATAAAAAATCATACCTTTTACACATCAAAAATGCATTCCATTAGATTCTTTAACAATTAGGGGTGTTGCGAAATGGGTTCCTCGAAAAATGCAATTTTGAAGAAGCAAAAGCAATTGGAGAAAGTTAAGGGACGATGAAACGAAAAGGGTACCCGAAAAATGCGATTTTGAAGAAGCAAACGCAATTGGGGAAAGTTAAGGGACGATGAAATGAAAAGGGTACCTGCGGTGACGGCACCACCGGGGGAGTTGATGTACATGTGGATGGGTTTGTTTGGGTTTTCGGATTCGAGGAAGAGGAGCTGCGCCACGACGACGTGAGAAGTGTCGTCGGAGATGGGTCCATTGATGCAGATAATGCGCTCCTTGAGGAGGCGCGAGAAGATGTCGTAAGCCCTTTCTCCTCGGGAAGAGTGCTCAATCACCATTGGGATGAGACTGTACGAACGACTACTACTGCATTGGGATTGCACGTTCCTTCCATGGAACAACAACTTCTTCACCAACGAGTTCGAGCTTCGCACAAAACCTCTCATGGCTTCCGATCCTAAATTGGGGTTTTTCGATTTGATTTGGTTTTGTTTGATTAGGGATTCTGTGATTTGGTTTTCCTTATGCTCTAGTATTTCCTCTTTCAGTTCATTCCTTTTAGCTTCAAAATAAATATATTTACTTTTAATCTAATTATATTTATAAAATTTATTTCTTCACCGAAGTAAAATAACAAAAGGAGTATTTAAAATGAGGGAGAGAGAAGTAACGAAACTTTTGCAAAAAAAAGAAAACATATTAATTAAAGTTATTAGTATTTTACAATCTTGTTAAATATTGTAATGATTTAAATAATTATTTTAAGTTAATTATGTAACATATGGAATAATATATTAACTTTTTGTATGATGTAATTATTTATTTTTTAATTATAGTATTTTTGACAAATGTAAATTTTTATGTAATGGAACCTTATGATTTAAATTAAGTAGTATTTAAAGTTGTTTAAAAATAAAATGTATCAAGTAAATAATTTTAAAAATAAAATTTCCAGTATTTTAATTTTTTTAGAAAGTGGAAAGAATTCAGTTATCTGAAAATCAAATTCTAACTTTTTTCAATAATGGACAAAAAATAAGGTTGGAATTCAATTTCTCACGAACCAGACATGTTATTTAAATAAATATTGTGAATAATATGTTATTTAGGTAAAATTTTAAGAATTTCAAATATTTATTTATTATATATTTCTTCAAGTAAAAATATTACATTATAGTTTATATTTTTTATATTTTTAATTTTTAAAATGTTTATGAAATTTATATTTTAAGCTTATTATATAATCCATCCAAAATTTTACCATACAATTCAAATAAATAATCTTTAAATAAAAAGTTCTACAAATTAAAAAAAAAAAAAACTAAACTTTTAATTATCTAAAAATGTATCTTTATTCATGGAAACAGTTTAAATGTACATAAGAATGTCGTATAAAAATAGATATGACAATGTGGTTAATGATAACAAAAATATGTCAAATTTACGTTTAACATTTTTATTGTGTAATTTTTATGGTTTTAATATTTAAAAAGAATAAAATACATGTTTGCTAGTTTATTTATAAATCAATTTATTTAATATTAACAAAAAATTAACATTCAAAATAAATTTAAACTAGATTATTTACACTTTACATCTTTTAATTAATATTTTCTAGTTAACTTAATTTTATAAAATAAATGTCATAATTTCTTAATTTTCTGAATAACAAGAGTAAATCAAAATTTCTAATCCATTTTTTTATTCCATTTTTTACATAAACCTAAATAATTAAGACTAACTCCCTCTAGCATCTTAAAGAATACGTGTTTATTCTTTTCTTTTACATGGGTAAATGTATTATCTGCAATTCAATAAACTAATATCATAGCATTTCATTTTCAACTAAAAAATTTTTAACTACTAGTTACTGTTTGATGATTCAAATAGCATATTAATTATTTTTCTCAAAAGTAACCATAATATTCATAGACAATTTTGTTGGGCTTTGTGGAGGCTTGATTTGAGTTAGGCCCAATTAGACAGTAACCATAGTTTCTCCCTATAAATACACAACTTGTATTTGTAATCTTCAGCAATCACAAGTGAATAAAATTCCTCCTGTTGCACGTGGATTAGGGAAACCGAACCACGTTAAATCTTGTGTGTTGCCCGTGTTCCATTTTTTTCTTCTATTCCTTGCAGATTATTTGTGTGTGTTGTTTGTTTAAGATTCATCAATTGGTATTAGAGCTAGGTTCAACACGAGAACACAAATTGCGAGCAGAGCCACACAGCAGCAGAACCACCGCCGCTGCAGATCTGAGTGCGCTGCAGAACCACCGCCGCCGTTCAGTGCAGATCGGAGTGCGCAGAGAAGCCTCTGGCGGGAGTGCTGTCGCCGCTACTGCAGAACTGACTTGGGCAGATCTGAAATCAGCTGTACTTGGTATCTCATCTAGTCGCTTGAAATGACAGAAGATGGGAAGTTCCGAATTGAGAAGTTTGATGGTACCGATTTTAGTTGGTGGAGAATGCAAATCGTAGATCTGCTTGTTCAGAAAGATTTGGATGTGGTTTTGGGTGACAAACCAGAAACGATGTCTGATGCACAGTGGTCAGGTTTCGATCGGAAAGCCATGTCAATGATCCGACTCTCGTTGACCAAGAATGTTGCCTTCAACATTCTGAAGGAGACGACAGCGAAGGGCATCATGGAGGCACTGTCAAACATGTACGAGAAGCCATCTGCAGCAAAC
>Ga0209489_102278_pt1 | contig 39150 bp, 24 predicted proteins | sample SiratrowhiteBW_FD_187527 | JGI IMG/M metagenome (GOLD analysis project Ga0209489, IMG submission 187527) | Root nodule microbial communities of legume samples collected from California, USA - Siratro white BW (SPAdes) (version 2) | ecosystem: Host-associated > Plants > Roots > Nodule | place...
TATTACTATTATTATTATTAATATTATTAGTATTACTATTTAAAATATTATTAACATTAATATTACCATTATTTTTATTATTATTAATACATTAAGTATTATCGACAAATAATAATTTAAAAAAATATTATTATTGTTAAATATTAAATATTATTGTTAAAGAAACAAATAAAATAATTTTTAGAAAATATTATTATTAAATAATAATAATAATAATAAAGTATTATATAATAAGTATTATTATTATTATTATAAGCATTATTAAAAACATTATTATTAGTATTATTATTAGTATTATCTAAAGTTTTTTCAAATTCTTCCTTTGATGAGGCGGAGGCTAATGCTGCCATTATCTTTTGCTTGTTGGACAAGAATAATGATTCTTTATTGAGAGATGATGATACTTCTGGCTTCTTCTCTGAATGATATTTTAACTAATCTTGAACTTTGGTGATGTTGACTACGTCATTATTGAACTTCTTCCACCATTTTATTCTTAATCTTCTTGATAATAACTTTATGTCCACTTCTTCATATAAGTTGATTATGCTATAATCCCAAGCTAATATCCATGTAATGGACTGGGAGGCAACAAAAGATATTAATCTATATCCAGGTACAAATGAAGAATGTTCCCGAAAATAGTTATATACTTCTGCTACTTTCTGTGGGAATAATGATGGTAACGGTCCAAAATCTCTGAACCACTTAATAAACCATTTTGGAAATTTTAATGAAATTCCTTTCTTAAACCAGATAAACCATGAATGTTTTTCTGGAATAAGATAAAGGACATTATTCCATGCTTCCATGTAATCAAAGTATGAATAGTACTGAGGAGTAAATTGTCTGGAAAAGGTTTTGGTGCTATGTAAGGGTTGGTTCCATTCTTAAGGGGTCATGATACGAAGGATTTTTATTTTAGAATATATAATGGTTCCTTCTTTATCTAAGGTATGAGATATTTCAGCTGAATCAGTGTCTATAAGAATAAATTCATAAAAGGTTCTGTTTTTAAGCACATTTTGAGGAGGATAATGGAAGGTACTGGGAAATAAGTCTTCTGCTATTTTGGTAGGATTCTCTTTAATCCATTATTTTTCTAAGGTTATGATGGGTAAAATGTCTGGTTTAATTAGGTATTCATCCATGAAGGTTGGAGGTCTAGGTGGTTCTGGGTTAATGGATGGAGATACTAATTGAGATGGTTTGGTCATAAAATCTTTGGGTCCTACAAGGATATTTGTGTACTGTAATGGAGTATACTTTTTTGTGGAGGTGGCTATTGATGGAGTAGGTGTCTTGACTACATTAGCTAAAGTAATATTGGATGAGGGTGTCTGAGGTCTTAATGATATTGATGATGAAGCTTTATTTTTCTCTGAGAGAGAATCATGTTGAGTATTTATTTTATATGTCCCCAGTGGAGGCCATATTGGTCTTTAGATTTTGGTGTTCCACTCATTCTGATGTCTGTAAGAATTCTCTAGTTAGAAAGTCATGAAGAGAATTTTTTTCTCCTTTAATGTGTTCAATTTCAAAATCAAAACATGATAATAATGCTTGCCATCTGGCGAAAATATGCTTTAAAACCAAGTTTTGAACATCTTTTGTTAAAACACTTGGTGCAGCTTTGCAATCAGTTCTAATAAAAAACTTTTTATTGAATAAATCATCTTGAAATTTTTATAAACATAAAACTATTGAAAGAATTTCTTTTTTAATGGTAGAATATTTTTGTTGTGATGCATGCCAGATTCCAAAATGATATCTGACAATTTGTTCTTTTGAATCATGAGAAATCTTTTGCTTTAAAATCCCCCCATATCCTAATTCTAAAGCATCGGTTTCAACTATTAGGAAGGCTGAAGGGCCTGGAATACCTAAACATGGCAATTTTTTTATTAAGATTTTAATCTGTTTTATGGCTGAGGTCATGTTTTCATTCCATGGTGGTGGATTTTTTCTAAGTCTGGAATATAATGGTGCACAAATAATTCTAATGTTTGGAATAAAGTCTGCTATATAGTTTACACATCCTAAGAATCTTTGTAACTGTTGTTTTTCTTTAATTTCATTTGGAAATTTATCTGCAAATTCTAATGATCTTTGTATTGGAGAATAGTTCCTTGATATATTTCATATCCTAAAAATCTTATTTTTGTTTGAAATATTTTTATCTTTTTTGCTGATACAACTAATCCATTTTCTTTTATTTTTATAAATTCATCTAAATGTTGCCTATGTTCATTTATGTTTTTTGAAAAGATTAATACATCATCTAGATATACAATAGAGAATTTCATGTATGGATAAAATATATCATTCATAATGTTTTGAAACTCACTAGGAGCATTTTTTAGTCCTTGGGGCATTACATTCCATTCATAATGTCCAAAGGGTACTACAAAAGCAGTTTTATACTTATCTTCTTCTTTTACTGATATTTGATAATACCCTGACTTCATATCAAATTTTGAGAATATTGTCACATGATGAATTCTTTTTATTAGATCAATTTTATTTGGTAATGGGTATCTGATCCACTTTAATACTTTATTTAATGGTTTATAGTTTATTACTAACCTTGGAGCTCCTCTCTCTAGTTCTGAGGCCTTCATAACATAAAATCCTGAACAATTCCAGGGTGATTTTGATGGTCTTATTAATCCTTTGTCTAAATATTCTTGTATTTCTTTTTTACAATATTCTAGATATTCTTGATTCATCTGTATGACTTTGGTAAGTATTTGTTTTTCATCAAAATTATCTATGTAAGGTAATGCAACTGTATATTTTTTCCTATGCCAAAAAGCAGTAGGGTTTGTCTCACAAATTTCTTTCTCTATCTTTTCTTCATATTCTTTTATGACGGTCTGAATATTATGATTTTTAAGTTGTTCTTCTATTCTTTTAAATATTATTTCTTTATTTAATAGATTTATTTGTTTTCTTTTTCCCTCTATGTGTGATATTGAAGATTTTTTTAATAAATTTAACTCTCTAGTTCTAGGAGGTTTTATGAATTCAAAACATATTTCTTTGCCCATGGTATTTGTTATTAATCCTTTTTCAGTAACTTGGAAAGGATATAATAATGTTAAGAATGAGGTTCCTAATATTTCTCCTTTTATTACTAATTTTACCTCAGTATGCCATTTATGAGTAGTAATCAGACTTAATAAGTTTATATAATTATTATTTGAAGTTTCTGTCTCATCATTAGAGGGTTCTAACTCTATTTTGTGTTGGTTTCTTATAATATCTTTTCCATCTAATTCTAATAGTCTATATTCTAATGAAATATCATTTTCTTTTAATAGTTGTATTTCTTGCTTGAGATTTTTTATTTCTTCTTGTAAGTCTTTTATAGTTATATTTTGATTAGGAACTTTAAACCTTTTATAAATATCTTTCATATTAATGGGTTCTATCTGCTCTCTTAGTTCTTCACTTTTTATGATTAAATTATTTAATTGTGATAAAAATTCATCTTTTAATGGTGAATCTTCTAATTTATCTATGATAGATATTAATGTATTTGTTTGGTCTTTGTTTAACATATTTATATTTTTATCACTAATACAATTTTCACAGCTACATAATCCTGGACCTAGGCAATAATCTTCTTCACTTTCTTTTGAATACTCAGTACTATTATCTGATTCTATTTGTTCTACTTCTAGTTCACTCTTTTGTTCTTCTGATGTATTATCAACTTCTTCTGACTCTGAATTTATGAGAATATTTAATAAATTTTTCTTTAATTCTTCATCTTCTATTTGATTTATTTTCTTAGCTATTTTACAACTATTTGCATAATGACCTGGTCTACCACATTTCCAACAAACATTATCTTTTTTCTTTAGTTTTTTATATTTGGGTTTTCTACTTGGTTTACTGTCTTGTGGTGCTTTATTATATTTTTTATTATATGGTTTTTTATATGATTTATACGTTTTCTTTTCTACCTTATTCTGTTTTTTAATTATTTTCTTTTTCTTAGCACTAGGTGCTCTAATAGGTTCCATACCATATTGATGACAAAATGTTCCTAATTCTTTTTTATTTATCATACTTCCTTTTCTAAGTTTATTTTGTAATTTGAAGTCAGTACATACTTGTATTCCTGTATCTACTACTATGTTATGTATTTGACCATAAGTTAATGTATCATACTGTATAGGTTTCCCATAATGTTGTTCTAAGTTTAACTTTACTTTTTCTGCAAATAATTTAGGTAAGCCGGCAAGAAATCTTTCTTTCCAAAATCCAGCAAACCCATCTTCTCTTAAAGTTACCTTTGATAAAAACGTATCTTTATACCATCTATAATCTGACATGGTTGGACAGTAAAAATTTGCTAATTGATTTGCTGATCTTTCTTTAAATATATTGGGATCTCCTACGAAGTTTTGTATTATGGAGTAAATTAATGTTGATACTGCATCTTCTTGATTTGTTTCTGTTTTAACACTATTAATTATTGCTAATTTATCATGTTCTGTGCATAGATTATCCCACCAGCCTTTTAACTGACCAGTGAATCCTTGTACTATGGCTATAGCGGCAGCCTTGTCGCTACATCCTTTTGTTTTATGGGCAGTAGCTGCCATTGTCATTTGACATGTTAAATCTAATATGGCTTGTTCACTTAATCCGTCTAAATTCCATTCTGTTATATCATTTCCTGAAAAAGAGTTTTGTACTAATTCTCCCCTTTCTTCGAACTGTACGTCCGCGGGAGTTGGTCTATTATAATAATTTCTAAGTTTTGGATAAGCTCTCATTTTATTAAGTTCTAGGGTATTAATGGAATTCTTACTTAATTCATCTAGTTTCTTTTTTAATTCATCTATTTTAATATCAGCATCAGTTCTTAGTCTAAGTGCATCTAATTCTTTTTGTGGGACATTAAATAATTTATATATTGGTTTTACAGGTTTTGAGCTACTAGAAATTTCCTTATGATGTGATGAAGATGATGTGGAGTTTTCAATCCTAGTTAATTGTTTTGTCATAATTCCTAAGACTGTATTAGAATAATTAATTTGTGAATGTAATTTTTTAATGTCTTTTGTTTCTACTTGTCTATCTTCTATCTTAATGTCTTTATATGGGCTAGCTTCTATTTCTAAATCTGTTGAGGGTTGTAATTTTATTGCTTGTAATGGAGGATATTCAGATTCTATGATTTCATTATTAATAGTTTTCCATGTACTAGTTACCTTTTCTAATGGATATATTTCTTTATTATTAAATGGATATTCCAAATTATGTTCTTGATTATAAATTTTGAACCAGTCAAAGAAATATAAATTTATCTCATTCTCAATCATGTAATTATAAAATTCTGTTCTAAAATCTTCTGTTTCTTTTTTAGAGTAAGTCTTAAAATACCAATCTCTTTTATCTTTATTATATTCTGCTCCAAAATCTTCTCTTATCCAATTTTTATCTATTTCAAAAGGTTCTTCTCTATTTAATGTACTTAATATTTGTGACGCGGTAGGAGAATATTGAGGTGAGTCAGATTTTTTAGATTCTGTATATAATGGTTTTGTAACTATGGGAGTAATATTATCTAATCCTCTTAAATCTAAATTTATGGTGGAACTATCTACTGATCTTCTAAAGGGTTCACCTTTATGCAGTATTTGAGGTTCTCTTATCTTTAAGGATGATGACCTATTCATTCTTAGTCTTACGTTTGTACCATCTTGAACTATTTCTCTTATTTGACTATTATATACTTTTGGTTCTTCTATAATATCCTCTAATATCCATTCTTCTGGGATTCTTCTTACTACCTCTTCATGACTTAATCTTTTTGGAGTTTGTACTGATGATTTTCTAAGATTTGCTTCTACTAATATGGTTTCATCTCTAGGTGAAGATCTTAATGCTTTATAATTATAATCTATTTTGGTAACCTTATAATAAATCCTATAAATAATCTGGATGGGACCTGATAATTCATCTACTATCTCTTCTGGAGTTTGAACATATAATTTTATGGAGTTACTTGTTTTATCATTCCTTAAGTTCATAGAAAAATTGGGATAACAGTTAAAAAATGTTGGACCATCATGAAGGTTACTTTCTAATATGGCTATTAGGGAAGTATTAAACTTTTTAAGTCTTACATCTCTTAACATTATTAATATGGGACTGTTTATTCCTAATCTGTAATTTGGTTTTGCTGCAACTTGTATTAATCCTAAATGGATAAAGCTATAACCATCTTTAATATGTTGATCTAATAATGATTGTTCTAATAGGTTAATGACTTTATTGTTTTTTGTTCCTGGGTAACTATATTCTATTATATGTACTTGATCTTGATTTGAAAACCAAAATTTATGTTGTTTATAAACTTCACATTTCCTAACTATAGGTATTGACCAATTATGTAAAGAGTTTTCTATTTCTGCAATTTGTAATTCTTTTTCTTTATTATGTTTTTTGTTTGAAGAAGAAGAAGAAGCTTCTTGTTGCAGAGTTCTAATCATTATTTGTTTATCTTTGTTTCTTAATCCTATATCACTTAAGGTTCTAAGAAAATTCGGCATTCTTAGTCTTTCCCTGGTTTCCATGCTACGGGACCACTGCTGACCAACGGTCTTACTACCTTTCATTCAGGCTTTACTGCCGGGACCACAGCTGACCAACGTATAAACGCCTCTTAGCGCTACCCTAGAAACCACTTAAAGAACTAAGAACAACAAAGGTTCTTATTACCTTAGATGATACAGTCTTAAGACTCAAAGTTTAACAAATAATAATTACAACTTTAGCAACTTAGTCGCTTATTCTTCTAAGCAACACAGTTACCTATCTCTTTTATCTCTTCTTTAAGAAGATTTATATTATTTTGATAATTTTGTATCATGGATCGATAAAGTCTGGGTCTAGGCAACCTATCTTCTGAATAACGTTTATACTTTTCTAGTCTGTTTTGACTTCTTTTTATAATCTTGGCTATATGAGTTAACGGATGGGGATTCATTATTGGTCTGAGAACTAAAATCGTTCTATGATTATGTATTATACCTTTATAAATGACTCTAAGATTTCCCCTGTGATCTCTATAGTTATTATGATCCATAATTAAGCAATACAATAATTTGTTCTTTTTAAAGCTCTCTTTAGTAGTTTAATGACTAGGTTATAATACTCTATTTTCATATGATATCTCTGAGGGTTTCTAAATTAGTTATTATTTTTATAGTAATTATTTTTGGTTTCTAAATTAGTTAATATAGGAATTAATTATTTTTGGTTTCTAAATTAGTTAGTATTTAATAATTTTTTTATAGTGATTTATTTTTGGTTTCTAAATTAATTGATATAGTAACTAATTATTTTTTGTTTCTAAATTAGTTATTATTTTTATAATGATTATTTTTGGTTTCTAAATTAGCTACTATGTAATAATTTTCTTGTCGTGATAATATTATTAATATTATTAATAATAGTAATAATAATAATGTTAATAATAATAATAATAGTGACAATATTAATAATATTAATGTTAGTATTTATAAAAATAATCATAATATTATTTTTATTGTTATTAATATTAATATTACTAATAATATTCATGATACTAATAATATTATTATTAATAACAATAATTTGAATAAAACTGTTAATAATAATAATATGAATCAATATTAAAAATAATAATAATATTATTAATAATACTAATAATAATATAATAATGATAATAATAATAAAAATATTAGTAATATTAATAATAATAATAGTATTTATAATATTATTACAATAATATTAATTATTAATATTATTATTATTATTCGTGATAATCATTATTATTATTACTATTTTCTTTATTACTAATTTTATTATTATTATTAAAAATATTTTTTCTTATTTTTATTATCATAAATATTATCATCATTCCCTCCAAACCCTATTACGGTAAGCCAAGAGGCACGAAGAAACTAAGTAGCCATGCACTACAAGAATACTCTCATATAGCGTGTTCCAAAAGCCCACACAAAATATGAAAAACCCACGCATATGCGTGGGTATAGCATGGGCAAGGGAACCACGCTATAATCCTCGAAGCAAATTATCTTGCGTGGGTCTAGCCCACGCAATTGAATGCATAATTAAATATAATAAATTATGCGTGGGATAGACCCACACAGAGATGGCAGAAGCTTGTGGGGGTCAAGCCCACGCTTATAATTACAAATAATATTATGCTGCGTGGGTCTGGCCCTCGCTGGGTTTTATTTTTACGTGCGTTTTACGTGGGTCTAGCCCACGCTGTATGGGTCTAGTCCACGCTGCTGGGCCCCGCTTGATTTTAATTTCTTTTTTAAATTTTCTTTTGTGTTTTGCGTGGGTCTAGCCCACACAGTTTGCAATTAATTAATTACAAATAATATTATGCTGCGAGGGTCTGGCCCCCTCTTAGCTTTATTTTTTTTCAAATTTTTTTATTCAGATTGCGAGGGCTATGACATTTTAGAGTGGGTTTGGCCCACGCTTCTTGCTTGGGCCATTAACCCACGCATATTTTTGGTAGTTATTTGGCTGTTTTCTTATAGTGATGAGAGTGTTTTGGTGTCGAGGAAGGTTTGTTAATGGCGGTGGTGCAGGCGGAGGTCGTGACAGTGTTGCGAAGGTGTGGGAATATAATGTATAAGGTTATTGAAATGCATTGACCCTCTACTCTGGGGTGCTTGATGTGGGTAGATGATGTTATTACGCCACTTTCTATCGATTTAGAATTTTTCTAGTTTATGAAAAAAGAATGGAACTGTATGGGTTTTGTATACATGTAGAAAAAAAGAAAAATAAATAAATTATCTTTTTTTCTCGTGTGAAAGAGTAGAAGATAAAATTTTGTGTCAAAAAAATCAATGTTCTGTTAAAGTGTCATCCCTCAAAATGATTCAATTCATCCTCTTTTTATATTTTTTTCTTTGACTTTCAATATAATGAATTCTCTTTGATAATCTAATGAATTCTCTTTGATTTCAAAGAGAATATGAATTCTCTTAATTTCAACAAAATGATGCAGTCACGAATATGAAGAACCATGTAAGAAGGGTGTAAGAAGAAGGGTGATGAAACAAAATAGTGGTATGAGTAATAAACTCTATTTTTTATTTGAAACCTTAAGAGGTTAGAATTTAATCAATTTTTATTTTTCTGCATACTGTTTTAAAAAACACCAATTTTTTTTAATCTTATTTTTTTCTTTCTTTTTCTATTATTTATTAAAACTTTTTTCTATAAAAATGAAATAAGATGAAACCCTTCTTTTTAATTAAAATGATAAAGAAAATGAATATTTTTTTATTTTTTTACTAAAAAGATATAGACAACCATGAAAACTATTTTTAAATTTTTTTTCTTGAAAATAAAAGAAAAATAAAGAAAATGCTAAATCTCAAAATTAATTTGAACAACTAACTAAATGATCATTTTTTTTATTTTTTTAGAATTGATTAGAAATATTTTTTATTTTATTTCTTTAAATTCTTAAGAAATTTTACTTGTCGAGACGAAATTGCATGTTGATATCACCAACCACTTCATCAAAGTAACTTCATATTAGCACAAGTTTCACCTACTTCACCAAACTAGTTGTAGTCAGCTACAACCAGCTGTTATTGCCTCTAAACACCATCAGTTGTAGCCATAATGAGCCTTGCTAGTCACATATTTTGTAGAAAAGCTAGTTTGTATGCTAGTATAAGTGCAATTATTTTTCTCATATGTGTCAATTTTTTAAATCGATTTATTCGTGTTTGAATCGATTGATTTTCTGTGTTGCACCTAGTATCATTGATCTTGGAGATTCTTGAATGCTTTCATTTAGTTTAAAACATTTTTCTTGCTTTATAAATTTGAAATTTTTTGAAGTTCAATTCACCTCCTCTTGAATTCAGCCTAAAAGTATTTTCAGTACGTAATCGCGATTTTTCTTGTAGTAGATGACATTGTTATTGCTAGACCCTCTTGTTTTACATTTTTTCATATGTAACTGCTATGATGGTTTATTACCTTTGGTTAGGCCATTATGGTCTGGTTTGGTAGTTGAATATCCCATGTTGTTGGTGCTTCAAAAGAAAGTACAACGTCTTAGGTTGATGCTTAATGATTGGAATAAGAATGCATTTGGAAATATTCATAAAGTAGTGAAAGATCATCAATAAGTTTGGTTGTCATTCAATTTGATATTGCTTGTTCTTCTCCTTCTTATGATATTTCCGATCTTTTAGGATAAGAGAAGTCTATTTCTGAAGCTTTAAATAAATCTCTTGACTTTCAATTTTTCTTTTGGAAAGAAAAGAAATGTATGAATTGGTTTTTGGACGATGATAGAAATACTAGCTTCTTTCATGCTATGGTAAGAAAAAGGCATAATGCTAAAGATATTCATAGGGTTATGGTTGGGGATTCTATTTAAATGATCCTATTTTGATATTTGACTTTATGATTAGTTTCTATAAAGATCTTTATGCTAAAAAGTCATCTTTTATCTCAGGAACATATTTATGATGTGGCTTTAATTATATTTCTCATATTGTTAGCTATTCTGATAATGATTTTGTTTTTTACTAAAATCGTCGATTATATGGAGATTAAGTTTGTAGTCTTCGTTCTTAATACGGATAGTGCTTGTGGTTCACATGGTTTTAGGGGATCCTTTTATCATGGTTGCTAGGATATTATATCTGTTGGTCTTTGTGTTATTTACAATCCACTCAACTATCATGAGTTTCTTCATATATTTAATTTGCTAATATTATTTCCGAACCTCTCATCCATTTGTCATGACAAAAAGGTAGAGATATCAAACTCAAACATGACTTGTTAGTGGGAGTTGAAGAATATGCCTCAAGAATCATAGTTTGCTCCAACCTATCATATTCTACATGACACAATCTATGGGATGTAAATTATTTTTCTCAATATCTGCACACCTTTTCTCCTTGTTGATTATTTACATCACATATATATAGAATTAATAAAGATATATGTTACAAAATAATAAAAATATTGCACCATAAAATATAATTCAATTTACTTGAAAGGCATGGTCTAATATGTTACACCATAAAATATAATTCTACTCGTCAAGGAACCAATATGTCTTATAGTTTTTTTTTTCTCAACTCACAATAAAGATAGAGACTAGTAAGGTCGATATTATAACACTACCTAGCATATGAAATTCATTTTGTCCTCATCATACTACTGTTTAGGACACATGTCAGCATCATCATAAATACCAATTATATATATATATATATTGATTTTATTTGTTTCTGATTAAATTACTTAGGTTAGGATTTTTGTACCAATATACTTTGCCATATCTGATCATTTTCTCCGGATGATGGTCCCAGTCACCCAATAAGAATACCAACCTTCCTTCTATCAAATTGATGGAGCCTTTTTTTCCTCACTACAACAAAAACTCTAAGGGGGTTGGAAAATTATTAAAATTACCAAGTTTATACTTAGTTTGCTCCTTTTTGAAGGAATGTTCCCTAAAATGAACATAGGAGAAGATTACTCTCGTGCTAACCTTAGAGAACAAGAGAAAGCTTAATAGCAATTCAAATCTCATTCAATCAAAGGTGAGTATTATAAGAGGCAAGGGACTATATATAGATGTGGGACTACAAGTCACAAAAAGAGATGTTGAAGTGGAGGAGAGTAGTGCCTTATTTTATACTAAATTTAGACTATGTGAAATGATGTGGGACTTCATGATTCCTGCTCCTCTTCCTCATGACTTGGCCAAAATCCTTTAGGATTTCTCCAAGGTTTGGTTGTTTGAGAGCTTCTTCCTATACCTCTATATGTTCTTCATGCACCTCCATGCATTTTCAATTTTCCCAAATTACCAATTATGAAAAGACTAATGTGCCCTTATAAAAGTTAACTTGAAAATTTAGTTCCAAAATAGACTATTCCGAAAGCAAAATTTGAATTTTGAAACAAGCCATTCCGGAAGCCAAATTTAGGCTTCTGGAATGTCCTATTCTGGAATATAAATTTTGCTTTTCGAATAGCTTCTTTCTGGAAGTCAACACCCCTAATGGCTTCCAGAATGAGACATTCCAGAATAGGATTCTAAGACCCCACCTCTTTCGAAATGGCTCAATCCGGAAGGTATTTTCGGATTTGGAAATAACTTCCAGATTTATTTATTCCAACACCCCATCTCTTCTAGAATGCTCAATCCGAATGCTATTATCAGATCCAGAAATAGCATTCAGATTGAACATTCCAGAAGAGAAATTGAGTGCGAAATCTCCTAGAATGGCTCATTCCGGAAGCTATTTATGGATCAGGTAATAGCTTCCGGATTGAGCATTCTGAAAGAAAAATCAAACACCAAAATTCCCACTCCGATGACGTTGCGCACCCCATCGCCTTCTCACTTCTTTTTCCAATATCCCTTCCAATAACAACACTACATTACCTTCAATGGTGGAAACGGTGGTGGACACGACGGAAAAATCTTGACGGCGGTAGGGAGTTCTTCATGGCGAATCTTCACGGTGGTGGTGGTGCAAAGTAAAAAATGAGAAGTAAGGATGAGAAGTGAGGTGTAGGGTTAGGGAAGAGTAAATGAGACTGTCGCAACTGGTGTGACGACGGGGACGACGAACAAAATAAAATTATTTTTTTCAAAACAAAGGAGTTGCCACTATAGTTTATTATGGACAAACTATGGAAAACCAAAAAAATTGATAAAGCAGGTATGTGAAAATCGAATTTTGAGTCTGGGAGTCAGTTACGTGTGGGGAAGATATTAGCACCCCACAATGTCCGTCTAAAGACAGTACCTTTAATTAAAAATAAGTGTGATTTTATAAAATGTTTATTTTTTGAAAGAAAAAAAAGACAAAAAATAAAAATAAAAACAAAGAAAAATATTTTTTATTTCAGGAAAGGGCCCGACAAGGTTTGACCTTGCTCTTACGTATTTCCATTAGGGATGAAAAATCAGGGATTACGTAGTTCTATGGATAAAATTGTTTGTCGGATTGATATTTTTATTTGTGACATTTTTGTAATTAATTTTTTTATATTTGATATTAAAATGATTTATTTCCAAAGTTTGATATTAAATATCGCGTGACGTGTGTGGCCATTTGATGTTTAAGAAACATTTGGAATAATAATATAAAATATCATATGACGCGTATGGCCATTTGATATATAATATTATTAAAAAAATAATATTCCAAAATTTTATTTTTAAAGTTTATATTAAATATCGTATGACGCATGCGACCATTTGATATTTAAAAACTTTAGAATAATAATATTAAATATCGTATGACGCGTGTTGCCATTTGATATCTAACATCATTAGAAAATATAATATCCCAAAATTTTATTTCCAAAGTTTTATATTAACTATCGTGTGACGTGTGCGGCCATTTGATATTTAAGAAACATTTGGAATAATAATATTAAATATCGTATGACGCGTGTGGCCATTTAATATTTAACATTATTAGAAAATATAATATCCCAAAATTTATTTCCAAAGTTTTATATTAAATATCATGTGGCACATACGACCATCTGGTATTTAAGAAACATTTAACATAATAATATTAAATATAGCATGACGCGTGTGGCCATTTGATATTTAACATTATTAGAAAATATAATATCCCAAAATTTTATTTCTAATGTTTTATATTAAATATCGTATGACGCGTGCGGCCATTTGATATTTAAGAAACATTTGGAATAATAATATTAATATCGCATGACATGTGTGGCCATTTGATATTTAACATTATTAGAAAATATAATATCCCAAAATTTTATTTCCAAAGTTTTATATTAAATATCGTATGACGCATGCGGCCATTTGATATTAAAAAAAACTTTAGAATAATAATATTAAATATCGTATGACGCTTGCGGCCATTTGATATCTAACATTATTAGCAAATATAATATTTCAAAAATTTATTTACAAAGTTTTAGTATCCCAATTTAATTTTTATTAAAATAATAAAAAAATAATAATTATAACACAATAAAATAAAAAAATAAAACATGCAAAATATAAGCTTAAAATATGGAGATACACAAATAAAAAAGGTTGTAGTTTTGGACTGGCCCCAAAGGCCCAAAATCATTTTTTATTATTTTTTTAGGTTGATGGTGTAATGGTAATGTGGGGGGTGCGAGTAGTTTTTATTATTTTTTTAGGTTAGTGGTGCAATGGTAATGTGGGGGGTACGAATAGAATGACCCAACTCCTAAACCATAAGCCACCATCACCCCAATCCTAAGCCACCATCACCTTTCTTCACCCATGATGAACCAAAAGCGACGGTGGCGATGAGGAAGGAGCGGCGACGACGACGACGATGAGCGGCGGGCAGCGACAATGAGGCGCGGCGGTGGCGAGGACGAGGAGAGGAGCGGCTGCGAGGGGAGGAGACTTTGAGGCGGTTTCGGGGTTGTTTTCAGGCGTAGTTTTTGTGCTAACTGTAGTAGAGTTTTGAGTGCTTTTAGAGACTGTGTTGAGGTGAGTTTAGGGGCTGTTTTTGGGGTGCTTTTAGGGGCGGGCTAACATGGTTGAATTTAGGGGCTTTTCAGGATGAGTTTAAGGGCTGTTTTGGGTGCTTTTAGGGGTTGTTTTGGGGTGAGTTTAGGTGGTAAACGTGATGGAGTTTTGGGGGGTGGATAGTGTTGTTTTAAGTGCGGTGTATTTTATTTTTTTATTTTTTTTGCATTATTTATGAAACCATGAGATAATAAAGCAATCAAAAAACTCATGCAAAATTTAAAACCATGTCTTATGCAAAATCTAAAAATTTAAAATGATACCTTAGCTTGTGCATATTGTCTTGATCTTAATTCCTTCTTCAGAAGCACCCCACCCCTTCTAACTGCTCTTTGTTCTCTCTATGAGTATGTAGTGATTGTTTTTTTTTTCTTCTCTGTTCCGTTCCTCTCTTTCTTCACTTCTCTTCTTTGTTTCTTTTGATAGGTTCTCTCCCCTTCCTTTTTTTCTCTCGATGATCATTGGATAATTTATAATATGAATAATAGCAGTTATTAGAGAAGTAACTTACGGGGAAAAAGGATTGTGGAAAGTGGGGAGGAATGGTTTCACCACGTATCTTTTTTGTTCTTATTATTTTTTATATTTTTATATTATCTTTTGTTAATATATATTTCTTTTATTTTTTATTATTAAGAAGTTCAGAACAATTTTAAAGTTACTGTTTTATATTTTTTTATTATGTGAAATTAGGGAGTGAGAACATGGGATGCAGTTAAGAAGATTGACTCATTCTTCTTTATTATTATTATTTTGAACGTGCAATTTAAAAACAGTCTAGTATATTTTATTATTTTATTATTAAAAGGAGGTAGTTCAGAGGATTGACTCAGTCTTTTTTTATTATTTAAAAGATGAATTTAACGTGCAGATCAAGAAGCAGTTTTAAAACAGTTTCAATTTCTTTTTATGTATTTTCTTTTTATTTATTATGTTTCTATTTTTTATGTTATTTTTTTATTTATTTATTTTTTCATTTTTTATCTTTATTATTTTTATTTATTTTCATTTTCTAAGACTTAATGGAGAAATTCAACCCTTTTTTATCTATTATTATTTTTTCAAAAAAAACCTAAACTAATAAATATATATTTTATTTTATTATTTATTTTTCATTTTTTATTTTAATTATTATTCTTTAGTGTAAACAAACATTTAATTTATTACTTTTTATTTATTTTATTTTAAATTATACTTACCCGGACGAAATCAAGTGTTGACAAAGACCATGCACAATTTATGAGGGGCACCTTCTTCTTCTTCTTCGACAAATTCAGTCAATCAATGTTCAAAACTTATCTACACCAAGGAAAGTTAGTAATAATTGTAACAGAAGGGGGAGGGGATCTGAAGATTGTTGTGCAAGAAATTAAAATAGATGATTTAAAAATAATAAAGAAAATATATTGACTCTCAAGTTCTTTCACAAAAAAATCTTCATTGGCTTTCTTAATATTACAATCATTCAATTCTCTTCACATAGTTGAACTCAACAAAACAATCGTAAATCAAATTCAACATAATTTTATCAGCAAAGCAAACGTCTACTGATATATTTAATATCTCACCTCGTCTCCAAGTATATACTCAATGATATGTATATCTTTTATCACTTGATTAAGTGAATAAGAAATGAATTAAAACTAAGTGAGTTAATGATGAACTCTCATTAAGGAAAAACAGTTGAATTCTCAACAAGTGTTAAAAAACAAATACTTTTCAAAAAAAAAAAAATTCAAAATGACCAACAATATAACATAACTGTTACAAAGAATGTAAAGAACAAAACTTTATTAAACAAAAACCCGAGAATTCATTGTAAAATAATAAGAGAATCAACCCAAAATAGTTTAGTATTTCATAAGGATGACTAAAGTACAAGAATTACAAAAGAAAATAAATTTTACAAAATTGTTAACCTCATGCAAAGAGAAGAGGCAAGGAGTGTCGAATCAAGCATTCAACCAAAACAACCATGAAGCTTGTGCATGCCAAACAAACGTGGAAGAGAAGCCAAAAATTGAGCCAAACGAACCCTACCAAAACCAGTTAACACCAAAGATACAATGAAAACTAGTGAGAAAAGAAAGCAACATCCACGCGAAATGCAAATGAAAACCTGTGAGAAAAGCGGCACCATGCGAGGAGAAGGCAGCGAGGCAAGGAGAATGTAACAAGGAGAAGGTAGCTAGGTGAGAAGAATGTAATGAGGAGAAGGCACCGAGGTGAGAGAACGCAGTGAGGCGAGGAGAATGCAACAAGGAGAAGGTAGCGAGGCGAGAAGAATGCAACGAGGGGAAGGCAGCAAGGCGAGGAGAATGTAATGAGGAGAAGGCAGCGAGGCTCAGTGAAGGCGAAGATAGCGTAACAGAAAAATGTTACCAAAGAGTTAATATCTCTTCTAGAAATCCTTAATTTTAATTTCAGGGACATACTACGTCGGTTTGGAGCTCCCAACAGACGTAGTATGTCACCAAATTTTATCCAATTTTACCCAAAATTCACTCGCACGCCACGAGAACGATATTACGTCGGTTGCAAAGTCCCAACCGACGTAAAATGGGTTACATACTACGTCGGTTGGGACCTCCCAACCGACGTAGTATCTTCACCGCCATTTTACAATTTTTAAATTTTGAATTTTTACTTTTTTCAGTCTTTTTCTACATCGGTTATGAGTGACAACCAATGTAGAATATAATATAGTACGTTGGTTTTGAGTTAATCTATGTAATATCCCTTCAAATATTACGTTGGTTTACATCGGTTCTATTTTAACTAACGCATTATCCTGACGTAGAATGTGTTTTTTGTACTAGTGATAATCTTATCTGCAAAGCAAACGTGTATTGATATATTCAATATCTCACATCGTCTCAAAGTGTATACTCAATGACATGTATATCTTTTGTCAGTTGATTAAGCGTATAAGAAATTGATTAAAACTAAGTGAATTAATGATGAACTCTCGTTAAGAAAAAGCAGTTGAATTCTCAACAAGCGTTCAAAAACAAATACCCCAAAAATAAATTTCAAAAATACCAACAATATAACACAATTGTTACAAAGAATGTAAAGAACAAAACTTGATTAAACAAAAACCCCGGAATTCATTTTAAAATCATAAGAGAATCAACCCAAAGGAGTTTAGCCTTCCATAAGGATGACTAAAATACAAGAATTACAAAAGAAAATAAAACTAGAGTTTATGCTATATAGCGGTGTGTCTTTCATGCCTTCTCCAGTCCCTATTTATAATCTCCTTTTCTTCACGAAATTAACTCAGAATTAATTCTCAGATATTATCCTTATAATTATCAATGTTTGCTTATGTGTCAAAGAATAATTTTGTAAATATCTACGTTCTAATAAAGTTGTAGATCTTCCTTCTCCCAATTTCTTTTAGATAGTTTGTTTCCAAATTCTGTTCCAGATACCAACTCATAATAATTGAATCTGTTACAAATGATATTGCAAAACATATGAAGGAGATTTGCTCTAAATCAAGTAAGAATTTCTGAGGATCATCTTTATAGAAAATCTGAAGAATATCTTTACAGAGAATTTGGTTAGATTTGGAAACCATAGCTCTGCAAATATGCTTAAAATCCATGTTTAACCAATAATCTCAATTAAGGTTCAAATAATCCTGATTGGGTAAATCTTATTTAAAACAATAAATTTATTCAAAATTTTAGTTTAAGAAAATCAAGGTTAAACACTCAGTGTGAATAAAAATATACTCATCAATATTCAACATATTTTTTAGTTTCCACCTCTCATGATACTTCTTGATGAACTACTTAGTTATAAGAAAGGTCCATTTGAGGAAGACATTCATTCCAAGACTTATTGTTGCCTTTAAGATTACCCTCAACAAAGTGGACATAGACCTCTTCACTACTTTGTTCCAAGTCATTCCTAAAGAGTTCTTTAGGAATGACTTAGGAACTTAATATTCTTATAAAACACTATAGTCTTGGGTAAACCATGTAATCTAACAACTTCGTTAAAGAAGAGTCTTGACATATAGCTAACATCATCTGAAATAGTCCACCACCACAAAGATAAAATCAAAGCCCCTTTGGGTTCTTGGGAGATAAAGCTCAAAATTCATGCTAATGTCAATCCAAAGGGTGGTAGTTGTGGGAAGAGGTATGCAGATTTCATGAGAAATTACTTTAGACTTAGCTTGAATAAAAGTTATACATCTAAAGCAAAACATGTACTCTCATGTGTCATCAATAAAGTTTATTTTTTTAGGAAAGTAAGAATTTTATCAACTCCAAGATTGCTCATGAGACCTCTCTCATGATTTTCTCTCAAAAGAAGCTTCTTGATGGATGCTCGACATATTAAAAGTTTTCCTGTGTTATAAACATACTCCTTAGAAATGTAAAACCCACGAAGAAGCTTCTTGAGTCAACGTGCGTAATTGATTGAAAGTTTATCTCATGCTCATACAATTCCTTTTATGTTATCAAATCGTAGAATTTAAGAGTCCAAAGAGATGAGTAATGCATGTGTGTTAGACAAAACATCAATAACTTCATTACTTTTCACTTTTTTGTATTTAATAACATAAAGGGAATTGTTTTAAAAATTCTACCTACTTAACGTGTCTTTTTTTTTAAATTTACTTTGCCCTCTGAGATAAATGTCACTATGATCAATGTGTACGAGAAACTCTTTAGTCACTAAGTAGTGCTCCCATGTTTTAAGGGCTCTTTCAGGTGGGATAATTGAAGGTGGAAAAGAAGTTTTTCACTAAAGTAAGCAATGGAATGAACACCTTGAAGTAACACAACACCTATGCCTACTCCAAATGCATCATACTCTAGCTCAAAAGTTTGAGAAAAGTTTGGAAGAGCTAGAATGGATGCATGGGTTAACTTATCTTTTAAGTCTTTAAAAGCTTTTTCTTATTTTCATCCTATATGAAATGTGCATCTTTATTAACAAGTTCATTAAGAAGAGTAGCAATAGAGAGAATTCAAAAATCTTTCGTAGAAATTGGCTAACCCATGAAAAGCTTGGACTTTTATGTTTTTACGAGTGGACCATTGTTGGATAGCCTTTATTTTTTTTTTCTCAAGGTATACATGAACACCGTCTTTTTCAACTTAGAATCCAAGAAAGATTATGTTTTCCTTATACAAGTTACACTTACCCATGCTAGAAAAGATGTGATCGATGTTCTCGAGGATAACTAAAAGTAGTCTTAGATAGCCTATAAACTTATACTATAAATTAGGATTTCATCCAAATGGATAATTATGAACTAGCATATACAATGTTTATGCATATGATTCGTTAATATCATGAAAGTATTAGGATCATTGGTTACTTTAAAAGATATGACTAACCATTCATATAATCCAAACCCGGTTTTAAAACCATTTTTCCATTCATCTCATTCTTTAACTCTTATTTGATAATAATCATTTTTAAAATCAATTTTAAAAATATGTAATTAATCTAGCATATCATCTAATCTAAGAATTAATTCTCTATATTTTACACTAATGTTATTTAGAACTATAATATCAGTTCACATCCTCTAAGATCCATCTTTTGGACATCAATAACACAATAAGAATACAAAGTCTAAGATTTTTCTAAATTTAATCTTTTTTCATCAAGTCATTTACTTGGTTTTCTAATGTAACAATTTTAAATAATATTTAAAAATATATATTGATGATGAACAAACCGAAATTGAATTAAATATACGTATTTTTAATATAAAGATAAAAGTGCTACATAAAAAATTCTTCCTCTAGCACTTGCACTTGCAGTAAGACTTCTAAAGATACTCATAAGATGAATATTTCCCACATTAAATGAATGAAAGAACACATTCACCTCAATAATCAATATGAAATGGATTTAGATCCTCCCTTATTTACAGTAAATGTAGTAAAAGGATAATTTTTTTTAATAAATCCTAACCGTTAATTATGATTATTATTAAATTTAGTGGTTAAATACAGACTAATTAAGACAATAAAAACAATTAAAAGTTCCATGTGGATATATAAATTAGTTTACTTTTATTTCAACTATCTATCAAATAAAAAAAATCATTAAAATGTTTACGGTACTAACGTTAGTATTAATTTGTTTTATCTTGATATGAACCCTTTTAGTTTTTGGACTTATTTGATTGGGCCTTATTTCAATCTTGTCTTATTCCTATTTTCTTTTCGGATGACAAATATAATTTTTTTAATCCGTTTTAATTTTGGCACATAATCTATATAACTAAATATATGTTTAAATTGAATATGAGATGAAGATGGTTATAAAGATGCATATGTATTTATTTTCGTCTTTATATTTTTTTCTGTTTTCACTACAAGAAAAATGTTGTTTAGAAATCAATTTTTAGCTATCAAATAAATTGTTACTAATTGTAATCAAAATAGTCATCAAATTATATTTTGGTTGCTAAATAACTATAAAATAGAAGTAATGATTGAATTTAGTCACATTAAGTCAAATAATTGGTATCTAACATTAGCTACCAAGGTTTTAGTAACATATACCATTAGATTCTAAATTAGTCTCTAATTTAGTCTCTAACTTAATTAGATACCAATTTAGAATCTAATGACATAGGTCACTAAAACTTTAGTAGCTAATGTTAGATACCAGTTATTTGACTTAATTGGTTACTAAATTCAATTATTACTTTTATTTTGTAGTTATTTAACAGCCAAAATTTAATTTGGTGACTATTTTGGTCACAATTAACAACTATTTCATTTGATAACTAAATATTAGTCTCTAAATAGCTTTTTTCTTGTAGTGTTTAAATTATTAAAAATAACCTTAAAATTACTCCTAAATTCTTAGAATACGTGTTATTTTGACATTGAATATTTTTTCTTTAATGTGATTTTCGCTATTTTTAGTTATAGATATAATATTTGGATTTAATGTGATTTTCACTTTTTTTTAGTTCTATATATAATATTTGGAATAGTAACACGTATATGAATTTACAAATTACTCAATAAATGATAGGGATGAGTATAAAAATTTTATATTTATTAAATATAAAAATATTGACAAGGATGAATTTTTTGACCGAAAATAGGAATTGAAATAGGCTAACGAACATGCGTGGAATTGATATCCCTACTCTCTTTTCTGATGTTAGAGTAACAGTAGATTAATATATTGATATCAAGACTAAGTACGAAATTAAGGTGCAAAACCGAATACGATAACTTAAGAGAAAAGGATTATTGTTGGACCAGTATTGCTAGACTGAAACCACAGAAACATTGAACCTTAACAAGATTGCAACAATATTAAATGAAATGCTTAATATGTTAGTTAGCCTAGAGATTCATTTACATAATAAACTAATCTTTGGATTCTCTTGTTACTTAAGTTCTATCTATTTAACATAAATTCTGATGTTTATCATCAACCATTCCAATGCATTTGGAATCCATCCAAAGTCAATGACGATCTCTATATTACAATTTACACCCAATAATAATATAATAAAAGAATGTAACCTGGAATGGCATACAAAAGATGCTAATTTGGGCGTCCGAAGACGTCAAAACTTATTCGTTTTCTGACACGTAACTATAACCGTACAAAATTTGCAAGTCACTAGAATTCTTTGTTTAATAGTTATTTTAGACGAGGTAAATTACTTTGAAATTCAGGAACAGTTATAAGATGAAAATTTGAATACTAGCCACAATACAGATGTTCAATGCTACTGTCAAAAGGCCGAAACATGTGACAACTATTTTATTATCCATTTTATTCAAAGTGCATACTTTCCTTGGTCAAAAGAAATAAAAAAGGAAATATTAATATAACAGATTATCTTTCGTTTTTATACCAAAAATTTCAGCCTTCACACAAGGAAGGAAAATGTCCCTGAACCTGGGTGAGAATATATATATATATATATCACTGGATTTAATATAATTGACAAAATAAATCATATTTAGCAAGAAAAATTTATTGTTTTAAATTAAAAATAAGACAGGGTTCCGAAGAAAAAGGAAAAACGACTAAAAATCTGGGCTTTATTGGGAAAATTTAACATTTTTATATTTTTTTTATAAAAGAGACACTCCTAAAATTTTGGAATTCACTTACTAATTAACTTGATTTTTTTTATTAATAAGAAACTAAATATATGAATGATAAGTATTCTTAACATTATCTCTTATGTCATACAATATTAATTCTTTCAATTTCAATTCTTAATTAAATGAATAAACCATGTGTTTATCTTAATTCAAAATTATACGATACTTCTTAATAATAAATATTTGCACAAAGATAAATGAAAAAATATCCAATTAAATAAGATATTTTAAGAAAAAAAAAATTACTTACAATTATTGTCACATCATGGTTTCATTCGTAATTAGTAATGATATAAGAAGCTCCAATTCGTCGAGAAATTTTGTTTGATGGACAATGATGATTTTGTTGGGATAAGAATAAGAAATGTTGACTAAGAAGTGAAAAATTGGATTGGATGGTAGCTAAAAGTTAAAAGTTTTTTAAGGATTGCTTAATGAGCGCTTTTTTTGCTTTACAGATTTTATGAGATTGCCTTTTCAGGTTGTAAGAATGAATTCTCTAGAATTTATGCTTCCATTGTTTATTATCATTGTCATAGATGTAGACAATATGACATGAACCCCTTTCAACTTATTGGAAGCACTAAAATACTTAATAACTTCCTTTTTTTTGTCCTCAAAGGAGAATAATTATGAGTTTGTCTGACAAAATAAAAAAATGACATTATTAGACTTAGTCAAAGGTCTTTCTTTTGTCTATGTCAACTCGTTATTGCTTATAAAGCTTTAATATGACGGTGATGGATCCTTTCTTGAAAGAGGTTTCATTTCCTTAAGTTTCTTTATCCTTGCATTTTGTTCAGCTAATGGTTTCAATCTTGTTTTCCCTAGAGGAAAGACTTTTAGAAGCTCCTAGGTGTGGAGGTTTAAGATTCACCAAACAATGCAAGAAGCTCGCCAAGATTGAGCATGAGAGCTTCCAACAAGGCTTTATTTATATTGTTGATATAGAAAAGGTGGGATAAGTTAAAAGGGATACTTATTAGTAAATGATAAATCACAAATTTGTCATATTCACTTATGTGATCTTTAGAATCCACTTTTGACATAAATAACTTGTTGCATATTTGTTGTTATTTTTTACTTTTGAGTAAAGCTTCTTGTATTCAACTTTCTTTACATTGACTAGGTCTTTTAAGAATTTCTTCCAATACAAAAGTTTTTAAACACTACAATGGCTTGATAGACGTTCTCCAATCCTTCATAATAATAGTTTTGCACTTTATCTCATTTAATGACCTCAAATATTGGTACTTGATTGACAAAAACTTCTCATCTCTAAGATGTTAGATTTTGTAACTCTTTTTTTTAACAGTATAACATTCTTCTAGAATGATTTGATAAGCTTCATGTAGATGGTTTGTGGCTTAAAGAAGTAGCCTAAAATGTCGTATATATCAAGAGAGCAGTTAAGGCCCCTACAATCAAGCCCTTCTAAAGAGACATGATACTTCACCTATATATGGATTTGCTTAGCAACAAGATGCTTGTGAAAGGATATGTTTACTATTTTAATTGCCATGTTATTGATCTTTTTTGGTTTAGGGAAAAAGGTTTCTTAAGAGATAAAAAGTAAGCGCGAAAACAGTTTAATGGATGAGCATCCAACTACCACAACTTTAGCTAAATGGAAATGAGAAGATGGAGCCTTAAGAAAGAAAGTTCTGCATTAAGAGTAGAATAATAGGATTTTCTCCATTCTTCTTAGTCTTGTAAATAATTGTATTTCTTGTAAAAAAAATGTAAATATGATTACACCATTTTGTATAGGATTAGTAATTTTCCTTGTGTATGAAGTAGGACTATAATAAACCTCTTATTAAGCCTCTATTAAGGTAGATTGGGTGGCAAAAACACTAGTTCCCGAGAAAAACATTCATAATATGCCTAGCTATAACATTCGGCCAAACCACCTCAAGCCACCCAAATCTCATTTGTAATTCACCAAACCTAGGTTAATCTACTCCCTTAGCTATTCACAACAAAACTCTAACATTAATAAATCTAATAAATTTGTACGTAAAATCTGTATTAATTCACGTGTTATCTACAAATTCAAATTCGTACGTATCAGTAGGTAAATGCAAAAAAATCTTGTAGTTGAAAGACGAGTATCCTTGACTACTCTTAGCTTATAGGGAGCAATTATGTACTGGTGGACATCTATGGTGAAAGATAATCAACTCCACCATTGTCTTCAAATTCAATACTTAAACGAATTAAGACCAGCCATGTGGAAGAGGCATGTACCCCTATACAATGATTAAGAGTTGATGAAAATGCTCCACCGACTCCAATGGAAAGATATGACTTCTTCTATGTTTCATGTTGTGGATGTGATTTGAGATAGAGGCAATGGAAGAATTGTTGTTTGGATATGTGAGATGGATTTGGAAGTGAATTATGTTTGAGGTTAGGCCAACACACTTACGAGGAAACAAGAGTTTAGTCTAGAGAGGAAACTACTCTTTCAAGATTTTTTTCAACAAGTTGAAGAGGTAAAAATTGACTACATTTCATTACTTATTCAAAACTAAAAAATGAGTTACATAAGCATCATACTTATAGAGAAAATTAAGACTAACCCTACTAACCCTAACTCGAGCTTATATGACAAGCTTCTTAAAAATTTTCTAAATCACACTTGTCAAGCCATGAACGGAGAGGATCCTCTCCATTGAAAAGGTGACATGTGGCAATAAGCATGGGAAGCATGTATACGTGCCACCTAAGCCCTAACATAAACACCACTTTAGCCCTAACTCTTAACCCTAGGTGTTAGATTTCTCTCCCTTTAGGGTTAGACTTTTGGCCCAAATGCAAGACCCAAAAATTCAAGACAACCTATTATGCTCTTTGGCCCAAATACAAGATCCAAAATTTAAATTCCTATACTACCTTGGCCCAAAATACAAGGTCCAAAATAAATTTTACATTACTTTCTATAATTTCTACAATTACAGGTCTTATAATCTTAAAGTTCCAAAATCTCTAAAGTGATATTTTTCAATGTTGTACTTGGGCCCAAAAGTCTCTTGATAATGTTCTTTATTAAGATTCTAGCTCAATGACCTATTTATTCTTGTGTGCAGCCTTGGAGACAAGATTGTATCATTTTATTTTTCTTTAATAATATTTTTTCTTGTGATAACAAATAATTAATGAATTTTGAAGTATCAACTTAGCTGAGATATCAAAATCGTGATGTCTAACATGCGTATTTTATAAAAAATATTCATAATAATAATAATAATATTGATAGTATTAATAATATTTTAATAATTTTAGTAATAATAATAATATTTTAATAATTTTAATAATAATGATAATAATAATAATAATAATAATATTAATAACAATAATAATAACAATATTAATAATAATATTAATTTTAATAAGAATAGTAATATTAGTAATATTAATAATAATAAACTTGGACCCAAAAGTCTCTTGATCATCTTTTTTATTAAGACTATAGCTCAGTGACCTATTTATTCTTGTCCGCAGCCTTGGAGACAGGATTGTATCATTTTATTTTTCTTTAATAATATTTTTTCTTGTGATAACAGATAATTAATGAATTTTGAAGTATCAACTTAGCTGAGATATTAAAATTTAGATGTATAAGATACGTACTTTATAAAAAAATATTCATAATAATAATAATATTGATAGTATTAATAATATTTTAATAATTTTATTAATAATGATAATAATAATATTTTAATAATTTTACTAATAATGATAATAATAATAATAACAATATTAATAATAATATTAATATTAATAAGAATAGTAATATTAGAAATAATAATAATAATATTATTATTATTAATTATGATATTCTTAATATTAATAACATTATTAATAATATTCGTGATACTAATATTTTTATTATTATTAATAATAATAACATTATTCTTATTGGAAGTAAATTTGTTATTATTATTATTATTGGAAGTGTTTTAGCTGCTAATTTGGAGTCTTTTAATTAGAACTGTCAATTTCTTAGTGATATCAATTTTTGTTTACTTTTAAGAATTTTGTTTTAATTATATATATCAATGTGAGAGAATTATTTCAAGTAATATTTAGACCATGAGGCATGATATTATTTTTATATAATGCATCATAGTTAATGAATATTAAATTTTAGACTTTTCAAAAATGGTATATCCTTATTTTTATTTATATAGAGAGGTTGTGATTTCTTTTTTAAATTTCAATTAAGCTAAGAATGACCTTTTACATTTTTTTAAATTTCAATTAAGCTAAGAATGACCTTTTACACTGCGAGTCTAACATAGGGTATGGCTAAAAAAAAATTATGACATGTTCTAAAATATAATTAAGGTCGTCTAGACTAGGTCAAATTGTCTATTTTGACAACTCTAAATATAAATACATGTGCTGCACTTTGAGAAAAATTAAGGTCAATGAATAATTAGGATAAAATATTAATATATTTTATCTCATTTTCAGCTTGCATTTAAGTGCTTATTGTCATTTTATAGCTTTTGACTCGACTTAAATGAAAAAGATATTCATTCAATTTTTTTATAAGCAATAACAAATATAATTAATGATGGGACAAAAAGGTTGTTCCAACCCAAATAAAAAAACAATAAGAGTACCAAATCCAGTGCTATTTACATCTCTTAATTCCATAGATGATTTACACACTTTTGCTCACATAGTAAAGGTACATGGGGTATCCATTACTCATCTTAGCCTAAAGCGAATCAAGACAAAGTGTCAAGATCGGAAAGAAGACTCAAGCGAAATATTGACTCAAGTGTAAGAATGTCCGTTCAAGTAGTCTGAGGGAGAGACTCTCACTTAAGTGAGTCTTATAAGCTCTTAAACAAAAGGCATATATCATGTACACTTCAACTTCGAAATCATCATCAGGCTATGTATGCGCTTTGACACTGCTCACGGCTTGACTTAGAAGATACTTTGTGATCATAATGGAAAAAAATGTCTAACTCCAAATGTTACAAGTTTAGGACTTGACAACCTTTATGTAAAACCTTACCCCAAAAAATACAAAAATACAATAAGCTCTTATTCTTTTAGTTTTTCTTTCTGTCTTTATGAAAGTTTAAAGTCAAAAGTAAAGCATAATGTTCTCTAACTCATGTAACTTATCTTCTCGTATTTTACATTATTTGTTATTAATTACGGAACTTATCTTCTCTTTTTTAACATTATTTGTTATTAATTACATTTACATTATTCTTAATGTTTCTTAACAATTCATCAGCTTCTGAACTTAAGAATTGACTATTTTGTTTCTTAACAAACTTTTGATTCTCTTCATGGCTATTTAATTCATTTACTTAAATGCACGAGCTCATTGGATGAACATGGAGGTTTTGTTTATATTACGCCTACTTACCATTAATTTGTCTTGTCTATTTAACATCTTTTGAATACATGTTAGGATATATGAGAAATACGCGTTGTTATACGGTCAGAAAATTTATCAAGTTCTGACTTGGTCGCTGCCCCATGACATGACAAACTATATATTTCTCTACGTAAAATATCATGCGAATATACGTGTTAGGATATATGAGAAATACGCCATATACGGTAAGAAAATATTCTTAAATCCCATCTTGTGCTAGTTGGATAGCGACACGTTAGAATATTATGTATTTCTACAACTAAAAAGTTTGTTCATACATATGTCATAATACAACAAGGACAAGAAAACACTTGGTGACTGGTCATATAGTAATAAATTAAAACCCTGCATGTGCCCCTTGTCCCCTTATATATATGAAATAGAAACGGCACATATCAAGGCATTGAGAGGTATACCACTTGAGGGTAATAGGAAAAGCTTTTCAACCTTTTCAATAATACTTCTCAGCTAACAATGGCAGGTCATCACAATGCAGATCTTTTTTCTGCTTCGGATGATGACATACCCACGGTTGATTACTCTCTACTATTTTCTGATAACCCTGTTCAACGATTTCTTGCCCTAGAAAACCTTCGCCTTGCATGTCAGGAATATGGCATCTTCTATGTAAAAACTTTCTCCAGCCCTTCTATACTTAAAATATATATGTCATGCACCAATCATTTTCCCTTTCAAAGTCATTTTACCTCAAATATTTCATATGTATAACATGTTTCAACATATATATGATTATTGCTTCGTATGCATGCAGCTAGTAAACCACACCATCCCAGATGAAGTGTTGGACTGTATTCTAAAAGGATTTTCCGATTTCTGTGATCCAAAAACCATAGATGAGAGAAAGGTCCTCCGAAAACGTGGTCCATCAGATAAAATTCGATGGGACCTAAACTCATCTGCGGGAGAAAATAGGGAATATCTCAAAGTTATCGCACATCCGCAGTTCCATGCTCCTTCTAATCCACCTCGGATTAGGTACACACATATGAACCACTATATTTACTTTGTGTTCATAGTATTTCTCTGTAATATATTTGTTAATACTGTTTTGTATTATTGTGATGTTTCGTCCGTATGTTTAAATATCTTTTTCGGACATTTCTTTCATCAGAAAAAATTTAGAAGAATATCACAAAGCAATGAGGAATATAGTAGCAGGATTGGCAAGATCAGTGTCCACAACCTTAGGGTTTGAAGAAAACTACATAGAAAAGGAGTTTAACCTGAAGTCAGGATTTGATGTAATGGCTATGAATCTTTATCCACCAAATTCTAGATCGAAGGGAGTAATTGGTATCCCTGAACACACTGACCCTGGCTTCGTCATTACCCTAGTGCAAGATGTAGATGGTGGTCTCCAAATCCTATCCCATCAAGGAAAGTGGATCAATGTTTATATACCCCATCATGCCATACTCATTCAACTTGGTGATCATCTTGAGGTACTTTAACTCAATTTAATTTAAGTCATTTACCAGTGATTAAATAAATTTTGGTTATTTGCAGAAGTTTATATCTTCCTCTTCTGATAATTTTTTCAACCTTGACTTAGGTCTTAACCAATGGAAAATACAAGAGTCACATCCATAGAGTTATTGTCAACAAAAATAAGGTGCCAAGGATATCCGTGGTCACCCTTCATGGACCTGAACTGGACAAATTCATCAACCCTGCCGTAGAGTTTGTTGATGAAGAACATCCACCAAAATACTATGGGATGACCTATAAAAAATCATTGGAAGCAAATGGAGGCGATGAAATAGATGTGCAATCCTCACTTGACAAACTTAAGATTTATGTGTGAAATTTGAATTAATATAAAGAACGTCTAATGAACACCAATTATAACCTACAATAAAAAAAACTAGACAAATTATTTAAATATAATAAATGATATAATAGACTAAGAAAATAATTGAGTGAAGTTAAATTATGTACGATATAGGAAGTTTTTCACATATCATTACTCAATTCATAAACTCTCACTTTTATGTCATTAGTAAGACATGTATTACTATATATTTGTATTATTATTCTATGAATAAACTATTTTATTCAATTAATAACTTAAAATTTTCTTTAAGTTAATTATAGTCCTATTCATATCTCTATTGAAAAAGGTAATTTTTAGTGACAACTTTTTTTTTTTCACAAAACATTTAAAAATTAAACAAAAAATTGTGATATATATTGTAATGAAATATGACTAGAACCCAAAAAGAAACATCACGAAAATTATGATGGAAACTATGACTTTAACACATATTATAACGCTAAAAATATGTAATTTTTTCATTACAAGACTTAAAGATTGTAACATTGCACATTGTCGCTAATTGTTATCGGAAGATTTGTCACAGAATTTATTTTAAACTTTACTTAAAGTGAACATATCGAAAACGAACATAGGTGACTTTTCTTCTCAAATAATAAATAATGTATTAAATAGAAGAATAAAAGGGAGCTATTTAAACTTTTATAAAAAACAAAGGAAAATGATATTTTAACACCCCTTTTCAAGTTTTCTCATTTAATACTCTGACGTGATAAAGAAAAATAATATTTTAATGAGTTATGGGACACACGTAATATTAAATGATAAAAAACTTGAAAATGCCAGGTTTTCATTTTCTGCTGGTTTTTCCCTGTTGTTCAACCTCTTTTTCGGTTTCCTGTGTGCACTGTTCACATTTTTCTTTCCTTCCGTACTTCCTCATTTTAAAATTTGGCAGGCAGGTAATGTTTTTATTGGTACATATTAAGGGTTGTATGCCAACTTTGTGTCTTTTCACATGTGAGATGCAATTTGCACAAAAACTTTAACAACTAAGAAGTTATTGAACATGTTGACAAATGTGAAAAATAACATTAAATGCATTAATGTCGCTTCTTATTTCGACCAACACTTATTATGACATTAATGAACACATGACGTTCTTATTTTTTATATCTGTTAGATGGGTTCAAAAGTACTTATTACCAAACCACATATCGAAACAGAGTAAATGAATTAGACGCGGTTGTCATACATTTTAAAAGAGTTTTATAATTTTCTAGAAGTACTTTCAATTTGACGACCTTGTTGGATCACAAATGGAAAAACCTACTTCTTTACACAATATTAGAGTTGTACTTTTTCAAAATGAGAGCAACATGAACACGTGATGTTCCTACTTTCGATATTTCTTACATGAGCTCAAAAGTCTTTCTTAACAAACCACATACCAAAACAAAAGAAGCTACCTGGACATGAGTGTTATACAATTTAAAAGAGCTTTATAAATTCCTGGAAGTATTTCCACTTTGGCCTTGTTGGATCACAAATGCAAGGACATGCTTCTTTACATAACATAATAATTGTATCTTTCAAGATGAGAGGAAACATATGAACGCATGAGGTTCCTACTTTCCATATCTGCAAGATGAGTTCAAAAATACTTATCAGCAAACGACATATCAAAACAAAAGAAACCACTTGGACATGGTTGTCATACATTTTAAAAGAGCTTCATAATTTTCTGGAAGTACTTCCACTTTGATGTTGGATCACAAATGGAAGAACATACTTCTTTACACAATCTTAGAGTATTATTCTTTTCTTTAAAATAAGAGCAACATGAACGCATGAGGTTCCTACTTTCCAAATTTCTTACATGAGTTCAAAAGTCTTTCTTAGCAAACCACATACCAAAACTGAGGAAACTACCTCGACGTGGGTGTCATACATTTTAAAAGAGCTACATAATTTCCTGGAAGTACTTCCACTTTGACCATGTTGGATCACAAATGGAAGGACATTGCTTCTTTACATAACATTATAACTGTATATTTTCAAAATGAGAGGAAACATGAACGTGTGAGGTTCCTACTTTCCAATGCCCATACTTTGACTATAAGATATCCCTCCACAACCCCGTCTCATCCCTTTCCTAGCTTCTAGTTTCACTTGCTTAGAAGTGCCTTATTCAAGCTTGTCAATCCAACCTCCTTCCTCCTTATTTTTGCAAACTGTGCTCCACTTTACCCAAGATACCTGAGGCCAGTTCTCCACAAAACTAGAAAGTAACCCTTTGTTAGTTACTTCATATCCAATGTTGCATAATGATAACAACCCTGAATTAAGAACAGTCTCAACTTCAACACAAGGCAACCCAAACTTACCAAGATTTCTACCATGGGAGACCAATTTAAGTTCTCCCGAATCCTAAGGAATAACATAAATCTTTTGTAACTAACCAAAACAACACATCTAAACAAAAATAATAGATAATTTCAAAGTGCTTACCTCACCCTCCCATAACTTAAAAGCAACATGCTCACGATAACTCACTAACAAAGAAGAATCCTTCAGTCTTCTTAGGAAGTGTTAATCTGCATCAGCAACATCTTATTGACCTTCTTGACAATCTCCCCTACGGACCAATGTGGTAGGCCTTTCTCTAACTTCAACTTGAGAACCACCACCTCTAGTTCTATCCATTAATATGTTAACACCAAATTTTTTACATTGATGCAACAAATACAAAAAACAAAAAATCGCCATAGAAACATACTATAAATTAGCACATTCAGAATGATTTTTTTTTTCATTTTATTTAAGATTGGACAATCTAAAAGGTAATTTTGGATCCGGAAGAAGCTTCCAGATTGTATAATCTAGAATACAATTTCAAAAACAAAATATTTCAGATTGTATAATCTAGATATCTCGTTTATGGATATGAAAATAGCTTGAGGATTGTGCAATTCAAAATATGTTAAAAAAATCATATTTCGGATTACATAATTTGAAAGGTATTTCTAGATCCGAGAATGGTTCCGAAATTGTACAATTTGGAAGGTTTTTTTTGTATAAAACACATTCTGTATTGTACGATCCAGAAGCTTCTTCTAAATCTAGAAACAACTTATGAATTGTGCAATATGGAATGTGTTTTATGCGGAAAAAAAATGCTTCAAGAACACTGTGCACATCCAGGAAACCACCCAACCCTTCCCTTCCCCCTTCCATGAACAACCAAAATACACATACGTTCATTGCAGAAGCATCCAACCAAGGCAACGATGATAAACAAATGTGCAAATGGCATAGGTGCAGGCTGCAACAGCAAATATGCGTTGCTGCATGCACTATGGAAGTGTAGGGAAAAATCTATGAAGCTTGGATACGAACATGGACAAATATAAAACATGAACACGGACACGCAGATACAACTAAACTGAAAATTAACGGACACAAGGACACGATAATATATATATATATATATATATATATATATATATATATATATATATATATATATATATAACTATTAATTTATTAAAATATACTAATATAGTTAATAATGTGAAAAAAATAAGAAAGAGAAACTTTTATAAAAAAAAAGTCTAATAAAAGATATAACTTCTACATTTCATCTTCATTATCATTCAATGAAAAGTCATATTCTCCAATATCCCACAATTTAGTTTCCTCTTCTTTGTATTTCGAGGAGTTTCTTGAGAGAAGACAAATATTACTATGGACATAAATTAGATCCTCCGCCCTTTTAGGTGTCACCTTGTTCCTTTTCAAAGAACGTATAAAAGAGTAGGTACTCCAATTTCTTTCACAATAAGAAGAAAAACATGGTTGTCCAAGTAGCTTAAGAGTTATTTTCTGAAGTATTGGTGCATGAGCTCCATGAACAATCCACCATATTTTTGCATCCATTTTATCTCTATCTCCTAAAGAGTCAACAACGTCAAAATCTTCTCTTCCATTTGAAAAGTTTGCAAATTCTATATTTACTTCTCTCCTTACATCTAAATTATCAAAGTACATCATAAAACATTTCTTCCTCGCATGAGTAAGTTCGTCATCCTGATGTGGAGGAAGTCTTTGTGAATCTTCACTTAACCATTCATTACTATAATATCTACAACATTATAAATATTTAAAAACATAAATGAACATAATATTATAAATTTATAATATTATAAATAAGATAAACACAACGAATATAATCATAAAATAATTTAACATTTCCTTGGATTTAAAGAATGAGCAAGACAATGAATAGATATGCTACTCTTAGTCCAACGATCAATTAATATTGAGTTTACTGCCTCAAAAAATGATGAATGTTCAACTTCTATCTTTCTTTCATGTTGAAATATTACCTTTCTCACCTTTTCAATCATTGAATCCCACATTTCATATACTAAGTGAAGAGTAGCCATATTTGTCTTGCTAAATGAAATGGTAAATCTGAAGAATAAAATATCCTCGCAATTTCACAATCAAAAGTGTCTCTAGCTTGAATATTGAAAGAAGACTCTAAAGGACCTTTTAATTTGATGCCCTTATTTGTCTGATTTCCTTCATCAGATACAGGTGGTAGAGGGACCCTTTTTTCTTTGAAATTTTTGTTTTCAATGTTACTTCGTTGTCTAATTTTTTAAACTCAACAAGTTTTGACAAACTTACCTTTGGACAACTTCTAACTCATTCTCCCTTAAATTGTAATAAATGAGCTCTTACCCTAATATAAGATCCATTAAATGAAAAGTTACATAAACTGTATTTAATCATATTATTCCCTCCATCAAGAGTTTTTCTTAATTTTGAAACATATCTCCATAAAGTTTTTGTTTCATCTTCTTCTATAGCTTGATTATTCATCTTAATTTCCTATAAAAAAATAAATATAAAAAATTTACTTACATACAAAAATGAAATAAGTTTATCTAATAAAAACTAATTTATAAATATAATAAATAAAACATGTGGAAAATTAAAATTTAATTATAGTATAATATAAATAAAATAATGAAATACACAAAATAAATTTTTTTCTCAACGTGACGTTTCTCTCTTATTTATCTATCAAGCAATATTTAAAATTCACACTCTATTCATGCTCCGTGTCTTATTCATAAATATATATTTATATTCACATACATATTTCATAATTATAATTATATTCATATTTCATAAAATTTATATTTATATTTAAATACGTATTTTGAATGACTTATTTAAATTAAGAGGGATGAATAAGTTTTTAAATTATTTTTTCACAAAAGTTTCTTTCTTAAAGTTGTTTTATTAACTTTTCAAATAGATATCATAATAAAATTAAATTTATATTTAAGTTTATTTTATACTTAATTTTTTTAAATATAATTAAATTTATATCATAATAAAATTAAATTTATATCAGAATAAAACTAAATTTATATTCAAGTTTTTTTAAACTGAGGATTTATACAACAAAAATAGAAATAAATATAAAAAGTTGATATGAATATGTCATTCTAACAGTGTAAAAATATAAAATGTTATAAATTACTAAATGTTATTAACATGGTAACAACTTTATAGGAAAAAAATCAATTTTAAATAAACGTACAGATCTCAACAATCTCCTTCTTCATCTTTCCAGAACTAGGTTGCGTCTTCTTTTTCTTCTTCTTTAGTGCTTCTTCAGAGCGCGTTTTCAGAAAGCATTTTCATAACGTCTTTAGAGTATTTTTCAAAGAAAGTCTTTCAGAGAGCACTGCCACTGAGAGATCGTCGAACGTCTTCTGACACAGTGGCTTTACTGCGACTGTGTCTACACTGTCTTCACTGTACACTGCAACGTAACTCTTCTTACAAACACAATCTATTTTTTCTTCTTTTTTTTATTAGTTGCTCTCATATCTTCAATTATTTACAAGTATTTTCAAGATACTTTTAAGAAATAAAAATATCTTATACGATTTTGTGTGCTTCAAATATATCTATTTTGTTTTGATTGGTATGAACATTCTATTACAATTTTGAATTATGTGATTTTTGTGAAAGACAACTGTGGTGGAAGAGACTGTCTCTTATCAGCATGTTGGGTGTCCGAAACAGTGTCGTTCCAGCCTCTGTCACGTATCCATATCGGAGATGTGTCGGAAGTGGGTCATTTCCTCGTGTCCGAGCTTTATAGGGTAAAATGAAGGTGTAGGGTGAAATGGGGATATTAGGGTGATTTTAAATAATTTATTAAGGAAATTTTTGTCTATTCACATTATTTATGAAAGTGCAAGATGAAGCCGTAGAGGTGGGAAGAAATTGTCCACCAAATTGAGCTAGTTCAAAAGCACAAATTATATCATAATGTTGGAAGTTGTTTATACCCATTGACCTTCTTGTCCTATTTGTTCAAGAATTTCAGTAACACTTTTAATGACATTTACCATCTTTGTGAATGTACTAGGTCTCCTTTTCATTCCCTCATCCCCCACATTGGACATTTTCCTTATGAAGCATTAGTCTCTAATTTGTTGAGAATGATACTTAACTAATCGTTTCGTTTTTATTTTTTGGGTGATTGGTTTGTCTTGATATCCGTCCAGTGAGATCATCATTTTTTCTTCCTTTTCAATTCAAGATCACATAATTCAAATTCTCCAACGCTTCCACATTGGGATTGTGAAGAAATGACAAATCCTTTAAGAGTTGAAGCATTAGTTGATAGTTCTTCGTTAGTGCTGAGAACATTGTAATTGTAGCAACACCTGGTTTCAGACATAGATGCACTTCTTCGATAAGCGCAAGTAATCATTCTCGTTGATCTTGTTGTTCTTCCTTGACCACTTTGACTAGTGTTCCTACAATAGCTTTCTCAAAGCACTCTCGATCCTATAACGACAAGGGTATTTCCCAACACCAAACCCATATCTTTTTTTTTTTTTTAAATTATTTTTATCCTCTCATCGTGATATTGATTCAAAGATAGTTTCCAACCATTGTGCTCTCTAATTGCTTATTCCACGAACCTTTATCATCCCCTGTTATGAGGACTCCATTATCCCCCATATATACCTCAATCGTTGATTGCTCAGAACATGCATCATGAAGCTTTCTTAAAGGTTTTTCATATTCTCTCTCTAATGCATTCTCCCTATGAAACTTTGTTTCAGTCAGTCCTTATTTTCCATTTTGATATTAAATTTTATGGCTTGGTATGCCTATCACTACAAGAAAAAAGCTATTTAGAGACTAATTTTTAGCTACCAAATGAAATGGTTGCTAATTGTGACCAAAATAGTCACCAAATTAAATTTCGGTTGCTAAATAACTACAAAATAGAAGTAATGATTGAATTTAGTGGCCAATTAAGTTAAGATAATTGATATCTAACATTAGCTACCAAAGTTTTAGTGACCTATACCATTAGTTTCTAAATTGCTATTAAGTTAAAGACTAATTTAGACTCTAATGGTGTAGGTCACTAAAAGTTGTTAAAGAGGTTTCATATGCTTTTTCCAACACTGTACAAGTAATGATACATAAAGCATTTCAAGGAGAAAGAGAAGTAGTTTAGCAACAACTACATGACACGGACGCTGACTTTTACAAAAAACTAGACCAACGGGAAGATTTGTTTTCTACCCATATCCATAAATCTTTTGTTTCCTAGAGCACCTTTAACACCTTAACCTTCTAACCCAAAGCCAACCCAACCGTCTATTCAATAATGATGTTTTCTTTATAGGAACCTTTTTTAATGATGTCAAAAAGAGGGAGAAATAGAGTTGAAGTTTAAGAGTCTATGCTAAATGTTTTCGCTTTTTTGTTTGTAATCTGTCACATGAAATATAAAGCTCTATTTTGCTTTCCACTATTATACACTACAAAAAAAATTGATTTTAGTGGGGATTTATTACATGAGGTTATAATAACCTCCAGTAATAAATACATTTCCAAGGGTTTCCTTAACCCCTAATACATATATACGTTTTTAAAATAAAAAAATAAAAGTTTTCAAATTCGCTCCCTCTTTCGTTATGAGTCTTCCCTCTTTCATTATGAGTCTTCCCTCTTTCATTATGTTTCCCTCTTTTGTTATGTTTAACTCTTCCCTATTTTCTTAACCTTAAGTTAGAAAATCTCAAATCTCCTTTGCTTAATCACCCAATCATCCATTTTCTTTTGCTCGTATCATCCAATCTTTCCAAAAATGTAGAACAATATAGCAGTGTGGTGTGGCATGATGCAGCGACACGATGTGGTGTGAAGCAGTGTGAAATGGCGCAGGGAGGAGCGGTAAGGATTGGCGAGGGGAGGTGCGATTCAAATCGAATGCTTCGCAAGTACACCTTAGTTATCCTTGTATTTTCTTGACTAAGTACACAAGGGGAGATAAATATATAACACAATTTAAATAAAGACATCATATGGAGAAAAAATTAGCATTTCCCTGTTGCCAATGTCACAAATGTTCTCTCTCTCCATTTTTAATATTCGTAATATACAATGTAGTTTCACAGTATTTTGTCACTTTGTAGATCATTTAGATCAAATATGCATCTATGTTAATCAATCTCTCTATTCATTCATCATCACATACTATTATGTGAAATGTTATTATGTTATTTAGTTTCTCAAAGGATTGTAAGTCAAGTGCTAACACTAGTAGAAAAAAGATAATTAATCGCGGTTGTATAAGGCTTACAAGCACGGTTGTATAACCGCGTTTGATTCAGCCGCGATAAAAAATACTGAAGATACAAACGCGGTTGTACAACCGCGATGGAAAGTATAACATATCACCGCGGTTCTTCAGAAACCGCGTTGAAAAATGGCGCAGAAGGTTTCATAATATACAGAAACTGCACATACCGGCGTGGTTCCCTCTACAACCGCGCTGGTATGGGCAGTCTTTTTTTTAAAATTGGCAGCAGCTATTCGCTGCTGCCCAATGCCAAAATGCAACCAAAAAATGAAATCCAGATTTTCAATCCAACACATTCTCAATTCAAAATCTAATATCTCCAATACAACAAATTCTCAATTCAAATTTAAAGTTTCCACAAACACAAGAATTCTAAGTAATAAAACAAAGATTATAAACATAAAGTAGAAAGTTGTTACAATTTACTACAACTTAGACAAATATTACTATACATTATACTAGAAAGCTATTACAATATATTACAACTTACTCCAAGTTTACTATAAGATTTCATTT
>Ga0209489_102279_pt1 | contig 39136 bp, 17 predicted proteins | sample SiratrowhiteBW_FD_187527 | JGI IMG/M metagenome (GOLD analysis project Ga0209489, IMG submission 187527) | Root nodule microbial communities of legume samples collected from California, USA - Siratro white BW (SPAdes) (version 2) | ecosystem: Host-associated > Plants > Roots > Nodule | place...
CACATTTCTAGATCCTAGACTCAAGTCTTCAAACTTCAAGAAATCTTCATCCATCCTTCACATGATCTAGAGCATCTTCACTTGGTTGAATTCATCAAATCACTGCAGCAGTCCACTGGTGCTAACAGTTTGGAAATTACAATAATCCTTGGAATAGAAAGTTTTTACAATTCAAGTGATTATATTTCAGAATTATCTAAGTGATTATATGATTGACTCATGTACTTAAATAAGAATTGCAAATTATCAACCGTGATCAAATTGTTTTCATAATGGAATTGAAGCATTGGAAGAAGACACACAAGATACAGTAAAGAAAATATTTCTTGTTCAAGCATCTATAGAGTGGTTGAAGCAAAGTGGGATGAACATTGTGAAAATTCCATCAAAGAAGAATAAAGTCTTTTGATCAGAGATATATATTTAAACAGGAAGATATCCAAGACAAGAAGGAAATAATATATCAAATATTTCCTTATAAAGCAACGACCAGAGGAAGACAAAGCTATAGTGAAAAAATTATACAAAAGATTTTCCGAGAGAGTCAATTGTGGGTATAATAGATCTCAATGTTCAGATTGATGACATATAAAGAAATAATTCAAAAGGTTCAATTATATGATAAAGACGCGAAGATTACAACAAAGATAAAGTTCCCATATATAGCATATAAGAGAAGAAAAGAAAAAGAGAAGAAGAGACTCGTGAAGAAAGAAATTATTATATCAAGATTCAATGTTTGAATTTGGAATAACAAAGGAATGACTTAAAGTGATTGATAAATCAAGAACATATTGAAGATATTCATAAGAGCAAAAGTTAATATCCAGAGAAGATATATGCTCCACTATATAAATATTGAAGATCATGACGAAGAGAGACAAAATGAGACATACAAGGAACACACGTAGAAATTCATTGAGAGAAATACAAGAGAAATATTGTGAGCAAGTTTCATTGCATATCTAGTATTGAGAGAAAATCAGAAGTGCGTTATATGTTAAACCGTTGTAAATTCTTCACATTGTAGTATAACATGTGAGCTTTCATTGTTCTCTCTAATAAGAAAGTTTTTCTCATTGTTGAGTGGCCTTAATCTCATGGAAAAATTAGGATTGGGTTTTAATGTAGAGTTTTGAATACTTGTTGCATGGAGACGTGTAAAATACTCATTACCTAGAGAGGTGAAAAATATCCATCCTGGAGAGGCATTAAAACTCATACCTTGAGAGGTATAATAATACTTGTTTCTAGAGAGGTGTAATAATACTTGTTTCTGGAGAGGTGTAAAAACTCGTTTAGTGAAATATCTTAAGTAGTTTGCTTGAGACTGGACGTAGTTCTGGTTATAGGATGAACTAGTATAAATCTATGTCTACTTCTCTCTTCTTTACAATTTGTTTTTGTATTCCTCTGAATTGTTTATATTCTACAATTTGAGTTTAGGCTCATTCAACCCCCCTTCTGGAGCCAACTGAACCTTCTTTTCATCTCAAGTATTTTCATTACTAAATATTATCTTCACTTCTTTGAAAGTCTCTTGAAAAAATAGTTTGTAAAGGTTCTTCAACCAACACCTATAATGCTACCTCTAAAAGAGGTGAAATTCTTTCAAGTTTCAATGGAGAAGTTCAAAAAGTTTCAAATTAGAGTGAGAATAAAAAAATCTTGAAAAGCACAATTAGTAGATGATTACTTTCAATTGAAAGATTATAGATAGCAAAACTCAAAAAAATTCAAAGAAACGCAGGCAGAAATGAAAGTAAATTTAGATGGATGACACTCAAAGGGAGTCCTAATGATTAGATCTAGAATTTGAGTATTAAAAAAAAAAGAATAAGAAATTTGAACGTTGAACATAAACAAATTCAACTGCAGTTTAAAAAGGAAAGAATTAGGAAATTCCACTCAATGATTCTTAGCACACAAATCATGTAAGAACATGCATCTAAGAGTGTGAAAATGTTATGGATTGTCTTATAACTTTTCTTTTACTTCTATATGGTTCAACCAAGCCTTTTAATTTTTCTTTTATTTCTTAGTTCATGAGGCCATACATTTCATTCTTATACACTGAATTTTTGCAACAATTCACAATTAGGTTCAATTTCTACTCTAATTCAAATAGACAATGTACAAATCATTTTCAATCAAGCAATTCAACTTAAGAATTTTGAAGGAAATGACTCAAAAGTGTCTCGACCTACTTTAGTTCAAGTGTTTGATAAAATTTTTAGAACCTTTCTTGAAACTAAAAGCAAAGAAGCAAAACAAAGAAGAAAACTAGCTAAAACAATAGAGTTTTCATGTTGTATAAATAGGCCAATTATGTAAAATATTTTTATGGACTAGAATTAGTAAAAAAATTAATGTACTAAAGAAAACACTAAGTATATTTGGAGGATTTAGAAATTTAAAGCAATGTAATGTGCAAAAGAACTGAATTCAAACTAGACTAGAAAACATGCAATAAGAAACCTAGATATAGTAGCATTGATTCAAGAAAATTTTGAGTTATGAATTGAATTAATTAAGCAACAAAATTGACATGCATTAAAAGGAAATTAGACTATCCTAAATGCCAAAGGAAACTGAGGAACAAGACAATAAAAAAACTAACAAGAAAAGAAAACTTAACTTTTGTAGACAACTAAGCTCAGCTCTTGATTCAACATAATTGAAGCATCCTCGGTAGCAGCAGAAGACTCAGAAAAAATCTCAAAACTTTTCCCAAGTTTATAAAAGGAAACTCAAAACTAGGGTTCCTCTTCCAAGGAAGATTTCTTGGATAAGATCCCTTAGGAGAATACTTCATTTTAAAGACTTTAAAAGAACTAGAAGAATGCATAATAACACTCAATTCTAATTTAATTTCAAAGTGAAGTTTACAAGAGACAAGAGGCTCTGTTTATAAGAGTTGGAGCCCTCTTGCATGCCATCCCCTAGGAGTTGTTAGACTAATTACACAAGGGAAAAGTGCAAGTGACTTTTGGCACCTATAGCTTGCTCCATGTCCAACATCACCCTAAAATAAGGAAAATTCATGTGTTTATAAGGATTTTTGCTCCCTTGCTTGAAGCGTGGTCATGTGGGTTGTGTAGTGGACTATACGTTGACTCTTCTTGGCCTCTCCAATTAGGCTTTTAACTTTCCTAACGAGGAAGGTTGCATGTTGACTTCAAATTAGGGTTTTGACTTCCAAGTCAAACCTTAATTAGGCCCAAATATAACCAACTTAGGCTTATACTTTTTTTATTACAACAGAAAATTACTAATCCTATAACAAAGTTCTACTGCTATTTAAATATTTTTTAGAAGATGTATAAGACCAAGAAAAATGAGGAGATTTCTAATATTCTTCTCTTAAGTGTTGAGTCTTGTTTTGTGAGGCTTCACTTTTTCTATTCCTCTTAGACCAAGATATGGTGACTGGATGGTCCTCCACTAACTATGCCAATTGATTGAGAACTGGACGTACTATGCTATTTACAAATAAACTAATATAAAAACAGCTAGAGTAAATATTCTTCCTCTCTCTAATATTTTTATATTACATGTTATTTAATTGTAACTAATCTTAGAAATAGATATTTGTGAAAATAAGTTTTGGAAAGTGTTATTAGAAAGTTTGTCTGCCAAACTTGAAGTTGTGTATGACAGTTTTCATCAGACATAATCTCTTAAGGAAACTACTTGACAGTGTGTATATTATGTATATACTTCTTCTATTCACGTTCATCAAGCAAATATTTTTGAAAAGATTTAAATCCTTTAAAGAAAATTCAACCATTTTGTCAATGAGTTTGTTAAGTATATACTTGGCAATGAGTTTGATGTTTCTCATTAGACACAATCTCTTAATAAAACTACTTGGCAATGAGTTTGTTAAGTATATACTTCGTCTGTTCATCAAATAAAGATTTTCAAAAAGATTTCAAAAATCCTTTAAACACAATTTGAACCTCACATCTAGTGTTTTGATTAGCCTCTAAGGGTTGAGTGTCTCACCTCGTCTAGAAGGAAGATCCACATGGTTGGGAACAAAGGGTAGTGTATAGTAGAGGGAACATCTCTAACAAGGCCACTGACATTTTCAGGGGAAGACTACTGCTATTGAAAGAACAAGATGGAGATGCACATCACATTATTAGTTATAATCTATCATAACCAAATGTGACATATAAATCATAGCTCTAGAAGTAGACTAGACGCAAAAAGAGTTTGACTCCATGCAACTCAACAATAAGGCAAGATACTCCTTAATTGGCAATGTCTAAAAATGAATATAAAGGATTTGCATATTAAATTCAGGCAATCAGATTTTAAGCTCTTTAAAGATCAACTATGAGGGCAACAAAGATGTTTAAGGAAATTTGCAACCCTCACACGCCAATACAAGTCTTTTACCATGATGAATGGTGAGATTGTGAATGATATATATGGAATAATGCAAGTTCTTCTAAACAAGCTCAGAGTTATCGAACAAAGCTTCTCTAAGGCTCATATCAACCTAAAGTTGTTGGATAACATGCCAAAAGTGTGGGAGCCTAAAACAACGACTGTCATAGAATGATGCAAACCTTAGAAGCTTGGAAGGATCTTGATCAACTAAATAGGTGTTTACAAACTCATAACTGATGGAAGCACTTACATTTGCTAAAGCAAGGACACATAGCATAAAGCTTGCAACATTCATGGTTTTGTGTCATAACAAAAAATTAATTTGAAGATTTTTGTATAGGATCAATTGAAACTCAAATGAAATATAGATTAAAAATGAAAATCAAGAATAGATAAAAAGTTAATTCATAGATTAAAGAACTAAACAATTCCTTTTTTGTCATAGTTCTCCAAATATCCATATTCAAGTTTGAACAATTATTGATTCAATTAATTGATTAAACCAATTATGTGAATAAAATCAAAATATCATTTTAATCTAATCCTATATAATTATTTATGTAATTCTAGCTTCAATTGTATACTTTAATGTGCTTCTTCTTAGAGAATTTGATGTTTGAACGTGAATTGGAGTTGATGCAATGGAAGAATTGAATTTTTCTGTAACTTGAAGTATTGGAGATGGAAATTGAAATTGAATTAGTTTGAGGTTGAGCCAAGAAACCTAGGAGGGAGCAAGAAAAAGTCTATAAAAAAAGACTACTCTAAAGAGAGATTTTGAACAAGAGTGAAGAGGTAAAAACTGGTCAGCATTTCATTATTTATTCAAATCTAAATTTTTAATTACAAGAGTCACCTATTTATATGCTAAAAGATGACTTGTCTTGCAAGCTTCTCAAAAACTCTCCATTAGGAGATTGACAAGTGGCAAGCCATGAGTAAAGAGGATCCTCTCCATTGGGAGAGTGCAATGTGTCCATGGGGAGTTGCAACCCAAGCTTCATATCCTCTCCAATGAGATGAGGACAAGTGGTACAAAAAGCTTGGAAGGCAAGCTTCCATGTGGCACTTATTTGTCTCATATGTGGTGCCTTATTTAAGCTTGTTTAGTACCTTCTTGGAGTTTTTGCAAGACTAAAAAGGTAAACGTCTTGTGTAACTTTGATACAAGGCCTAAGGACTAAAATCCTATTTTACTAGGCCCACAATACGAGGCCCAAAACCTATTTTACTTGGCCCAAAATACAAGGACCAAAACAAACTCTACATTACTCTATACAATTTTTACAAGTAGATGTCTTGTAATCTTGAAGCTCCAAAGTCTCTAGAGTGATCTTCTCCAATTACTCTATACTATTTCACTTAACCCAAAAATTTTTTTGGAGGCCCAACAAGCCCAATTAAGCCTAAACTCCTAATAAGCTCCTGATCAAGGATCTAACCCAATGATATCTTTATTCTTATCTACAATCTCGGAGACAGGATTGCATCAATTACTGAATCAAGATTCAATTGATTCCTATTTTGATTTCTAAAAATTAGAAAAAAAATTGTAACCATAAAGAGCAAACCAAAATTAGAGAAAAGAATGACACATTCAGAGTGTTAAATGATTGATGCAAAACTCAACTCGGTTTGATTAATCTTGATTTCATTCTTAATAATATGTTCTCCATTGATGAATAAGAAAAAAGGGATCTGAGAGAAGAAAAAGAAGGGTCAAAACAAAAATTGGGAGAAAAAAATGACGAGACAATTTCTAAATCAAAAAACTAAATAAATAATTTATGTCTATATGTTTAGAACATATTTAGGGTAGATACATGCTTTAAAATTTAAATTAAACATGAGTCTAAATATGGACTCGAATCAAATCCATAAAAAAGTTTAAATTAAAACAATGAGAATTGAATCCGCATGAATTCTTTTACAAAGTTTTAGCAAATTTACCTCAACTTCAAAACATGAAAAATAATAGAGAAATCCAAAAAATCCAATACAAGTGAGATAATCACAAATAATACATACAAAATAGTTATGGCTAAAGTAGTAATGAAATGTCAAATTAGCTGAAAATATTAAAGCAAATACGTACATTTATTACTATTAAAAAGGAAAAAAATTGAAAATTGAAAATAAAATATAAGCAAAGTACTTTTAATATAATAAAATATGTGTCATTGCAAGGTGTTAATCACAAACTTCAAGTAAAAGGACTAAAAATAGTATCTATTACTAAAAGTTATTACTTTATTTAATGTCAATATCAAAGTTAGACATAAAAAAGCATAGGATTATAAGAATTAAAATAAAATAAAGAAAATTAATATTTTTTTAATTGATTTAGTTATTATATTTTTTTACTACATAATAAAGATGTTTTTTAAATATTAAATTGTTATTTTTGAGAGAAGGAGTGATCATGTTTAGTGATTAATAATGCCATAGTTAGAAAAAGGTACAATAACTTATCCATACTTTGTGTCTCTATATATTTTTACTATAATAATTTATTTTCACAATTTTCTTTTTTATTGATATTAGTTTTAAAAGATAAAGAATAATTTATTTCGTGTGCAAGTTCACTTGATCTTTTTATGTTTGTTGGTCTAATTATATTGTGTATAATTTTTGCTATAACAGAAGTTATTAAACAAATCATCCTTATTCATCATCATCTTAAAATTTTACGAACTTTCTTTCTATTTTCTTACTTAAAAATCATTATTTTCGTCCCTATGCAACAATTTTTTTTTTTAATTTACAATATAGTAAGGATAACTATTCCTTTAGAAGAAAACTGATTTTTCTTTCTTTGACTTTTCTTTCTAACAAAAATCAATGAAGAGAAAAGTCCATTTTTTTGTCTCGTGTTTTTCTCTTAGTTTCTTCCTTTGAAGAACCTAAAAATCTGTGCATTTTTCAATTGTTTTTTTTTTTTACTATTCTACTTTTTTCCTTTAAATTAAAGTATAAATTTCCATATTCATTATTGAATTATGTTAAATAGTTTAAAAGCAAAAGAAGTAAATTGAAGGAAAAAGTAACAAAACAAATCAATTTTAGTCAACTAAAAATTTTATTGTCCTCCTTTCTGAAACAAGAAAAAAGAAATCATATTATGTTATTTAATTTGTTCTTATAAAGCTTTTGCTAAATATTCATAGTTGCACCACTTCAATTTTAATATAAGTGATCAATAAAGGGGCTTGAGGTGGTAGAAAAAAAAAATAATTTGATATCGATTTCAATTCAACATCATGCTTATAAAACAAAATAGTTAGAAGTTAAGTTAATGATCTACATTTTAGGCATATTGAAGTATACTTAAAGTTAACACCTTTGAATGGTATCTCATTTACTAAAAACACACACCAAACACATAAACAACTTAGATGAAAAAAAGTTCACAATTGTATGTAAACATAAATGTTAGAAATGAAATATCAATTTAACAACTATAATAAATATTGATGTTCCCCAACCACCAAAATAATGAGTTACATTATAGGTAGAAGCCAATTGAAAATGTACTTATATAAGAACAATTAAAACATACATATAAACCTACCAATTATCATTTTAAAAAAAGTTTGCAATTTGGAGAGCTTTTCGGGCACATAGCCAATTCTTGAAGCATTTCAAGTTTCTTTCGACGACTTGAAGAATAATTTAGACCAATTGTTATACTATGAATTGTCATGGTCTGTAAAGATCTTGAATGCTTCATTATATATTTTGCAAACTGCAACTCAGATTTCCTCCCTGTGTAATTAAAAATATTGCACCTCTTAATTTCTGAAACAACACATTGAAGACCAAATTGTGGGCAAATCCAATTTGTACAAAAATATGGTTCTGCAGGCATATGAACCATAATAATTTCAAGCTTTGGACAATGGTTGAGCATTTCAATCACTGAGTGCCACTGAATATTCAATCCAAGAAGGAGATCCAGATGAATCAAATTTCTAAACATAGGAAAACTCTCTTTCTTGAGCTGCAATATTTGTAAACACGATACATTATAATATTGACAAAATTTTATAAATGGAGAAGAATGCTATGAACATACACTTTTCAAGACTCAAATTTTGTTATTTGAAATTTGTGTCAATTTCACAAAAATACATGCTTTATACCCTGTTTGGTGGATGTCATTCACAAACTAAAATGTCCCACATGAAAAAGAGTGTATGCCATGAGTGTGATAGGATATAAAGGTAGCATGCTATACTTAGTGGATCTCATTGCCAAATGAATGAGATTTACATTAAAATCAACAAATGAAGTGTGCCAAAAAAAAAGTTATTATATATTATTAACCATTGAACATTTATTTTCTCATTAAATTTCATATCCTATGGTGATTGATAGACATAAGAATGAATATAAAGGGTTGATAGACATGATTGATATCCTATTTCAGATAATAAATTAGTAATTTTAGAATTTGAAAAAAAAAATAGCAAATTAAAGGTTTTATTTACTCTACATTCATACCATGAGGAAGAATCTCAAGTGCTCCACATTAGACACCACTTTTAGAGGAAACTCGAAATCATAATCAAGTTTAAGGTCTGCCTTCACCAATTTGGGCATGTTCTGAAACTCTACACCTTCTAATTTGTTATACAAAAATATATGATATGCTCGAAAATCCTCTAAATTGGGACACCCATGAAGAACCTCTGCAAGATATTGAGACTTTGATATAAAAAAGAAATCCAAATGTAGAGTTTTCAGAGCGGGCAAATGGACCTTCACAAAAGCATCAATAGATAATCGATACAACTTGAGCACCACAAGTGTTTTGCAACTCCAAATAATGTGTGGGACCTCAAATGCACGAGGAATCTCGATGTAGAGTTGCTCAATACCGCGTTGAACAATGATTCTTACCCATTTATTAAAGAGAGAGTAAGGGAATTTGTTACCATAACTACATGTGCGAGGGGTAAGGTTGAAGCGTGCAATTGTGATAGGTTGTTGTATGCGACGCTTGAGAAGGGTTCCAAAAGAAAATTTGAAAAACGATGAGTAGGATCTGCCCTTTTGAATAAAAGTTTGATCATCAAGGTCAATAATGGGTGAAAAGAACCACAATGGTTGCCACCTCTTAGAAAGAAGGCTTGTGACAAAGGAGTCATGAGTAGAGAGAAAAGAAAGAATGTGACACAAGATTTCATCAGGGAATGCACTGATCATATCCTGAGTTTCCATCCAACCATTACTCAGAATGAAAAGTACAGAAAGAACTTGTTCTTGAATTATTATTTTCCCAATACATCTATATATACACCAAGGATTTTAGCATTTTCTAATAATTAAAATATAGCTTCATTAACTTTGGTCATAATAATATAAATTTTCATTTAATGCAACCGAGTTTAATATTATTATGTAACTGGTCTCATTAATTAGTTAAAATATAATATTAAATTTCATTAAATGAATTTAATACTTTAATTGTTTATGCATTAATATATACGCGTAAACTAATGTATGACAACTTCTGATTTCGGGTATCCAATTTCTTTTTCTACAAACTGTGTGACTTAGTTAAGTTTTAAGTACCTTCTAAATTTTGATATTTTTAATTTAGTTCTTATTAAAGGATTTCATCCCATTGAGTTTTTAAAATATTTTTCTTTTTTTTAAGTATTTATCTTTGTTTTTTTGCTTTCAAGAGGATAAAGTGACTATTACTTTTATATTTTTATTTAGAGCTCGCTGATGGGCTCGCTTCTTCCCTTTCTAACGTCCTTCAACACACCAGGCAACTTATTCCTTTTCAGAACTAGTTGACAAACAAGTAAGAGGAGATAGGAGGAGAAATAAACAAGTTGATGAGTGAGTTGCAAACGAGAAAATAGAAGTGAAGGTCATACCCCATTCATGATAAAATTAAAAAGCAAGGTGCTTAAAAAAATAAAAAATAATTTGGATATTCAATAATTTTGATTGAGACTCAATTCAAAATTTCTAAATTTATAAGATACTTTAAATTTAATTAAGTCACAAATTATATACCTAATAAATAGACTTTTTTATTAAAATCTTTGATGTTATTTTTATCAATTCTATTGTCTATTTGTCTTTTAAATTGAAACGCTGTCATATAATCTAGAGAGATAAGGAAAGATATATCTTAAAGTCTCTTTATGTTATATGCAAACAAAATAGTCACTATATGATAAAAAGAATAAGTTAAGGGAGGAAAAGAGATATCTAAATTAGTTTACGGAGAACGTTAATAAGTCAATATAATATTAGTGACAAAATATAAATAGATATTCTTAGGAAAACATTATCAGGTACTCAAAACAAAAATTAATCATCTATTTCAGACTCAAGTTATTTGGACTGGTTTGCAAATTTATTTTTTTGAAAAAAAAAAATCTAACAAACAAAATATTTTGATTTTTGATTTCAAAATAATTATATTCATGATAAAATAATAATTTTATAATTAAAATTGTTTAAATTTATAGAATTATTCATTATAATTATAACATTTATTTTTTAAATAGAAATATCTTATTAAAAATAGATAAAAAAATATTTTATCATAACGAATTTTAATTTAAAATTCATTAAATCCAAATCAAATATTCATTACTATTGTTAAGACCAAAGAATCTAATGTAGTCTAAAGACACAAGACGATCCATCTTGGTGGCGTTAAGAAAACACCCATAATGTAGAAAGGTTATAAGACCGTATAGTTTAAGAAAGGTTCAAACAACCCTCAAGTTAAAGAAAAGAAAAAATAAACCTTGAGTTTGAAATTTTGAAATAACAACGCAAATAACTTTGAAGAATATAACACAATTTTTAAGGTTGTCGCTAATTATTCTTTTGCTTTTTAAGATATTTTTGAAAATTTAAAAAATTGTGAATTCTTCATATAGTAGTCATATTACAAGCTGTGAAAGTTCTTAGTAATTACTACAAGAAAATTGCAATTTTTTGATAGTCAAAATCTACCGTAAGTTCTAAATTTCATTTGTAATATGCCTTTTCTGAGGAATATTTTTTGAAAAAAAATTCATAAGTAATTTAATTGTAGGTAAATACTATCAATGGATTATTGATAGATACATCAGTGGGGAAACATCATTGGTAATTAAAAACAAAAATATTTGTTGAAAAACATTAATGATATATCAACATTATTACACAGACTCAAATCAATCAATAATATTTAAATACATATAGCTGATATTTTCACGAAAATTTTGCTTATAAGTACTAAATATTTTATAAAATTGTTTCTCAGTAATGTGATTTTTATATAAAGATATTCTATTATTTAAGCTTGATCTAGACACTTGTTATATTACTAAATAAACAAAATTCATGCAGTATTAAGATTCTTCCATATAGTTTCAAATAATCCATGTTGGACCTAATCTAATCAATTTTAATTAACAATTATAAATCAAATAACTAAATTCATATTTGATATAATGAAGTGAAAAATTATCAACAACCATAAACTAAGCAACTAAATTTAAGCTAACGTTAAAAAAATTATATAATATTATTAATAACAATGAAAATCTGCTAGCAATATCATCGATGATTACCAGCGGACGCATGCATTAATACATCATTCTAAATTAAAATACAACTTTCGATGAATTTATCCATCGGTACCGATATATATATATATATATATATATATTGGTAATAGCTTAATATATAAAAATCAACTCTCACGACTTTATATCTATCAATAATCCACAAATATGCTTAAACAAAAAGTTTGACATTGAATTTACCAAAAAATTTTCATTGGCAATACCTACTTTATTTAAAATGAAACAAAATCTATGTTCTTGATCCAAATATTATAAACTAATCCATGTTGGATCAAACTTAATCAATTGTGATTCACAATTATAAATTATTATTAATAATAAATGAAGCAACTAAATGAGTACTTAGCTCAAATCAATCCAATATTTATCAATAGTTATAATTGATTCAAATCATTCAAATTTAATAAAACTTAAACTAATATAAAATTGTAATGATATCAGGCTTTAAAAGAAGCAAGTATAAAGGAACATAGATATAGTCCAAAGTTATTAGTTTCTAATAACTTAAACATAAGTATCTTAAGTTTAATTCTTCGTGATAATAATAAGTAGAATGTTGTTGTGGATTCTCCTCTTTATGGTTATGTTCTTTCCACTAGTTGTCATTTTATTGCTGGTGAATAAGACCTTAGGCATCAAGTTGTAGAAACTACATGATTACACCAATAAAGGATTGAAAGTCATGACTTAATATTTTCCTTGTTCGATGAATCTCCCTCTTATTTGTACAAAGCCATGGCCTGAGTTAGTTAATTTGTTTAGAGTTTACTTAGGAACTGAATATTTGTGTTTGACACATGGTGCTATCATTTCCACCTTCACTACCACGAGCAAGTTGTCTAGCCCCATATACTCTTCCTTTATTTTTGCCGATAGTTTCTTCCATCCAACATTAGAACTTGGCAATCTCCACTTGTACAAGGTCAAGAGTACTAGAATTGAGTCACTAACACAAGAACCAACCTTAGACCTAGCTTGTTAAATTCTAGTTTCAAAATCCTATTGGTAATAAAATAAAAATATTATTTCATCAATATCCATCATGCATTATTCAAAAAACAAATTTATTGTGAATAGGGGCTTACATGGACAAAATCCTTGCTTAAGTGATTCTCTTAAAAGACCTTATCAACATATACAAATCATTAAATATCTTGTACCAATAACATATTTTAATATAAAATTGTATATATAAATTGTAAAATTGAACAAAAAAGTTATGTTGTTAATCTGCATACCATACAAATGGTGTGATCATGCGTGTTGATTGAGCCACATTCTACAGACTCCAACTCTTTCCAGATGCCCAATTTTTTTAAGAATTGTGAAGATTTGAAGCAGAATTCTAGTGTTTTAAAAGCTTAACCCACACGTGCTCTACAATCCAATTAGAACTTCAACCTGAAATCTAAGCTTCCTTATACATCTTTGAGAGTTTGTGAGAGGCTTTAGAGTGGAAATTTTTCTTAATTTGGTCTTCATGCTCTGATATCCATATAACCTTCATTTGTATGAGTAGAAAAATGAACATATAATACAACCTATGGCTCAATTTCAAGAAATCAATATAAAAGAAAATATATTTAAACAAGAGTTAAGAAATCACAGAGCCTATAATATCTTAATATTTGTATTAAGAACTTACCTAAAAATGTTGAAAATAGTTATCCTTATCACTACTAAGTATCACTCCCCATGTTGTCAATGACTCAATAAATTGTTGTTTAATGGATTTTGTGATAGCGTACGACACAATCCTAGATGGCATAAATTTATTTTATAAAGAAAAGGTCATGCAAAGTTATGAGGGAATAAAATTAAATCCTACCCTCCACCATAAGCTTCAATCATACGAAAATCATTCAGATTAGGATCATCCTCTCCTACTTGTAAATATCATATCCTATTTTGTCAACATACATACTAGATGGTGACAAAATATCCTATTGTGAATGTTTGGTTACAACAACTAGGGACTATACTAGGGTAGGCAAAAGACCTAGGTATTTTAATGGTGTCTACCAGAACAGATAGGGATGAGATTGGTGCTTGTGTGGGGGATGGAACTTTGGACAATATGGGTGCAACATGCATAAATGGTAATGAGGATCACATGGTTGCAACAACTGAGGATGGAGGTGGTGTACAATCTTAGGTTGGGGTAGATGCTGATGGTCTATCGACATGTGATAATGATCTACGCACGTAACGTCTCTTTTGTGCCTTTCTATCCCCTTTTCCTTATTGACACCATAGGGTATAGATCTAATGCAATCCTCGAAAGGATGAGAGGAAGCATAAAAGTCCACAGGTTTGAAGTTAGAAACTCAAGAAAACAATATGGAAAACAAGAACAATTTGCCAAAAGAAATAGAAAATTGATTAAGGAAAGAGAATGGAGAAAACACCACCTTTGAAAGAGACACCCAAAGGATAAGTATAAAAAGGATTCATCATTTGAAAAAAGCTTTCCAAGATAAGAACCAAAGCAACATTATAACACTCTTAAAACTCTCAAAGATGTCTCATAAAAGAGAACTTCATCCAATATTTCAAAGTAATTTTTACAAGAGTCGTGGAACGTATTTATATAAGGAATGCCATGGACAAGGAGCATGAAAAGCCAACAATCATTTGTTTAGAAGAAAGAAATCCCAAATGTAAACATAGCACTAATTAAGCCAATGATTACACCTCATTAATCTTATGTTTAACACTTATTTAATTTATAATCTAGATTAGAACATTGGTGGTTCCTAGATTTTAGCAAAGGTGCAGAGGTAGTTCCTTGACTTAAGGTGAAACATGTGGAGGTAATTACATGAGTCACATAGATTCCCTTAAAAGAAGGAAGAGACATGTTATGTAGTTACAACCTTTCCATGTACTTGAGAATGACATGTGAAAGTTAGAACTTTTGAAGTAGTTACAACCATCACATACACTTGAAAGTGACGTGTGAATGTAGTTACAACCAATAAGTATACCCAAAATGGCATATAAAGGTAGTTACTCTTGCACAGATGCCTCTTCGTGTCTGCAATCATCCATTTTTATAATTTCAAAACGTTATTTAATGCTTTTAGAATATGCTTTCATATCTTAATTTTAGAAGATATCTTGCTTTTCTTCAACTTCTTTTAACTTTCCTTTTGTAAATCTTCCTTTGGAATTTTTTTTATTATTTTGTTTGTCATGCTTCTTATATTTATTCCTTATTCTTCTTCTCCTCCATTTTCAACAAGATCTTCCTTATGCTTATGTATATCATCCTCCCATCTAGGAGATAATTCATCCACAAATTTAGAAGTTTTGTATCATAACAAGATAAATAAGATACGTTGAAGTTATGGATATTATTTAGTATACATACCAAAAAGGAAAACAATATATTTGTTAACTATAATCTAGGATAAAAAAGAAATAACTAAACTACTTGGGATACCATGTGTATATACAGGATGGATGTTTATATCCCGAGGTTTAGATCCTATGGAATTTATTTGTTTTTAGAACATGCATAAGATCATGTATATAATTTTGTTTCTGTATGTCCATGTTAATTATAGAAGAATGCCCTATATCACATGTTTTTACATGTATAGAATTTAAAGAATGTTCAAATACACAAAGGTTATTCTCTTGAATAATGTATGGTTGGTGTAACTCCTTCATCCTTTGTAGAAGTTGGGTAATGGAGAGATCAAAAAGCTCCTGAGGTACTTTTGTTCCTACTTTTGGAATATTTATCTCTAACGTACCCATGGTTTTTGTAATATCTAAGGAAAAAGGAATAAAAGTGAAAGACACTAAATGTTTAGGAATTGATAAATCTATTTATATTCTTATGGTTAAAACCTTTGTAGATAAGGTGGAACTTGTTTTCTTGATGATCAAACTACCATTTCTTGGTTCCATCTCTTTCTTCTCTCTCTCTTACTCTCTCTTTATTTCAATTTGATCCTTATCCACTTTTCTAAGAAATAAATGTTTTAATACAATCTTATGCCCATGTACATTAAAGAGAAATTATTAGCAACATCAAGATGTATGCTATTTCTATCATATTATCATGGTCTTCCTAATAACAAATGGCTTATTTCCATTGACACACCATCACATAAAACTTTATCATAAAATTTACCAATGGAAAAGGATAAAAGTACTTGTTGATTCATGTCAATCTCATCCTTTTCACTTAACGATTGTAGCTTGTAAGTGTTACAAAGAAGAATGGTGGTAAGTTGAAGTTTTTTCACCATCCTTTGACTTGCTATATTGGAAAAACTTCTTCCGTCAATAATAAGGGTGCAAGTTTTATTCATGATTAGCCATCTTAAGTGAAAAATATTTTCTCCTTGAGTTTCTTTAAAATCCATTTAACATGTGCAAACATGGTCCTAATAATTGATAATTCTCCTTCAATTAGAGATAACTTACACTCTTTACCACTTGAGAAGGAAGATGTTTGTGTAAAGACCAATAGACCCCAATTTATTTTGATTAAGTGGCTACAAGAAAGTATAAAATATGATTAGATCATGACAGACACAAGTCTTTCTCATCTAACTCTTAGACACATAACATCTTTCGAAGTGGTAGCTATCCATCAAAATCTGCCAGGCCTTTACCACCTTACCAAGTTACACCACATTCATTTCTTATACTCGAAATCACCTTCAACCAAGCCACCTTAGATATTCTTTTTCCACTTAAACCTTCATAGCAACCTTCTCCTCAATAAACTGTCCAACCTTCACCTTGTTCTTCACCCCTTTTGGCTCTTCCATGGTATGATTCTATCAAATCATGAAAGTTTGATGATCCAATGGAAGATGCAACAGATGACATAACCAATTAAGTTATTTATATGACCCTTGATGTTATTGTTATGGTAGTTCCAAACTCAATAGAGGCAGACACAGAGGAGATAATATTATATGAACATGAGTTTATGATTGATGCTGTCAAAATATCTAAAGAAACATAGTAGACATCACCAATGATTATATCTTGGTTGAGTCTTTATGGATCTTTCAACCTCAACCAACATCATTTGTTCCCTTTACCAATGGCAAATGTGGCTTCCTTAGTAAGTGTCATAACCATGGAAAGAATCTTAGAGGGTCCATCCCTATGACTTTCTCATCAAAACAAATCAATATCATCAGTTTGACTTTGTTAATTTCATTTAGTTAGATTGCATTAGAGTTTGATGGATTTCATATACCCTTTTTGTATGAACCACCTCTTAAGTGCATGCTTTGAATGTTTATCTAAGTCAAGCTCCAAGCTTTCCAATTTATTGACTTAGTGAAAGTGTATTTCTTTCATCATCCAACGTCATCATGTTGTACTCACTAACAAATTGAGATGTCTTTCTTAAAGGCCTTGATGTTTGGGAATTTCACAAGGTTCCAACTCATGATTTTCCTTTTGCTACCCCTCTTAGCCTTAATGAGATCATTAGTTTGAGTTACCATCTAAGTTTGTTCATTCAATGGATCAGACAAGTTTCACCAATCTTAGATACATTTATTTTTAAGATTGATCAAATAGACCTTGCAATTAGTGAAGGATTTGAAGCATGCAAGGATTATGAAGATATCTTCAAACTTCAGATGATGACATTTATGCTTCATTAGGAAGGAGTCAAATGAAACTACATGCTCTAACAGTATCAAGCTTGTCTTTAAGGCAAGTTATTGACTTTGTTCATAAGTCTCTTACCCCAAAGATGTCCTTTCTGTTGGTTGTTAATCATCCTTAGATGTGTTTACCCTTTTAATAAGACCTACCAAAATGTAGCTCGATTATCTTAAGCCAAAGGACCCAGAGTTTTGGACATCGTAAGACTTGTAACTACTCACGAGATTTAAGTCCTTAAGTGCTCATACTAGTTGTCTATCTCCCATGGAAAAGTTTGATTTAGAGTTGTTGTCAATCAACCTCTCTCAAGCTTCACCCAAATGGTATAATTTAGCTTTAAACCCTCTTTAGGAAAGCTTTGCACTAAGCAATATGTGTATCTCTACAAAGTTGCATTTGAGAATTCTTTCACTTTGTTGTTGCCCACATATGTCTTTGTGTTCTTCTCTAGGCCATGCATTTGTTTAGATGCTTTAAAGGCGAAAAATCATTTTCTCATGGTTGTTCTTGATGGCTCTAGTGCACTCCTCTTCAATAACTTGATTGGACATTCTGGGATGCAAAGAAATGGCGTGAAATGTTAGAATGGCTTTTGGGTATGATGACCAAGCCTCTCTTGCCAACCTCTTTAGCTACTCCAGTTGTTCTTTCTTCAAATGAAGAAGTGTTAGACTAAAGTCATCATTTGATGGTTAAGGGGGAGAAAAAGTTAAAGTTTAAAGGATGCATAAGCTATGGGGTAACTCTATAAATGTTGTGCATTTAAGGGGGAATGAAGAAGAACAACAGCGTGAAGAAGATGAAGACTTTCTCTTTATAGTTTTTCCTTTTTTATGTATTTGTTTTCACTCTAATACTTGTAACAGATTAAGTTATAAAGTATAATTTTTATTCTTTAATTCTTTTTATTAATTGTAATTTGTAATCATAAACAAAGATTATATCCTTCCAATATAATTAATCATAATGGAAATGCAATGATAAAGTTTGAAATCCCATCAAAGTTGTGCAAATAGGCTTATTATCTATTCAAATGGGTTTCTAGAAAATCATTTGTGAAAACTTGATCTAATAAAATCTCTATTTGAATATGCATGTTTAAACTTTATTGTTTAAACACCATGAAAAACGAGAGATTGTGAGAGTAAAATTCAACAACCCCTAATTTATTTTGATTAAGTTCTTTACAACAAAGTATAAAACATAGTTTTTAAGCATTAAATCATGACACAAAGATGCAAGTGCTTCATCTGACCGACAACACAACATCTTACATATCTTCATCTAATAAGCTAATGTTTGGATAGACAATAAAAATACACAATCTTAAATATTACAAATTCTTACTATATGTATGCAGAGAACATTCATTTCTTCTATTCATATTACAAGAGGATCTCGCGAAAACATGTCTATATCAAAATTTCTTGAAGAATGCAATAAAATTTCTCCACATCAACCATTATTATGAAAAAATTGAATGTCAAATCTATGAGGACAATTAGCTTCCTACAGTCCTACTTTCTCCTCCAATTTGGATTAAAGTTATTTGACCTAGATTTGATAAGTCATACCATATATAAGAATGTTGCTTAAAGAAGAGATATGATATTAATGTTTCATGAAAAATCATTTAATGCGCACAACGATTAGAAAGAATTTTGATAGAAAACTAACCTCATATAGGATCATTTCCGATAATTTCCTCTGATTGATTGACAAAATGGAAAATGTGGAAGGGATAAGAGATTAAAAAAATCCAATCTAACTCAATTGGTGCCACAATTGAGAGAAATTGATTAGTAGATGAAGATCCACCACTTTGAATTGGAAACTCAAAGATAAGGATTGAAAATCCTAATGAAGAACTTAAAGAGAGTTCTCACATTAAAAAAATGATTCCATCATATCATCATTTTTGAAGAAAATTCGACCTTGAATTTTATCTATTTATTACCTGCAAACAAACATATAAACATAAGTTCTAACAAAAACTCAATCTAAAATAATAAAAAAAATAAAAATCTATCTAAATTGAGATGTAGATATTGGGAGAGACAAATCTTTTATTATCAATATGCTTAGAGATATTCCTCCAGGATAAAATACCAACATGAAAAACACATAAAATAATTTCAATATAAATGTTGTATTTACAAGCCACAAAGACGAAAAACATCCTCACAAGTAACAAAAGTAAAAGAATGTCTTTGAATGTCCGTACCACTTTTATTAAATGAAAAACAAAAAACATATTATTAAAGTATATTTATATTTTTCCAAGCTTGTGTCTTTTTTTTTTTCTATCTCCTTTTCTTCTCCCAATTGTTTATGACATTGTTCCTTGATATACAAGTCTGCCCCTAGGCAACAAAACAAAAGGAGGTAAGTTAGTAATTTTTTTCAATGAAAGGTTAGAATCATGATTTAAATGAGAAAACGAGTTCAAAGTTTTGCAATCCTCCTTTTAAGGATTAATTTTCAATCATGCTTATAGGAAAGGTTATTAGAGATTCTTTCTCTTTTTTGGGTTTTTTTAACATTTCTTTTTCTTTTCTTTCTTTCTCCTCTTTTTCTATCTTTTCTTCCTCTCTTTTTTCTTTTTTTCTTTCTCTTGTTTTGCTTTCTCTAACTTTGATAGCTTTTGCAATGCCTTTTTTTTTTTTTTTTTTTTTTTTTTTTTCTATCTCTTTCACGTATTTACAATAATCCTTGACATCTTAATCAGTCATTGACTTTGTATTCTAATTAGGACATTTAATGAATTTGATGTTAGCCTTCGTATTTGAAGCATCTAAGAACACTTGTTTTTATCATTGAAATTGATTTTTTATATGCTTGTGCTCCTTTCTATAATCATAAGTTTTGTTGTTCAACTTATTCTTGAAGTAACTGTATTAACATATTCCACCAAAATTAAAATCATACCTATAGTAAAATTTAGAAAAATAAAATAAAAACTAACACAAAACAAAAGGAATAGTTAGCACAAGTAATATAGAAAAAATATAAGATTGATCTTAACACTCACTAAGTGTTTATACTCAATTTACTCATGTATCACTCTTGAAAGATTGTGCACTCTCACTCAAATTCCTATTTAGTTTTTAAGAACTCTCAATCAATCCATAAAAAAATTTACATTCAAATTGAAAGATATGACAAATCCAAGCTCAACACAATATAAGGTCAAGAAAATGAAAACTCTCAGATAAAAACCAAAAAACATTTAAAGATAAGCTAAAAAGCACAAAATCAATAGACAGACTAAAGAAAAGAGAGTAAAAATAACAAAAAGAAAAACACTTTAAAAAAAAGCAAGAGTAATCTAAATAAAATATTTATAATTACTAATAGAAAATTATAAGACAAAGTAAGTAAGCCAAACAAAACTTAATACTAAGTCTCACAACTAGGAAGGAAATAGAACTCAACAAAAAATTATGATTAAGAGTCTCTAATCAAAGTAAGCTAAAAATATGACTCAGGATAGAAAGAATAGACAAACCAGACCCAAGAATTTCATCGGAGTCAAAATAATGCACCCAACAAAATTCAGTGAGATGAATAACTTTAGTGTAGTGATTTCCTTTACTTGTTCGAACAACTGATGGCTCTTTCAATCCGCTGCCTTGTTTCAATCCCACACTTGTTTCCACTTCGATCCAAATTAGAGAAACTTCAAAGGTGTGGGTCCCACATGAAAAATCTCTCTCATATCACTTTTCCAACTGCGCGTATATCTTTGAAAAAAAAAAACATAATGAGACCTGCAGTTCAATTCAATCTCCAAAATAAATTTAATACAAAGCTTTCACAACATGCTAAATAATAGCTCCATTCCAGTTTCTACTTCAGCTTCTTAAAAATTTCCAATCATATATCTGTTGCTTGTTTAAATTGAGCACTGAGAATTACTGCACCATGCTAATTCAATAACAGCATCAAGCAAATGAATTAAAAAAAGTTCCGGCACCTCTTGGAGTCCTTTATTTCACATGACTGCACCGCGTATGTCACCAAACATATTTCAGTCCCACCGCAAGTCAATTCAAAAATCACAACAATTGAAAGCGTCACTAGCAATTCAACTTTTAATTCCCACGTTTTTTAAAATTCAGCATCGAATATCTAAACAACAATTCTCCAATTACGACTTGATCAAATACCTGAGCAATAGATTCAGGTTGAGTTGGGAGGTTTCACATGTAATTCATATCCTCTGGTGCCTGTGATTCCACTGTTTCATCTGTTCAGTGAATAAATGCACCGCAAGTAGTCTCTATAATTTGAGGAAAACGCCACACCCACCATCTGTTTGAAGAATGTTTTGAATCAAATTCATTCACTCTGAATTAATTCAATTGTAAGATACACCAAATCAACTAAATCAAATGCAGCCGCGTACATACCAATTTCGGCGAATGGATTTGTGCCGCTTTAATCAACGCCACCACACTGAACCAACACAACAATTTGCTTTACCACGAATTCCCATGAAATTAAAAAAAAAAAAAAAAAAAAAAAAAAATGAAAAGAAAAAAAAAAAAAAAAAAAAAAAAAAAAAAAAAAAAAAAAACAATACAATGCTTTACCGGAGCTGTTCACGATTTTGGCTCCTCCACCAACAGATGCAATCTCCAACTACTTACGCTGATTTTACTCAGAAATCACCGCTCCTGTTGCATCTTCACAAGCTCATGCTTCTCACATCACGTATCTTTTCTTAAAGGATTGATGCTCACATCAACTTGTTGCTTCCACAACAAACTCAACGTGAGTTCTTTTTTTTTTTTTTTTTTTTTCAGCAGAGATCGATGCTTTCGAAACATACCTGCGGCACTAATCTGTCTATGTATGGAAGATAAACTCGCGGAATCGCCGATTGAATTTCCATCTCTTCGCGGTGACCGCACCGGAATCGGTACTTGAACCAGTTCGTGGTTAAACTTTGGGAGAACTCAGAGGTTCTTCCAGCGCCACATTCGTCAGATTTCCCCGACCAACGCTCACTGCTCCAACACAGTGATAACAGACAACGACGCATGTTCCGATCAAAAAATGCGCCGAACAAGCATCACTGTTGAGCCATTCTGAATTCAACAACTGTTCTGGTCATCTTTGACGTTTCGCCGGAATTTGAAACTACTCTTCAACAACTCTCCATCAGTCAGCGTTAATTCTGCACTCGTTTAATAAACTCGCAACTCAAATTTCCGTCAACCTCGAATTCAATTTCAGAGTCATGAAGAATTGCTCAACAGAAATGAAACCGTATTGGATTCGAAAGAGCAACAAGAAGTCTAGAGCTGGCCGAAGACACGATTAGGAAAACAATTTACGTTTTAAAAGGTTTAAAAAATTTTTAATACTATTATAAAATTAAAAAAATATTTAATTTTATAATTATATTAAAAATTATTTTTAATTAAAAATTTAAAACATCTTAACTACTAATTTTAAATTTATATTAGTATCATAAATAACATTTTATAATTTTATATTTATATTGATATTATAAATATTATTTAATTTAATGAATAATATTTTTGAAATTTTTTTTAATAAATTAATAATATTTTTAAAAGAAATGAAACACTTAAGGAATCATATAACTTATCTTTCTTTCCTTAACTATTTTTTTATTTTTTGACTTTTTTACTTATCTCTTTCCTTACTTATCTCCTTTATTTTTTCTGACTCTTTCATTAGTTCTTTCATAATATTTCAATTTGAGTGTTTGATTATTATTATTAGGCAATTTTACAATTCCAAATTTGTTTTATTATTCTATATTGTGTATTTATGTGTGTGTTTCTGTTTAGAATTTGTGTTAGTTTTTTTTTTCTTTTGAATGCATTAATATCAGGTAAAAATAATATCAGATAGATGAATTGATCTCATAATTATTTTATTTTTTATTATTGTTTGATTAGTTTTAAAATAATCTGTGCAGTTTCAAGGAAGAGCATTAGAAATTTATAATTTATAAATTAAATTTAAAGGCTTACAATAAGACGGAAAGATAGAATGAGACTTGAGACTTCAAGAAAAGATACTACGATCAAGTTCATTGTTTTGACAATCAGATTTTATATTTTTAACTTAGTCTCGTTTTATATACTTATAAGTTATATTTAGTATTATACGTATTATAGTTTTTAATTTTATATAAAAAATATACAAATATATCAACTAGAAAATATGAATGCGGTTATTCAAAACTTCAAAAAGATATTTTTGATGTTTTATTTAGGATTAAAAAATTAAAGTCATTGGGTTTTAGTTGTGTACCTTTGAAAGAAAAATGCATAAACCTTAAAAATATTGGAAACATGATAATTTGTTAGATCTTGACTTAGATTTATTTTCAGAATTAAATATCTTAAAGGATATTATAGGATTAAAAAATGATAAACTAAATGACATTCTTAATTATACAAAAAGAATATATTTTTTTTAAATACATATATAGCATATATAATAATGTTAACAATTCCAATATCAATTGCTTTAGCTAAAGGAGTTTTTCAAAACTTAAACTAATTAAATCTTATTTAATATTATGTCTCAACAAAGATTAAATGAATTAGTTTTATTATCTATTAAAAAAATATTTTAAATAAAATTAATTATGATAATTTAATAGATAATTTTGCATCACAAAAGTTTAAAAAATAAATTTTAAATAAAAATATCATAATTTTAATCGTTTTATTAATTTAAAAAAAAAAGTTTTACTTTTTTAATTTGCTTTAAGCCCCCTGAAATGTTAAGCCGCCACTTGTGTAGAGTCAACAACCATAGAATCAAAAAATTTTGAAAAACAAAACAATTGAAACGCACAACAAAAATCTCATGGAGTTTGGAAAACAAAAATGAACTACTATTTGCACCACCAAATTTCTATTTGCACCAAGAAAATTTTTCGATTCCAAAACTAACCTCTGAACTTTGATTATCAAATGAAAGAAATACTAACATTGTAAAGGATCGTTGTCAAACAATTCTCACCCATCTATTGATAAAATAGAAAATGTAGAAGGAATAAAAGATGAAGAAACTTCAATCTACTTCGATTGATGTCATAATCGTGTAAAATTAATGAGTAGAGAAATATCCACTACATTAATTGGGAACTTAAAAATAAAGACATACAAAAAAACAACTTATAAAAATTCTCACTTTAAGAAAATAATTCGAATTTCAAAATAAGCAAATCTTGGGTACAAAAGTCTACAAAAGGCTTATATATCGACGAGTTCTTCCTGTACCCCAATACCCTCTTCCTGCACCCCATACAAAATGGGAAATCATAATTATGCCCTCAACTTAAAAGTGCAAAGACCAAATTAGCCTCCACCTCCTTCACTCCTGTATCCGGTTCTCACATTCGAAATTCCTATTTCCATCCATTTTCACCACCGTCTGAAGATTTCGTGTCATTGCACCTATTTTGTCTTCATCCACTTCACTCCATACCAGGTACGGATCTATCTTTCGATAGCTATTGCGAAGAAGAAAAGGGCATCCGGTTCACATATTCACACAGAGTATCTATTTGTTTCCATTCTTCCAAATCTTTGATTAATCTTCAAACAAGCAATAGGTAAGCAATTTTTGGTGTTTATTAGCAATTAGTAAGTGATATTGCTGATTAGAGTAGTTGATTTGGGGTTTGGGGCGTTGTCGACGGTGAACGAAGGAATTTTCCGATTTGGGGTATGAGAACCGGATCATTTTGATTTGGAAATGAGAACCGGATGACACCCTCATCTGATTCACATTGCGAAAAAATTGAGAATCGGATGAGCATGCCATCCGGTTGTCATTTGCAAAAGAAATAAGAACCAGATGGCATACTCATCCGGTTGTAAATTTTTTCGCAATGTGAACCGGATGGGTGTGCCATCCGGTTCTCAATTTTTCAATTTTTTTTACTTAGTGACTTTGTACTTTGACAGATATGTCTAGGATGAAGGCTGGAGAAGGCCTACAACATCAGTTCGTAGAGGGGATCGAGGTGCTTCATCCAGTGCTCCTGTTGTTGGTGGTGATGCTCCTCATGTTGGTGGTGTCGCTCCTCGTATTGGTTGTGGTGACGCTGGAGGTTTTCCTGGGGGACCATCTGATGTGTCTCTTCTGATCAGTTATAATCACCATGTCGCATTGAGATTGTAGGAGGGTGAGGTAAGATTATGTTATAACTTGTTGTGTTTAATATGTGTTTAATCGGTGTTGTCTTTTTTTGTGTAGGATCGCGGAGTCCTAAAATTGGTCTCTCATGGGAGAAAAGTTAACAACTTTGGTCTTCCTCGTGCTGATGTGTTTGCACTGATTGTTAATAGCGGATTGTTGCCTCTATGCAACATGTGTTATGAGGTAGAGGACAAGGGCCTCATGTGCGGATTTGTTGAGAGGTGACATCGAGACACAAATACATTTCATATGCCATTTGGTGAGATGACGATCTTTGGATGACGTGTCAAGTCTACTCCACCTACCTATTATGGGGCAATTTTTGATGTTTGATAAGTTAGACAACAATAGAGCCCTTGATGTTATGTTGGAACTATTAGGGGTTCTGCATGGTCCTACAAATGCCGCTTTGTGTGATGGTCGTGGCAATGCTGTGCTCCTCAGTTGGTTAAGAGATCACTACGACACATGTTGTGAAAATAAGACTGAGAGTTTGCTGCAAGGGCTTATTTGTTGCACTTAATTGGAAGCACAATCTTAAAGTGCAACATCTGTCTCCGTTTCTTATTTGTCACTATTTCAAGACCTTGCTCTATGTGGTAGTTATGCATGGGGAGCAGCTGCTCTAGCACATATGTATGACAAGCTAGGAGATCCTTCTCTTGTTGGGACTAAACAATCGGGAGTTTTTATTACTCTATTACAGGTACATATTTTGTTACCACTAAATTAATTTACAAGTTATATTTTATTACATCTAACTTTGTTATATTTTGACAAGCATGGATTTACGAGCATTTCCCATTTGTGGGGAATACGGATGATGCCCCGAGCTATAGCGAAGCACTTCCACGAACTTATCGGTATGTGGTCATTTGACATTCGTCTCGGTTGGTTGATGTCAGAGAACAGTTAGATCGATTGACCATCTCTGATGTGATCTGGTGTCCCTACAATACTCATAGAGTTAGTCGGCCCCTTAAGCCGATTTCCTTTGTTCGGGGTTTTCTCCAATATGGACATACCATCCAGTTGCATCTGCCTGATTGAGTACTGCGACAGTATGGTTATATACAGACCATACCACCTCCTCCTTCGGTGCAATATATGTCTGCTTTTGAAACGGTAAATGAACGTTGGGTCCATTTTGTTGATAATGTTGTGAGTGTCTTGATACCTGTTGTTGGCCCGCATGCATGCACACAAGACTATATCGCCTGGTATAGTCATGTCTCGCATCCATATCTCATTAGATGTGATAAGGAAGAAGATCGTTGCAGTCGGAGTCGTAGTCATAGTCATAGTCATAGCTATAGTCATAGTCATGATGACGATCAGCCAACCACCTCGTCACAGCAGCAGCCAGCCTCGGTATTTCATTACATTCACATTTTAATATTTTATTTCATTTTATTATATGATTACAGTGACATTTTATTATTTATTTTTTTAGAGTATCTTTAGAAGGATAGCCACCTTATTACAGAGGGCAATTAGTTGTGGGGATGCACATGAGGATACAGTAGCTGCATATGAATTGGCTCGAACACATTCGCGTGAAGGACAAGTATACACTAAACGAGCGAGAGGTGTCCGAGGGAGAGGGAAAGGGAGTTCTAGTTCGTAGGGTTTTATTTATTGAATATGTATTTGGCACTATGTTTATGTATTCAATATATTGGTACTTTTATGTATGCAGTTTGTTTAAATTTATGTTGGTACAATTTGAATGAATCATTACATTTGTCACATTTGTCATTAGTAAATATAAATTAATCAAAACTCATACAATTTTAATATAAATGAATCAATCATCTGCAAGATTAACATATGATGTACTTGATCCTAACATGGAAACAAATAGTTGCATTCTGGTAATATAATGAGTTAGCCATAATTGTGCCTCTGCAGAACTGTGATTGGTCCACATCATATCTACATTTGGTAAAGGACAACCATCAACCAATTTAACCTGTAAATGAAAATCAAAATTAAGTTAGCCAACATCACAATAAGGGTTGGGCAATTTGTAACTTATAAAGCTTACCTGTCCAAAATGGTTCCCATAAACATGTCCTATGCATATTATCCTATGTTGATTAACATCAATAGGAGGTTTACTTCATAATGGAAAAATGGTTACATTTTGTTGCAAAGACAATCAAACAAGGATAACATTATATCTGCTTGCAATGACATAACCCATATCTAGTATAGTCATCCACTTGTCAACACTTGCCTGCAAATATGTAAAATATTATTAATATGTCATTGCACTTATAGATGTTAATCATAAATTAAACACAATCTCTTACAGATGATGTCCCCTCAACAAGTAAAGAGTTCTTCAGTTGATCGAAATGTTCATGACTACCAAAAATGTTTGTATATTAATCATGCCTTTCGCATCTCTTTATATAGATCCGTTCTGATTAATGGCCATGAGTCTTCTCCCATTCCCAACAAAGCAGTAATTGATCGATAACCACAATGTCCATTAGGTTTAACATCAATAATGTCCACTATGTATGGATGATATATAGGATGAAATTGACCAAGACAAGGCAAAACTTTACAGGGTAACATCGATTGTCGTTTTACCTTGATCCTTGAAGCCTTTTGTGTAGAACAACTATCCTCCATGGAATGAATCTTGTCTACATGTTCAAAGTATGAATGGTCATGCTTGGTTAACCTCTCTAATCGTTTCTGTTTACTCTTTTGCGACCCTTTAGTCTTAACATTTTCCAATGGGGGACATAATGATGTCATGTTAGGGTATGCAATTTCAGCCAACTTGCCCTTAAGGGTCATTTTACCTCCAATATCAAGCTCCTCAAAGCGTTTAGAAATCACATGCCATTCTTGCTTAATAGACAACTGAGACGACGACTGACTTGATGATAAGTCTGAGAAACTAAGTCTAGTCCACATCACATGCACTTCATTTAGCGGTATCACACCAAAAGCATATCTTGCTAGCTCACATGCACATGGTAAACCATGAGTTTTTCTAAGGACACAACCACGCTTTTTCTTATCAAAGCCAAAAAATTGTACCTTATTAAACTCTTCTGCAATGTGCACCAACGCATACTTGCTTACCATACCCAATAAACCTTTGTATAATGAGCTATTGAAAGTGTGGGTAAGAACATGTAGACTCATCTCGAACGACGCCTTATTCTCATTATGTTGGAGGACAAGGAGATTGTTGATTGCATCCCAACATGGGAGGACAAATCTCCCATGCTAGTTTGCAAGATACACTTCAAATTCCCATGAGCTTGTTCAACCCTGCATATAACACACAAAATTAATTGAAATAACAAAACTCTGATTAACATATAAACACACCTTAAATATAACAACATACCTATTTGATGTAGTATTGCCCATATGCATCACCTTATTTGTCCAAGCACTGACAAACTTTTCCTTATGAGTTTTAATCCAGGTCTTTTGAACATATTCCTAAAATATGGACCATGCCAAACAAAAACTTTCAAAATTTTCAACATATTTAGGAAATGCTTCACAATCAGTACAATCAATCACAGTTGTCCATGCTTTCATAACAACATCCCATGTCTCCGTTGGATGAACAAGCATTTTACACTTGGCCTTTACATTCTTATTTATGTGGAACCTGCATAGCAAGTTAGTTGCTTCTGGAAAAACAACTTCAATGGCATTCATCAAAGCCAGGTCCCTATCACTAACAATAACTGTAGGGTACACATCTCCTCTCAAAAATAACCCTCTTAATCTTTGCAAAGCCCAAGTGAAACTTTTTTTCACTTTCAGTAGACATCAAAACAAAGGCAGCTGAGAAAGTTAAGCCTGTGGATGTAACACTTACAATTTCAAGCAGTGGAAGCCTATAGTTATTTGTCTTGTAGGTACTATCCATCAATAACACATTGCTAAATGCGTTTAACAACTTCAAAGAATCAGGATGAGTTCAAAAGATATCACTTATAACTCGGGAAGACTCGTGACACCTATGCCAATGAGTATACTTGTCACGCTCCAACAACATCATCAACTGTTGCATTTCAGTTCTTGATCCTCTAACCGATCTCTTGTATGTATATATGGTATTATACAACTATTTCATTGTCGGCACATTGTCTTCATTATTCTCTTTAAGTGTAAGCAATATGTTCTTTAGTTTAACTCGACTCTTTGTCATGTCAACAACTAAAGCGTGTTCATCGGGCTGTAACCTACCAGCTTAAGGGTGACCAACCAATGTATTAGCCAATTCATGGTTATGCAACCCACATACGACTTTCAAAACCCAACCTTTTCTACCCTTTGTTGGTTTGCCACGCAATCTAAATGGACAGTCACACTTCCTTGTAACGATTATACTCACATCTAAATTTGTTATGTACTTTCTATATTTTCCACTTCTCTCACATCCCAACAAGACATAGGTCTTCCTACCTTGTGCTCCAGTTGCTTTTTCTAATCTGAGTATGACAACAACAAAGCCAAGTCTAAATGAAACCTTGCAAACCCATTCAAGTAATTCATCTCGGGTACCAAACACCTACACAATATATCACATTCCTTTGTAATTAATTTACAATTCATAAACATAAACAAAAATAAATCATTTTACCTTATCAGTTGTGAATTCAAGATTGCAATCCTCTTCCAAAACCAAGGAACTACTTTCATGTTCTTCATTTATAGTAGACACCTTGTTCATTTCCTTTGAATACATACAAAGACTATTCATATCTGAACATAGCATTCCAACAACTCATAAAAAAAAACAAAATGTGAGCCGGACGCCACCCCATCCGGTTCACAAAACATAAAAAAAGACAATCGGATGCAGTAGAGGAGGGGTGTCATTCGATGTGTAATCTGTGAACCGGACGTCCCCCTATCCAGTTCTCAAATGCTAAAAAAATTTGAAAACTGGATGCACATGCATCATTATTTTTACATTCCAAAAAGAGAATTCCAGAAATCTTCCAAAATTAGTATTCCCAAATAGGATTCGCATAAAAAAAATGTTTCGAAATAGCCATTTCGGAACATGTTTTCAGAATTAAATTTCCAAAATACATTTTCTGAAAACAATTTCCAAAGTATATTCTAGAATCTATCTTTCGAAACATATTTCATAAATGTATTCTGAAATCTATGTTCCGAAAACGTATTACGAAAAGTACTTTTCAAAATACCTTATACACCCCACAAAATTGATAAGGGCATAACTATCATTTTCAAAAATTGATGGGGTGCAGGAAGCAATTGTCAAGTCTCTAATTACAAGGAAATAGAAACACATACAAGTCCCAATAAAGGATCAATACAAACAAATAGAAAAAATTACAAGGAGCATCAAAGACCCAAAACAAAAAAATTACATAAAAGTACAAAATATTTAATCTAACTCCAAGTATACTTTGTGGTCATTAAGAAGGTCTGTTAGTACTTTCACAAGACTAATGATTTGATGAAGCCATACAAGACATGTCCAACAAGGCAAAACAAGCAAGCAATTGGGTGTGGTTTAGGTCTTGGTTTGGTGTGAGTGGGTTTAGGTTTGATTGGCAAAGAACCTATGCATAGTCAAGGAGAAATCCAACAACATAAAAGGTCTAAAAGTGTTTAAAATGTTAAACTAAAGAGTTAGCTAAGTTTTCGATTAAACTGGTTGTCAACACCCGATTTTGTCCGGGTAATATTTTAATTAAAGCATATTGATAAAAAAAAGAATAATAACATAAAAAATATTTATTAGTTTAAGTTTTCTTGAAAAAATAATGATAACAATAAAAAACAAAATATAAATAATAAATTTGAATTTTTCCATTAATAAAAATAAAAAATGATTTTTTCCAAAAAAATAATAAAAAAATAATTAATAATAAAAAACGAAAATAACAAGAAAATAACAAAAATATCTTAATTTAAAACAACAGCATCTGAAAATTAATAAATAAATAATAAATAAAAAATAATAAAAACAAATATAACAATAAAATAACTGCTTCTATACTTGATTTGCAAGTTTTAAAATAAATATATAAAAACAAAAAAACTGTTTTGCTTAAATAAATATAATAAAAAATAGAGTAGTTTAGATTTGTCTGTTAATGTTTTAAATAAATAATTAAAAATATATATAACGGAAAAAACAGAAAAAACAGAAAAAATATAGGGTCTTTAATAAAAGGAGAACCATGATGATGGGGAGGACTGAAAACATACATATACTAGAGAGAGACGAAAAAGGGAGAGCAGTTTAGTTTGGAGAGTACAGAAAGAAGGAAACACAAAGGAAAATACTAGCTTTTTCAAGCACCAGGTATGTTTCTTTTCTTCTTGTTTATTTCTAGGTGTCTCTACACATCCATGAGAGAATAAAAATTAAAAAAATTAGTCTTATATCACCAACATGCATTTTCATAAATATATCAATTCGCCATTTTTCTGTATTATGTTCTTTCCTTGCATTTTAACCACACTTCCACTAACACTAAACCTTAACACCACAATATTTTCATCATAGTGATATAGCTCCCTAACCTGTCACACGCTACCCCACACTGCATCTCCATGGTACTTTGCAAGCCTCATCCCCACCATATACGATGCCATGAAACTGGCCCCTTAGACCAACTAAAGCCACCTTGACTTTGTTGTTACATTCTTCTAGAATAAATTCAAATGCCTATCAGTACTTGTTCTTCGCAAGTCGTTAAACTGCTCCCTGCAACCCCATATATTTAGACCTACACCCATAATTCTTTTTGTTTCCAAAAATACCCCTTTAGTTCTTTTTATAAAAAAAAAATATAAAGAAAATAAATTTTTTTGACATATTGTGTTTTTTTTTTCTTTTTTTTAAAAAATGTTTAATTTCTAACTATCCAAATTTTATTTTGAAAAGTTATGATGACTCGATTGAATTCTTAAAATGGTCGTTCGCACTGTACAAGAGTTTAATTCGGAAAGTTTTAACTTTGTTTGGAATACCAAAAGACCGCACGCGTCTACGTTACCCAAATTTGATGTTTTGTCTGAAATATCAAAGGACCGCACGCCTCTACGGTATCTAAGTTTGAAATTTACTATAAAAAACATTCAAAATAAAAAATATATAAAATTTTCAAAACTAAAAAATATTAAACATTTCAACAATTAATTTTTCTAAAGAACTACGTAACCCCTGATTCTCTATCCTTGATAGAGATACGTAGGAGCGAGGTCAAATCCTTGTCGGGCCCTTTCTAAAAAAAATAAATATCTTTGTTTGTTATTATTTGCATTTTATTTCTTTCTTTTTATTTCTTTCTTGGGAAAATAAATGTTTTAAAAAAAATCACACTCAGATTACTTATTTAATTAAAGGTACCGTCTTAGGACGGGCGTTGTGGGGTGCTAACACCTTGCCCTCATGTAACCGACTCCCGGACTCGAAATCTGTTTTCGCAAACTTGCCTTATCTTGTTTTTTTGGTTTTCCATTGGTTTCCTTTAATAAATTATGGCGACGACTCCTCTGTTTTGAAAAAAAAAATTATATTTTTGTTCGTCGTCCCCGTCGTGACCCCCGGTTGCGACAGATGGCGACTCCACTAGGAACTGTTTGAGAGTCAGGCCAATTTGATTAAATAAGTAAAATAAGGGTGGTCTTCTGAATGTTTATTTTCCGTTTCTTTTGTATATATGATTCTTTTCTTCTGTATATATGTTATCATTGCTGGAATATTGAACCTTAGGGTAGACGACATGCTATATCTGCCTGAGAACTTTTCTGGTTGTTTTGCAGGTGGGGGTTTGGGTGCATGATTCTCCCTTCACACACACTATTATGCATATATCATGAGTGGGATCCTAAAACCCCGGATCTGAAAGAGATTAGAATTAGAGGGATTCAGTGATACTGAAATGGATGTACTTCCTACTTCGGTTTTCATGAGAATCCCAGCCAGAGTCTGTTCTCTTATCGCCTGTTCATAAGCTAGTTGGTATCCGACAGTTTTGGATAAAGTGGTAACGAGGGTCATAGCTCTGGTGGCCTTTATACCTTTAGGGATTAGGGAACTTACCTTGTGAGGATGCATATAAAGACCTTAGAACCCTAAGTGTTATGCTGCCGATTTTGTTTACGGCACAAAGGGAGATATATTGCGCTTCTCTATCCTTTACCCCATATTTTTTTTTTTAAATTTAATAATAAAAATATTTTTATCTATTGCATTAATTTTTTCTCATACAAAGCATCTATTATCTTCATCATGACATATGAAGATTAGCTCAGGCTTTTCTTCATTGCATTGCATGCATGTATTTCTTTTTCTCATATAGTCTAAATTGTTTTCTTTTAAGGTCAGAAACTATAAAGTTGTGTTTTTGTCAAAAAAAAACATTTAATTACGTATCAAGTACACAACTTTATAATTTCCAACTAGTTGCATTTTTTTTCATATTTCATCTGTCATCTAATTCATCTTAAATAATATATGGATGTCGTGGGATAAAATAAAAAAGGATAGAAAAATAATAATAATAATAATAAAAATAATAATAAAATTGCACGATAAATCATATTTATGGAATCATTGTATTTATTGGTAAAAATAATAAAAAGATTCGACACAATTTTAAAGCTTGGCATAGAAAATTGATTTCTCTCAATTAATATTGTGAGTGTTCTCAGAAAACTTATAGGTTACACCTCATTTCCCACAAGATCACCTGCCTTGAAGTTTTGGCAATGGAACTCACTTGGTTTGGATGAGGATCAATTCATCAAATAAACTTATTTTCTTGTTACGTTGTACCCAAAACAAGACTGATCGAGGTTAACTTCCATAAATAATTTCTTTTTATGTAACTATCTCAATTAATACTGGGAGTGTGCTTAGAAAACCTTATGGGTTACCCTTTCTTTCTCACAGGGACATTTGCCTTGAAGTTTTGGCAACTGAAGTCACTTGGTCTAGATGAGGATTAATTCATCAATTCTACTTATTTTATTGTTACATTGTCCCCAAAACAAGGGTGACCAAGGTTAACTCCCACAAATAAGTTCTTTATATGAAATTGTCTCAATTAATACTCAGAGTGTGCTCAGAAAACCTTATAGGTTACCCCTCATTTCACACGGGACCACCTGTCTTAAAGTTTTGGCAACTAAAGTCAACTTGAAGTTTGGACACCTTCTTCAATTGCCAAAACTACAAGGTAGGTGTCCCCGTAGGAAAGGACGGGTAACCTCTGATTTTTCCTCTTGGCGCAGGCCCAGTATTATTGAGAACACTACTCTAGAAACACATTTTTCATGGGAGGGAAACCACAATGAATCAAACGAAGCTTCTTTTTTATCGTAAACCCATAAAAGACCAACCTTTAGTAAAAAATACAGGAAAGTCGAAACACCCAAAGAAAGAACCAAACAAATGGAACCACCCTCATTGTATGCAAACATTCACGACAACAATGGTGGATGACGGAATGGAGAAGGAGAATACTTGAGGCGATTGAGTGAAGATTACATAAAGGGAAGAACAAATGTGAAGGCAAAGCTTGCTTAGCAAATATGTTCTCAAGAGCACATGTTTTAAATGTAAGCAAATATAATATTTAGGTTAAGTGAAGAGGAAGAAGTTGATTTCATAGACTACGTTCCTCCACCTTGACACTTCATATTACAATATTAATTTTTTTTATACATGAAAGTGTGAAATGGATGTTTTCACACATCACAATATCAAAATATCACCATCCTTTTCTAAAATTCTCTTCATCCTCTTTCAAATGCATTTTTCTTTCTCTTTCCATATGATAGTGTCTTCTGCATACTTCTCATTATTTTATTATATCAACTCAGTATTTATGGAATGAGGAAAGTTTCATTCTTATTTGAAAAAATAGAATTAACTGTTTGAGAATTAAACTATGAATGTTTTCACTACAAGAATACTCTGATATAGCGTGGGCCAAAAGCCCACGCAAAGTATCAAAAACCCACGCATATGCGTGGGTATAGCGTGGGCAATGAGACTACGCAAGAATCCTAGAAGCAAACTATCTTGCATGGGTGTAGCCCACGCAACTGAATGTATAATTAAATATAATAAATTATGCGTAGATTTTTAAACTCGAACCCAGAACCTCTCAATAGCTGGATAGAACCCATGACCACTAGACTCGAAGAGCTTTAATGTCTAGTTATGCTTATTATTATATTTATTAATTCGATTACAATTATTGTAATATTATGGTGTGTGGGTCTGACCCACGCTGCTTGCAATTGATTTATTGCAAATAATATTATGCTGCGTGGGTCTAGCCCCCGCTTGGTTTTATTTATTTATTTTTTTAATTTCTGTTTGCATTTTGCGTGGGTCTAACCCACGCTGCTTGAAATTAATTAACTACAAATAATATTGTAATGCGTGGGTATAGCCTCCGCTTGATTTTTTTTCAATTTCTTTTGTGTTTTGCGTGGGTCTAACCCACGCTGCTTGCAATTAATTAATTGCAAATAATACTGTGTTACGTGGTTTTGGCCCCTTCTTGATTTTATTTTTATTTTTTGAATTTTCTTTTGCGTTTTGCGTGGGTCTAATCCACGCAGCTTGCAATTAATTAATTATAAACAATATTATGCTGTGTGGGTCTGGCCCCCGCTTGACTTTATTATTTTTTTTCCAAATTTTCTTATCCAGGTTACGTGGGCTATGACATTTTAGAGCGAGTTTGTCCCACACTTCTTGCGTGGGTCATTAACCCACGTATATTTTTGGCAGCTATTTGGTTGTTTTCTTGTAATGTTTGATGATGAGTTCCACAAACTTCTCACTAAAATAATAATGATGATTTTTTTTCTACTAACATACTTTTATTCAGAGTCCCAGATTCTTTAACAAAATATCATATATAAATCTTGTAATAATAAAAAAATATATATAATGGAATAAGTTATAGGGAAATTGCTCACTTACATTCTTCAAGTATAAGACGAGGATTAATTGAAATTATAAAATTAAAATGTTGATTTATCTTCCAAAATAAGTAAGTTAGAAAAACTAACTCCATATAAAATGTTACATTATACATATTATACATATTGGCAGTTATTATATATATTTTCTTTTTATTTTTTGAAGTAGTTTCTAAAAAGTAAACTTTCTTAAATAATATTTAATAGACTAAAATATACCTTTTTAAGTCCCTGAAAAATTTATGAATTTTACATTTAGTCCCTAATAAGATGTTTCTTAACTTTTTACCTGTTGAAATATTTACAAATTTTGATTCGATCTCTAAAAAATTATTTATTTATATTTTATTATCTCTATCATTATGTTTACTCTTTTAGTGTTTTTTTTTTAAAATAAAATTTACATTTTGGTCCTTCAAATTTTTTTATCATAACAATCTATACATTTTTTATTATATTATTATATTTTTTCATGTAATTTAATAACAAGAAATAAATAAACATATAAGAAACTATAATTTAAGCAAAAAAATTATAAGAGACTAAGTATTTTTTAACTTTTTTATAAAGAATAAAAGTATATTTAACCTATTTATTAAGGATTGATTAAATGAAGTTTTTACTTTTATATATCAAGAATGAAATACGAGAAATATTTGTTAAGTAACCGCTTTAGGCCTCAAGGTTTCAAAGGCCTCAAAAAAATTTAATATGCTTAGGCCTCAAGGTCATAAAGGTTTTAAAAAAAATTAATATGCTTTAGGCCTCAAGGCCTCGAAAAAATTTAATACTCACATATTATTATAAAATAAAAAATATTTAATTTTAAAATTATACTAAAAAAATTTTAATTAAAAATTTAAATATTTTAACTGATTTTAAGTTTACATTGATGATAGAAATATTATTTAATGACTTTAAATTCATATTGGTACTATAAATGCTATTTAATGAATAATATTATTGAAACTTTCTTATAATAAATTAATAATATTTTAAAAAAATTGAACAGTGAAAGAATCTTTCATATCAAAACTTTCTAATTCATCTCTTCCCTATATTACAACGGATTGATTTCATCACTTTATATGTCCTATCATTGTCTGACTATTTCACTTCTCTCCTTCTTTCTTCACTTATCTCCTTTTCTTCCTCTGTCTCTTTGTTCATTCTATAATATTATTTCAATTTGTTTTCAATTTCAAATTCCTTTCATTTGATATCTCATCATTCTATATTGTGCATTTATGCACGTGTCTTTACTTGGAGACTTTAGCAGTAGATTGATTGAGGAACACCTTGTGTTCACTTTGGCTCCTTTTGAGTGCATCAATATTAGGTAAAAATAATATGAGATTGATCAATTGATCCCAATTTTTTTTTATTTTTCATTATTGTTTAATTAATCTTAAAATAATTTCTGCAGATTCAAGGAAGGAAGAGAATTTAGAAGTTACAAATTATATTTAAAGACATACCAAAAGACAGGATCAATCAGGTTTTATCTTTTAAACTTAGATTTATTTATATTCAGTGTGATATATATTATAATTTTTAATTTATATAAAAAGATACAAATATGGCAACTAGAAAATTTGAATCAGGTTATTCAAAACTTCAAAAAAAAAGAAGAAGAGTTGAACTTTTTGTTGAATCACATAAATGGGCTATGGATAAATTTATAAAAATAAACAAAAAAAATGAATTAGAAAATACAGGTGAGTCTTCTTTGAATGAAGAACATAACAATATAAATTTAGGTGAAGATAACAATGTAAATATAGGCGAAGACAATAATAAAGTAGTCAACGAAGATAATAATTTTGATTATCAAACTCAGGATAATAATTTTGATTCTCAAACTAATGATAGTAATTCTAATCTCAAACTCAAGATAATGAGAACGAAATTGCAAGACAAAATTATTATAATATTAAAAATATATACGATCCAAAGCAATGGAAAGATATTGATACAAAATTAACAGACTTATTTGTAGAAAAAGACCCTATTAGGATAACTGATATAGATTTTCCAAAAGATAAATACTCAAGACACTTTCATTTTTTGAAACATATAGAGAAAATGGATTTGAAAATGCATTTATTTCTGCCAAAGAAGTTGCTTCTAAAATGGATGTAGAGCCTAAGTTTCGTGAAAAAAGAACTATTGGAAAAAAAACAATTTGATGAAAATATTGAGAATGAAGTTATTAAATCACCTCAAGAGTCATTTAGAATTGATTATTTTTTATATATTGTAGATAAAGCAATTACCACACTCCAAAATAGATTTGAACA
>Ga0209489_102280_pt1 | contig 39115 bp, 32 predicted proteins | sample SiratrowhiteBW_FD_187527 | JGI IMG/M metagenome (GOLD analysis project Ga0209489, IMG submission 187527) | Root nodule microbial communities of legume samples collected from California, USA - Siratro white BW (SPAdes) (version 2) | ecosystem: Host-associated > Plants > Roots > Nodule | place...
AAACAGAAGCAGAAGAGAAACCACAAGACCAACTGATGGTCTCTTTCAGAAATCAAAGACTTCAAGATTCAGAAGAAGATGAAAAAGATTCTCTTGATTCAGATCAAGATCCAGAAATATCAGAAAATTCATCTGAAAACATTTCTGAAAAAGAGTATGCAGATCTAACAAAGATTTGCATGGCTTCTCCTGAAGAAGATGCTGGAGGATCCACCTTCAGATTACATCCACAAGAAATCAACACTCCATCCCAAAAAATCACAGGAACACCTCTATTCACACTAGATGACATTCCACCAACTCAGTGGAGAAAGAGGCTTCTTGATTTCAAAACATGGATGGATGCGAAATTGATACACCCTGATGCTGACCAGTATAGAGTCATTGAAGAATTTTGTGCAAGGATGACAGGAACTCTCAAAGAATGGTACCAAAGCATAGGTACCGTAAACCAAGATCAGCTCCACAGATTTGAAAATACAGATGCTGTGATCTCTGCAATTCATTTCGAATTCCTCGGAAATGTAGACATTGTCAACAAAGAAATCCGAAAAGAATACTTTGAAATGAAGTGTTGCTCATTAAAGCTAAAAGATATTGAAAGACACTTCCAGAGGATGCAGCAAAGATTTTATCAATTGAATGGATACAATGATCCGAGTCTAAAAAGCACCTATGTAAGCTCACTCCCTGAAGAAATCCAAGGAGAAATGTACAGAATGCTGAACATCCAAAATAAAGAAATCATTCAGATGAAACTTGGAGAAATACACCAGACATGCATTGTTGCCCTTGACAAACTATGCAGCCAACAACGACTACTTGAAGGAATCATGAAGAACCAGAGAAAGTACTCAAAGACGTGTCGGAAAAAATACCTGGAGATAAAGTGCAAAAAGAAAGATTGCTCTTGCAAAAGCAAACCTTTCTCAAGAGGAAGAAATTTCAGAAGACTTCCCAAGTACAAAAAGAGATACAAAGGAAAGAGGAAAGTGAAATTCTTCAAACAAAAATCATTCCCTAGAAAAAAGAAAGGGAACAGATGTGTTTTATCTGCGGAAAGACAGGACACTTTGCAAAATCCTGCCCAAATAAAACAGAAAAATCTGCAAGGTTAATCCAAACCTTACAGATTGAAGAAGATGTAGAATCACTCTACAGTGAACAAGAATATCCAGATGAAGACACTGTTTTTGGCATAGATGTCTCAGGAGATGACAATTCAGAAAGTGGAGAATCAGAAGAAGAAGAAGAAGAAGAAGATAAATGTCATCATCATTTCCCAATTCTATCCTTTGATCAGATAACAAAGGTAGAAGAACAGTCTCTGGTATCTATTCCACCAGCACCCAACATTGAAGTCCATATACTCCCTTCAAGATATGACGTTCCAATCAAAGCAATCGCTTTCATTGACACAGGAGCTGCAAGAACCATGATGAACCCTAAAATTCTTCATCCAGAATTTTGGGAACAAAAAAGATTAAAGTTCAAAGCTGCAAGTGGAGAAATCTTTACAATAGAACTGATGACCAGAAAAAGCATTGGAATTAAATTCTTTCCAGATTGCGTCATTTACACCAAGGTCATTGGAACAGACCTTCCAGGAAAAGATATCCTTATTGGCATGGACGTTTATTCTCAGCTTAAAGGGATACAGTTACTTCCAAATGGTGTAAGGTACGGGAAGAGTTTCAAACCATTCAATCCATTAATGAAGATTTTTAGTCTGTCAGAAGCACCTCCAGAATATGCAGAATACAAAGAAAAGCTTCTAAAGTTATGTGCAGACAGCCATGACTTATTCCAACATCCAAAACCTCTTTGGAAGAATGAAGAGTTCTTTGTGCAACTACCTTTCAAACTCAATGAAGACATAAATCCAACTAAAGCTATTCACTCCGGGATGACTCCCAGTGACAGACAGGCCGCACTAGAAGAATGTCAAAAACTCTTAAAACAAGGGTTAATTGAGCCAACCAATTCTGATTGGGCGTGTCAAGCTTTCTATGTTGAAAAAAGGTCAGAAAAAGTCAGAGGAAAGAAGAGACTTGTCATTGACTATAGACCACTGAACCTTTTCCTCAAAGATGATAAGTTTCCTTTACCCAAGATATACACTCTCTATTCGTATATCACAAATGCCTTTGTCTTTTCAAAATTTGATTTAAAATCAGGATTTTGGCAACTTGGGCTAGACCCAAAAGATAGGCCCAAAACTGCATTTTGCATACCCAATGCCCATTTCCAATGGACAGTTCTACCTTTTGGATTGAAAGTCGCACCATCACTATTCCAAAAAGCCATGACCAGAATTTTTGAGCCCATATTAACCTCTGCACTCATGTACATAGATGACATCCTTTTATTCTCACCTGATGAAAAAAGCCATAAAGAACTGTTAGAGAGATTCTATCAGTTAAGTCACCAGTATGGCCTCATGTTATCATCTTTAAAGTCTCAAATTGGAACCACAGAAATAGAATTCCTTGGAATGAAATTTTCCAGAGGAAAATACTCTCCTCAACCCCATCTTGTTGAAGAACTACCAAAGTTTCCTGAGAAAAACTTTACTGTCAAACAAATCCAGCAATTTCTTGGAATCTTGAACTATATCAGAGATTTTATTCCCAACATCTCTCACCACACCTCAAAACTATCAAAATTGTTGAAAAAGAATGCACCACCATGGGGAGATGAACAGACTGAAGCAGTCAAAATTCTGAAAGAAATCGCAAAAAATCCTCCACCATTAAAGATACCTGGAGAAGGAAAGAGAATCTTGCAAACAAATGCTAGTGACCATTATTGGGGAGTAGTCTTAATTGAAGAAATTGAAGGACAGAAATTTTAGTGCGGACATGCTAGTGGACAGTTCAAACAAGCTGAAATTCATTACCATACTACTTTCAAAGAAACACTTGCTGTCAAATATGGAATCCAAAAGTTTGATTTCCACTTAAGAGGACATACTTTTGAAGTTCATCTTGATAATTCATCATTTCCCAAAATGCTTGAATTGAAGAACAAAGTTCCTCCAAGTCCTCAAATCCTCCGTCTGAAAGAATGGTTTTCCAGGTATGATTTTACAGTCAAACACATCAAAGGAAATAAGAATGTGATCCCTGATTATCTATCCAGACCTAAAGAAGTCCAATCACAACAACACCAGTTAAAAGAAAACATCAGAACAATCCTTATCTTCATAGATACCCATGAATATCCCCTGATCATGATGAATGAACCCTTAGACAAAGGATCTTCTTCACAAAACTTTCATGAATTTCCTCCAGAATTATTAAGAATCCAGCCAATCACTCCTACAGTCATAAAATCCTTTGCAGAAACACATATGTTCCATTACCTTGCCACTACAATCCAAGAACACCAGATAAAACCAAAATCCACTTGGTTCAATCCTGCTGCACCATATTTAAATATTTTTCCATTATTAATGGATGAAATGTTCACAGAAGCTGACATGTGGTATTTATGGTGTACTACTGCAATATTCAAATACCTGTTATCTTTCCCTCTTTCAAAGCCATTGAATATCTCATAGACCGAAAAAACCAGAACACCTTGCTCTGGAAATTTCTTTCATGGTATTATCCCATACATTGGTGGAAAGAACAGATTCACAGAGAATTATGCAGATTCAATGTTTGGAAATTAGATGAAGAAGAGGCAAACAAATTTGTTTCCATCTTCATAATTCACAGGCCTTATTTTAAACATCCCAGTGGAAGCATATATACCCAAAATCAAGCTCTGTCATATGCAACTTTTCCAAATCTGAAGACATTCATGAAACCTAACAATCCTCCTTTTTGGAAGGAAGAATTGACCATACACCTTCATGAAATAAATGGTTTCAAAATAACTCAACAACCAGTCTCATCCAGTTGTAACAAACTCAAAAATCTTGATTTAATATGTTCACCAGACTGGGAAGTTTCTCCAGAAGTTTGGAATGAAGAATTCAAAAGAGTCCATATTCCATCAGAACCTCCAAATAACATTCCTGTTTCTGAATCAAATCTTCTCTGGCAAGATTGGCAACAAGAAGACAAAACTGAAAAAGAAGAACTTTTTTGGAAAGAAGAAAAGAAACAGAAGGACAAGACAATCTGGCAAGATTCCCAAGACCCTTGGCCACCTTGGCCTTCCAGCTCACGAGATGATCTAAATGAATCAGATACAGAAGGATAAGATCTTATCAGAAAATTATCCAGCAAGACTCAAAGGACAGACAACAAACACTGCAGACATATTCAGCAAAGCTCAAAGGACAGACAAAAAGCACTGTGGATATAAGACAAAATGTCCTTGTTAAATATTGTTCTTTACTTTATGTCGTTGTCACATAGTATTTTCTACTTTATGTCAATTTTATGTCGTTGTCGCATAGTGTTTTCAATTTTATGTCACTGTCAAATAGTGTTTTTAACTTTATGTCACTGTCAAATAGTGTCTGATGTATTATTGCTCTTTTGTTTGTATATGAGTCCCTTTGTCTATAAAAGGGAACTCAGAAGAATGTATAAAAAAAAAGACAGTTCTTAAGTTTGAATAATATCAGTTTTTCATACTATGAGTTTCTAAACCTCTCTTCTCTTCTCCTTTCTCTGAAAATTTTAGTTTTGTATGATGTGATTTAGTCAAGAAGGAAGAAGTAATCTCTGGACTAGTTTTAGACATGTGTATGCTGTGCACTTACCTCTGTTTGAGGACCCTGTGTATCAAAAACATGTCTGAACCGATCCACTTGATATTTCTTATTTTATCCGTTATATGTATTATGAATAAAGAATCTGAAGTGTGAAAGTAAGCATGATGCATTAGACCATCTTTATAACTTTAATACAAATTCTTTTATTTTAATAATTGTTTTTTTTATTGTCATAAAAAAGTTACACTTAACGTGTGTTATAAATAGTATTTAATACTGTTTATTTGTTTGTTGCTTATTTGCAATTGTTTGCACGCTATTTCATGCCAGTCTGACACTGCAATTTTAGCCGTTAATGGCTATTTATTAAATGGCATTGGATCAGAGAAGAGCAGATTCATATGCAGTCCCAGAAATAAATGGCATCTGTTCCCTTTGCTTGACATATAGGTTACCAATGCAAATGGGTTGACATTTCTTAATATTAAATTAAACAATTAAATCAACCTTATAACAAAATACTAGTAATAAGTTTGGACACATAAGAGCTACCCCAAAAGAGAAAAGGAGAACAATATATTGAGCAAATTACAAGTTAGTGGACAATTATTTCCTCGTGCAATTTGCTTCAGGAGTGCTGAGTTGATAGCTGTACAAAATAAATATTGGCAAAAAATATGAAATTTTATGCATGGATACGTCAGCATTTAGAATGGGCACACTAATTTAAACAATAAATACACCAATCAGACTGACATGGGTGCCTAGGATTTTTTCGATGTAAATTTGTATGTTGCAAGGGAGGTTAACTTATAAGTAGACATATATATTTTGAAAAATTAGTTTCTAACCCAGTTACAAAATTCTACAAATTAAAAAAGAAGTTCAAGTGAGTTAAATGTTTTTTTTACACGTACCAGATAATAATTTAAATATTTAAAAATAGGTCTATCTAATGACTTTTCTTCCTCCTAGTAATGTTATTATTATTTGCTGATGTAGTTTTTAACTACGGACAGTAGGTAAATAATTGTTGTGTATAAAATGAGGTTGTTGTGTATTTATTTGCCTACGAAGCAAAAGCTTCATTTGCTGATGTATCTTTTAATTATGGACGGTGAGTTAACAGAAGGACCATAAAGAATTGGAACATAGTTTCTGGTGAGTGCTTGCAATGCCTCCATTTTACCTTATCATTTTATTTTTGTTAAACAGTGACACAGTAGCAACCACCACACACAGTTGCCCGTGAGTCTTGAATTCTTAATCAAACATAGGAAGAAGCCTCTCACCATTGGCAACTGTAATCTAATGATAACCATGCGGAAAATGGAAAAGTATCAACATGTTGAACTTGCTTCTGAGTTCTCACAGTTTAATGGAAAGTATGAACCCACAAAACAGAAAGTATATAAAAAAAAACAAAAAAATATGAATAACAAAAGGAAGAAAACACAGAAATACCGTTTTGAGATCAACAAGTAAAGTAGAATGAACAATATGTGCAATATATCTATTTCCTTGATCCAATTTCCAATATGTTAATGTCATTATAAGTACAAGATAAAAGACTACACGTAGTAACTGATGAATCATGAAATAAATAAAAACATTTTTTTTTTCTGTTTTCCTGAGTTGTGATGAGTGAATGAGTAATGGTACTACCAGAAACAAGAGGAAGAGTCGATTTTGCGGTTGTGGGCATTGAGAAGGCGTGAAAACCTTCTCCTGCGGTAATAGAAGCCGCATTTGATTCTGATCCTTGAAAACACCAACCTCCGAAGTTTCTTAGCAGATCGCAGCCTTAGCCACAGAACCTTCTTCACACGAACCAACGACCCTTTCACCCTCTCTTTCAGACTCTTCTTTCGACAGAACTGATAGCTTCTCAAGAACAGTTGCCTCTTCTCCATCATAGTGTAGCTGTGCTCGGCGTCAGGGTAGTAATGCCCGAAAGACTCACTCCGAAATAACGGGTTCAGACTAACACTACCCATCATCACATTCTCACTACCTTTCCTCTGATTATTACCAACGATTATCATGGTGCCACCCAAAAGGTAAAACAGAAAAGACAGCTAGAACAAAACAATTCCAGAATTTAGCGCCATTAAATAGCAGTGAGAATAAATGGCTTGGTTTCGTGGTGAGAAAAGATAGAGAAGAATGGAAAAGGGGTATGAACTGTAGAGATTCCACGCACCTTATTGTTGCTTGCAACGCGAGCCAAGCTGTGCGCCGCCGCAATAGCTGAAGCTAAAGACAGCTCCTTTTTCACTACCTTACCATGCGATTATTGGTTGTTTCTTACAACTATTTCTTCTCCGAAAAGCGTAACCACTTTAACACGTGGATCCTTCGATACGTTGATGTTTTTTTTAATGGACGGTCACGTGTCTTCTGCCCTTTCACCACTTTTTTTATTACTTTTTTTTTTCATTTTCGTGTTCCACGTAATTAAGTTTATATACATTCAAGGGAGTAAAAATTGAAAAATATATCGATCAAAAATAAAAATACTACATGATAGATTTTTTTGCAAATAACAATAATTGAGTTATAAAACATACCATTAAACTTATTTGTTTGCATTTTCATATCGTAGATTTTGTTGCTCTTTCTTGCTTTATTTCACTATGCTATAAATATGTGAGTGACGATTTAGGCAGTCACACGACGACATCCACTTCTCGTGCTCTTCATGGTTGGCTTAACTCAAAGCCATCCTTATCCAGTGAGGGGAGAAGTGAATTTGGACGTTTCTTATTTTTTAATCAGAAATTTAATAAAAACACGCAAAAAGAACAGAATATAACAAAATAATTCCCAGAAAGGGGTAAAAGCTTTGGTGTGTGGGTCAATGGTGAAGGGTGTCCCTTGACGTGTAACAGTAAATGCAAGAAAGACCACAAATCTTTGCACACAAGTGACAACAACTGTACACAGTATCTAGCGGAATTGGAATAAATAAATGATAAATGATAAAATTTAGTTGGGTTTATGAATTGAAAATATGAGGAATTCATGCAGCATAAGCAATTGGGCTAAGATAGCGTTGTTACAATTGTTCAAAGCATTGGATAAATTAACGATTAATCAGCACGATACGCAACGCTCGTGGAATATAACAGTATTTCTGGTTGTTCAAAGAGTTGGATAAGAAAGTTTTAGTTCAGTTCTCGTGGTTTCTTACCGAATCAACATAAGGTGCAACTACCATTTTAATTCGCCATCCTTCTACATTATCAGCAACTTTAAGCATTCCTACGTGGATCTGCATTCTGCACCTTATTCCAACATACTAGAAAACATCATTTTTCTCTGTTGATTCAATGATTCAATGGTTTGAACATATGATTTTCACTTTTGACTAAATTCAAATAAGAACGAGAAGTCTTTCTTCCAGATATCCTCTATCATACATGTTAGATATATACTATATAGAATCACAATCACAGAAGCCTTTAAAGTCTTCCAATGAGTTATGGATATCAACCACACGCTTAATGGTGACCACAATTTTCAAATGTTTTGTTACTATCAACAACCATAATCAGCACCACGGTCAAAAAGTGAATGTGAATATCTAAAATCTCTCAATGATGAAAAACAGGTGATAGTCTTGACCTGTTCTTATCATATCGAGAAAAAAAAAAACTTAAATTTGACAAAAGCTATAGTAAAAAAAAAAAATGTTTTGAAAAAAAAATATTTAACAAAAAAAATCAAAACCTATGACTCAATTTACCTAATTTCATCTAATCTTATATCAAAGTTGTGTTTGATTGATTTAAGTCTGATAAAAAAATGCAAAATTTCAATCCAAGTTTTTTTTTCTTAAGTTTGACGAAGGATTTGTTTAAGTTTACATATACTCGTCTTCTTATATTTTAGTAAAGTAATACTCACTTTTGTTATTTTATTTATGAAAGATATAATTTTAAAAATATTATAAAATTTCTTTAATTTTATATTGAAACTTCAATTTTTTAAATTTTCATAATTTTATATTTAAATTATGTAAATATGATATTTTAAAATTAAACAAGTAAACATAACTTTACTAAATATACATGAGACTAGAAAAATATTTATTGAATTGGATAACCTAATCTAAATAGATTGGGTTGAATACTCCTTCTTTTTGTCGAGTCGAACTGTTAATTTCTTGAGGGGCATATCCATTAAAGTTGTATAATAATAAATCAAGTTGTTTCCACGTATATTTCCTCTAATTATATAGTTTATATTATATATTTACTAATCAAGAGTGAAAATATTATCTATATATTATCCTACAATTGGAATAACAAACTTAATAGGATTTTTTTTTATAGTTTTTTAAAAGAATTGCAAACATATAAAATTGATTAAAACTATATAAAGATATTGCGACTATTAAAATTTATGAACTTTACACAATAATTTTCGAAAGTTTCAACATATAACATTTCCATTTACAATATTAATTTATTGAAACCCTAATTTTTTACCGGAAAAAACTTAAATTTTAATCTAAAAATGATAATCTCTTAATTACTTTTATACAAGATTCATATAAAGAGTAAGTGACAATGATCAAGAAATTAAATACTATGTTTAATATGAAATATTCTTGTTTTTCAACTTTAGTTCTACAACTTCAACTTCAAAAACATTTTCAATGTAATAAAATTTAAGAAAGTATAAATAATCAAACCATGCGCATGAAATATATAAGAAAGACTTATGAAAAGAAATATATATAAATAAAGAAAATACAAATCATATGTTAACTATTTTAAGAATTTGGAGTACAAAAAATGAGTAAGAAACTGTGAAGGTTGAAGGTGAAAGACTCTCCCAAGCTCTCCACATCTAGAGTATGTACTAATTTTAATCATTTAGAAAATGAAGGGCGAATCCGTTAAATAATTCTGCAATGACGGAGTTATTTTTTATCAAACTTTTTTTCTTAATTTAAATGTTTTAATTAATAACTCATGAATAACTTTGAATATTTTCACTAGTCATAAAATTGGGTTGGCAAAAACCATGTGATTCCCAATTGTTACAGGTAACGAAGGTAACGAACATGATTTCTGCCGACAACGCTCAAATGTAAATTTTAAGAAAGCATTTTCATATCCTTAATCCTGACAGTACCATAAACTCATAAACCATATTAGCTTAAAAAATAAACAAAATAAATACAGAATTGACAAATTAGAGGTCATGTTAATATCACATGGTCGAAAAGTTTAGCATTTATAGCAATTTTCCAGGAGCGAAAAGTTACTAAAACATGAAGTAAAAAATATGGCTACAAGAGTTTGCCCACGAAAATTAGAAAAGACCTAACCTGGCCAAGGAAGGTTAAGACGAAGCTTCACACACGAATAAAATGCACTGAATTTTCAACGCAGAAGTGATACAAATTGTAACAGATTCTGAGAAAACCCTCATCATCAATAATACCTATAGTGTCAAACACAATAAATATAACGAGGTTCCATAAACGTAAATAACGACAACAGTATTGCTATAATCATCAAAATCAACAAGAACCAATATCTTATGGTGTATGGGAGAAAATAATCAATTAATTCTGAATCAATATTTTGGTATTTTTCATGTTTAAACTCTGAGGCATGTCAACAGGTTCCGTATCTACAATTTACACACAGAAACAACCATTGGAGACAATTACAGTATAAAGACCGAGACTGACATCAAGGACTGCTTTGCTTAAGAGTGAGGTCGACTAGTTAACACAAATGTATGTCGCACATGATCTGCTTAATTCCTTTCCCAGAATTTAAGAACCCACAATCATAGTTCTTTCCAAGCACAGAAAATATGCTGGATGCCCCTCTAATCTCCTCCAGCGATAACATTTTTCCCATCAAAGCTACCTCTGAATATTCCCCATGGTCACCTACCACCAGCTTGATCAACCGCAGGAACTTCTTCAGGGTAACTGGATACATCCAAGTCAATAAGGGTCATGTCGTATGGTTCCGGAGTAGAATTGGACAAATCCACAAGCAAGGAAGATTTCGTTGCATCAGAATTTGAAGCATCAGGCACGGAATTTGAGGGACTGCTACTAGTAGAAGAAGACAAACTTGAGAGCTGTATGTCATCTAACTTGTTTCCAAATATATTCTTATTTCTTCTCACTGAATCCATCTCAGGGCCAATTGGAACAAAAGTCCGCGACCTGTATTTCTTAGTTCCCTCCTCACCTTCGCTGTGATTATATAGAACATATTCGTGATACGTTGGCGCAAACTGCCAAAAGTTTGATTAGTATCAGATTATCCGCACAGAAAATATGAAAGAAAAGGAGACTCATTTCAACAATAATATGGGGAACTAAAAATGCATTGCGGCATAACGGTTGCAAAGCCTGAAGCCAATGCCATGTTAACAGTGTTACAGACAGAACATATAAAGCAAGATTCACCTGGTGCACTGTATCATGGTAAAAATCATTTAACTTCAAAGCATGCCCAAGGCTAGCCGTCAAACCACGGGATCCACCTATATTAGCACCGGCATATTCTTGGTATGGAAATGCATAAAAGTGGCCAACAGCAGCAACAAGCATCTCAACACAAATGATAAAATTTTGAAGTAGGGCAGCTTCATCAGCATCCTCAATGAATCCGGACTTTGCAGCAAGGAAGAATAACACTCCCTAAGAAATGTAAAAAAAAATGTCACCCTGCTTCAACCCTCAAAAGTAAAACAAAAATATCACTGGAACGAAGCAAGACCAAACTAACTCTTAGTCATTTTTAATTTCTAAATAATACCCACAGGACAACAAACCGTGTGAATCAACAAAAATAATGAAGCTGTTAGACTTCTTGGCATCATATTAAATAAATGTCATAACACATGCATACATGAGTGCCATTTCTCTTTTATTATTTTTTTAATTGCTATGTCAATTACCGGTGGCCTCAAATAAGTTTATACCAGTAAGTGAAGTAAGGAAAATAGAAAACTAGGGAAACGAAGACAACGGGAGGGAGATGAAAATTATAGGTGACTGAAGACTTTCACAAACAAATCAATTCCTAAAATTTAAAGTATGCTGGTGTGTCTGAGACGAAAACTAACACACCAAATCCAATATTTAGTACCTATATAAGCAAAGATGTTATAAATCCAGGGTATATCCAATGTCTGTTCAACAAAGATATATGACTTTATATCCCAAGATTTAAGATGCAAAATACTTATTTTCCTTCTTTTAAAGTGCTGGAGGCTTTTGCTCCAAACAAATTACAGCTCATCTCAAGATCAAACAGGGCATCCTCATTTTACATTACACTCACATCCTTTATGAAGGTCACAAGCATGTGTACCAAAAAAATGACACTCCTTTTTCTGTTCTTCATATATTACCAACAACCAGCAACAAGATATATAGTCAAAATTAAGAGAAAATAAAGGACCATAACTATGAATGAGATGTAAAATCACCTGCCAATAAGTCAGGAACACAACAGATTTTATTATAATAAACTTTGGAACAGGATTGAATGGTTGAAGCAGATCCTTGCATGCCACATAAAACAAAGCAAGCACATACAGAGCCATTGTATATGAGATCATATAAATGATCGTAAGATACAAGTATGACTGCTTTGGGTTGAAATTTCCATCTTTATACTTCCCATTTGCATAAAGTATGAGTGTCACAACAACTAAAATGGGCTTCAAAATCACAAACTGCAGACATCCTTGCTTGCATTTACGAATGAAACGCCTGAAATAGAAGTTTTAGAAGTGAGAAACGAATGCATATCATGATATACTATCATCCCACCATATCAGAAGCTTCTACTAAAATCCAATCCATGCCTCTCCGGGATGTCTAAGTTATTTTCCAATAAATAATCCCTAAAAAATAATTCTCCACATAGTGTGGCAAATGCATCATCCTAGAATTTACAAGTTACAAAATAGGTAATAAAAAAAAACTCCATAGACAATTCGAGGGATAATTTTCAAGGAATATAAACTATATTCTGGTGCAAAGGCTTTTAATCCAAAAATATGAATCAGACATAAACCTACCCATCCAGCGGTATAGGAGGAAAGCAACAAGTCATCAAACAGAACGATGGCTTCAGAACTCGACCACTCAAACTTATTACAACTGCTCCAGGACCACCAACCCATGCCAGGCACAATGACAGAAAATTATAAATGACCCACGCTTCATAGCTGAAACAATAGACAAGAGAAATCAATCATGAAATTGCACCAATCTAATAAACATAGGTTGGCAAAATTCATTGTAGTTTTACGACAACAAAAAATGTGCAAAGTGCACTTAAATTTCCAAGCTAAAATGTAGTAGGCAAGTACACTAAATAATGTACAAGTGAATAAAAATCACTAAATAGGACAAAGCAGAGTGGAGTGGCGGGGAGAAAGAATTGCCTTCCCACTCTTGTGCTTGTATATGCAAGTGCTCTGCGGCGGCTATGCCACCTCACTTACATCAACAATGGAAGAATGTAACTTTTCTTAAGCATTAACAACAAAAGCCGTATTATCCCACTCGGTGAGGTCCACTATATGAATCACATAAGGTATTTGATTCGGTTAAATACTAAATTTCAAAGATATTATTCACCATAACATAGCTCTTAACGGCTTCTCGCAATATCCTTATGAGTCTCTCTCTCCCTTTCCACAAGACCAATCAATTCTCATCCCCGCTGCTTCCAATCATCTTCTTTGTATGTTTACAAACTACCTTGCAACATCAATATCTACTTGCATGTAATCACTTTGTATCATGTATTTCCTTGTGTGGTCACACGTTCATTTTAACATTCTCACTTCTATCACTCTCACTTTTTTACTTATTTACCCTTTGAAATCCAATATTCATTGCCGTTACCAGAGTGTAGATGTATGGCAATATGATAAAGCTTGCCTTTGAGCTTGGTAGGTACTTTCCAATTACAAATAACACACCCATTTTAGCCATCCTGCTGGAAGTTACTGTCTAACAAGGTAAAAATTTAAGCAAACCATTGACATGTTTTCATATATGCTCCGACGAAATATCTATCTTGTTGAAGAACTACCCAAATGTTCTAATCCTAGGAATTCGAGCCTATCTAGAGTAGGGTACCAGACCAGATAGTTCTGAATTGAAAGACAATAACTACTTCTAAGGCTTCTTAAGTCACAAAGGCTTCCTACGTCACAATCAGTGTAGAATAACAATATGGAATTCAGGTATCACTGTAACCATTAATCACAACCAAAATATACAAAAAAGAAAAGGAATTCAGACTAAACATCAGCAAGAATCAAGTAAATAGAGAAAGAAATATAGATGAACTTACACTTCCCGAATAGAATTAAAATAAATTGAACTCTCTGGTCTTACAAGGGATAAGAATGACATTAGTGCATAAACCTGTAAAAGAAAATTAAATTTATAACTGCTTAAAATAAATCATAAAAAGAAATGTCATATAACTCATCCCAGTGGAATTTCAGGAGAGCCATGAAGATGAAAGTAAAGAACCAAATAAATGTCAAGAAACACACAAACAAAACATGTTGCTTAGAGAGAAATTGTTAACAAACACAAATCACTTAACTCAAAGTTTAAAATTCAATTTTTAACAAAACCAATTATACAAAATCAAGGCCATTTAGCATCATGTTTGCAAACCCACTAATCGCCAAAACTGGCACAGTATCAAACAATTAAACAATTAAGTCAAACAGTCACTAAACTTAGTGAAGAAAATCCAGTTCCGGAAACATAAACTCTCGATAAAAAGATGATGAAAAGGAACAGCGCACAATCTGATAACCCCAATTAACATTCCTGCCCCTGGATTTCCAGTGAGGATGTTTTTGTCTGAAGCGAAACGGTTAGTCCAATTAACAACAGCGGCTAAATCGTGACAGTGAGAACAAAAACCCTAGTAGAAACCATCACATGAATGAATTGACAAGGCGGTTGTGGTGAAATGAAAAAGTGATTAACTCACCGGAACCATGAAAATAATCCGAACAATGAAGCGCTGATAAGTGGGCTCAGTGTAATTGAGAAGGTGCCGGTAAATGTGAAGAACGGCCAAAGCGATAGCTGCGACGGTGCAAATGAAAGCGACGACGTAGAAGAATAACGGCACCAGAACCCCCATTCTGGGTTCCCTTCAAGTGCTTCAGAAAGCGAAAACCCTAACGAGAATCGAAGATTGGTGGAATGGGATAAAGGCAAAAGGGAGGATCCGCCAAGTTGGAAGCGAATAATTAGAGAAGATGAATGCTTCACTGTCACCAATAATGGCGACTGCTGGCTTCCCAAGGAAAATCAAAATTGAAAACTCATAGCAACAGCTATGCAAATACTATGCTTTTTGTTTTTTACGTGGACAATTGATTGCGTTTTAAGTTTCATTTAGCTATCATAATTGTGTTTTCACCTACTATAACTCCATCATTTAACTGTCTTAGGTTGAAACCATATTATTTGGGTCCATATTTTAATTATGTCAATTGATTTACTTAAAAATATTATAATTTTAGTTTTTTAATTAAAATTTGTTGACGGATTATTCACTAGTAACACGCGGAGCGTGCATCAGACGCCGTTGTCACGAGATTCTCCGTTAGACCCTTCCGTCCAACACGCTATGAGAAAATTCATTATCTTCTGGAAACACATTATTTTATATTGTGTCAAAATAATTTTAGTTTATTTAATAAATTTGATTTTATAAAAGACATTGAGTAAATGGTTGACTAAATTATTTGGTTAAATAGATTTTAAAATTATAATTTTAAGTTTTAATATTTGTTATAGATATGACACATTTAACTTGATTGTTTATACAGATGAAAACAAAAGTAATGTCCAAAAGTAACATTACAATTAGTTGACGCGGCTCTTTCTTTCCTTTTGCACTCGTAATTTTCATCTACACTTCATGAAATCAAAATATCTTGATTACCCTTTTTGGAATCCTACTTGTACCGGGCTCTTTCTTTTTGCACTCCATGTTTTTCATGTACACTCGATGAGAGGATAAGGCGAATTTTGAAATGTAAAAATATCTGATAATGGAGTGTATATATTTGGAAGAAGCAGAGCGAGGTGGAGGTTGGAAAGGCCATACATTCATTCTCAAACGACGTGGCCTTAAACCACTGTCCCCTTATCATCTCTTCCACTCTCACCACCCTATCTCTTACTCTCCAAAAATGGCTTCTCTCATAGGCGTTTCTTCCATTTACCAGACGCCCACCCTCGAACTCTACCAGAGGCCAAACGCCACTTCCACTTCCTCCGTTAGGTTGCAATGTTTGGACTCCAAGTCCCACTTCAACAACCTTCTCCGAGCCCACCGCCCTGGGCCCACCCTCAAAACGGGCCTCAAGCCCACTCCGACTTTCCTCCCCTCCGCTGTCGCCACACCCAATTCCTCCCTCCTCAGCGAAGAAGCCTTCAAAGGACTCGGCCGCCACTTCGACCAAACCGAATTCCAGCACGACTCCGATTCTTACTCCGCCGAGCCCCCCAATTCCGACGAACTCGACATTTCCAAGCTCGACTTGCCCTCGCGCCTCGTTGATTCCCTCCAGAGCCGTGGGATTACTCACCTTTTCCCCATTCAGGTTCGTTTCTCTTCCTATCCTTTTACCTGTTAGGGTTGCACTAGCAATTTATTACCAACATTTAGCTTCATTTTGTGCGTGATTAGAGAGCGGTGTTGGTGCCTGCACTACAAGGTAGAGATATCATTGCTCGGGCGAAGACCGGTACTGGCAAGACACTAGCGTTCGGAATTCCAGTTATTAAAGGCCTTACTGAAGATGAAGATGAGCCTTCTCAAAGGTAATCGTTGTTCATGTGTTGCACTTTGCTTCGTATAACTATAAGTATTGGTTTCATTAGTTGTCTGCTCCTGTACTCTGTTGACTGTGTCTGTCAAGTTTTTCATTTTAGTCGTTGTAACAAAAAACTCTACGTTTTAGTCCTTATACAAGCAATTTTTGTATGTTTTAGCCCCTGTTGTTAATTTTGTGGCGCCACAAAACGGAGGCACATGGACTAATATGTATAAAAAAAATTGGTATAGGGACTAAATGGTTGGTTTTTTTTAGATACAGGGGCTAAAATGAAAAGTAAACGTAGGCATAGGGACCAAATGATTAAATAAATCTATAAATTATACATGATGGTGGTTGTTGTGGCCATATTCACGTGGTTGTTTCTTTGTTGCAGAAGGTCTGGTAGGCTTCCCAGAGTTTTGGTTCTGGCACCTACGAGGGAGTTAGCGAAGCAGGTGGAGAAGGAGATAAAGGAATCTGCGCCTTATCTCAGCACTGTTTGTGTTTATGGCGGTGTTTCTTATGTTAGTCAGCAGAGTGCTCTTTCACGTGGTGTAGATGTGGTGGTTGGGACCCCGGGGAGAATAATTGACTTGATTAATGGGAAGAGCCTTAAGCTGAGTGAGGTTCAGTATTTGGTGCTTGATGAAGCAGATCAGATGCTTGCTGTTGGGTTTGAGGAGGATGTGGAATTGATTTTGGAGAATCTCCCTTCTCAGAGGCAGAGTATGCTTTTCTCTGCCACCATGCCTGCTTGGGTGAAGAAGTTGGCGAGAAAATATTTGAACAACCCACTCACAATTGATTTGGTGAATTTTTGTTACTTTTGTCTTATACTCTAATAATCTCTCTCCCTCTCACGCACACACACACACACTTATGCACTATCAATTGATGACTTTGTTTATAGAGTGTAGTGTAAACAGATAGTACAGCATATGATTGTGCCAGAAATATATTATATCTACAAAGATTTTGTTGTGAAGAGCATTACTTACATATGTGATTTTTGCCTGTATATCTGCATATCCTGTTCTGTGCAAGCTGGTTTGAAATTAATTATTAAAGACATTATCTAATGCTGTCTGGAGTTGACTTTTAATATTTTATAGACTCTGGTTTAGATGCTCATATAACTAAATGTGACAATATAGATGGATACCATATTCATCTTGATGAACTTACATTGCTTGCAAGCATACACCATTGTGCACAATATTTTAAAGAGAGTGGTAATGTGGTGAAATTTGTCATTTGTCTTGGCGCATACTATGCTTTGCTTGTTTGGCACAGTAGATTTGGAGAGAAAAGAAAGGAAATATTCATGTGCGTGGACTACATCATAATCTAGATGCATCTGCTCTCTGGTCTTCAAATTTTTTCCTGACCGTATCACCAAATAATTCAGGCATAATTGTGCATACTAATGTTCAAGTTGTTGTATAATGAGAATTGAACCTTGATTATGATGCATTTTAATATAAAAATCATATAGTATGATTATAATGCTTTTTCTTTTCTTTCAAACAGGTTGGTGATGAAGAAGAAAAGCTCGCTGAAGGGATAAAACTTTATGCTATAGCAGCCACTGCCACTTCAAAGCGGACAATTCTCTCTGACCTTGTAACTGTGAGTTATCTGTTAAAGTTTTCAATTTGACCTTGATGTTCTGAATCTCTTCAGTTTGCATACTGAGGGTTCTGTCTAGTCATCATATTGAGAAATATTACTAGTTACTAGTTCAAGTAACAAACAGATATAATCCAATAAGATCAAATGTTATGTTGAATATTTAATTAAATATGTATTTGAACAGATAATCTAATAATTTTTTTTTTAACTCTATAATCAACAAATTGATCATTTTCATTATCTGTTTGTTTTGAAAATTATTAAATGCATTACTTCCTAGTTATCTAATTTTTGGATTTTATGCACTCATAACAAACTTGTTAAATCGGTTAACTTTTGTATTTCTGATGTTTTACAATCTGCTATTTCTCGTGAGGAATTTTTGGGGGCAGGGGTCAATAATTTCACTTACTGTCCCTTTGTCTTTCAGGTTTATGCAAAGGGCGGGAAGACTATAGTATTTACACAGACAAAAAGAGATGCTGATGAAGTATCATTGGCATTAACAAATAGTATAACATCTGAAGCACTGCATGGCGATATATCTCAGCATCAGAGAGAGAGAACATTGAACGGTTTTCGGCAAGGGAAATTCACAGTGCTTGTTGCTACTGATGTTGCAGCTCGTGGACTTGATATTCCCAATGTTGATTTGGTGAGTCCAAGGATGCTTCGTAGTCTACATTTAACAATTTGATCTCCCCGTGGACTTATTTATTAGTTTAGTGTTAATGCCGACAAGGCTGTGGATTAATAAGCAAAACACTTGAGAGTAATTTTATGCTGGCTCTTGGGTGTTTTAATAGTGGATTACGGATCTAGTTATAATTTTTTTTTTGGTATTTAGGGTTTAGTAGTTTGTGATGTCTTATCCCTAGACTGGACAGGAAATTTATTGCCTGTTCTGAAGTATAATTTGTCTAATCTTATAGGGTTCTTGCCGTACTACATTTGGCTTTTTCTTCGGTTTTTTTTCACTGTTCACTGTCTCATCTGACTAAGGATTTAGAACCTTATATTTGGTATACTGTGTAAACTATGGACATAAAATGTTTTTATTTAATTTCTTTGTTTAATTATTTCTTCACAATCATGAATCTGTTCAGATAAGTTTAAAATCTCTACTTGAATGGGAGGTTTATTTTTTGTGTCTTGGTTTGTACTGAAATGCCATCTATTCTCAACATATTGAAAAGCTTATCATGCTACCTGTTTCATTCAGATTATCCATTATGAGCTTCCCAATGATCCTGAGACTTTCGTACATCGCTCTGGTCGTACTGGTCGTGCTGGAAAACAAGGTACTGCCATTCTGTTGTACACCAGTAGCCAGAGGAGAACAGTTAGATCCCTTGAACGTGATGTAGGCTGCAAGTTTGAATTTGTTAGTCCACCAGCTGTGGAAGAGGTCTTGGGGTCATCTGCTGAGCAGGTTGTTGCTACACTTAGTGGAGTTCATCCCGAGTCTATTCAGTTTTTCACCCCAACTGCACAAAAATTGATTGAAGAACAAGGAACAACTGCCCTTGCGGCTGCACTTGCACAACTTAGTGGATTTTCCCGACCTCCATCGTCCCGGTCTCTTATCACTCACGAACAGGTGTTGTGAATCTTGTATTACCCTTGTGATCCAGTCTATAACAAGTAACGGCTATCTTAATGTTGACTTTTTTTAAAATAACGTAATACTAGCTATTGAACCAGGGTTTTTGTTTTAATAAATTGCTCAGAATGACTTCCCAAATGATAATAATACTAATCCATGATCCAAACCAGTGTGATCTTTATCTTTAAGCATTTAAAAATGGTATCAGCTGGGTCATTCCCTAGTTCATGGAGGTTACAAAGCATGGCCTGCAGATATTTCGTTTGTCTTATGTGTTCAAGTATTATCTAAATAAGGACACACCACCTAGAACAAACACTATACGATGCGTGATTTTTCAGTTGATCTTTAACTGTATGCTTTTTTAAAACTTTTGTATTTCAGGGATGGACTACGTTGCAGCTAATTCGGTATTCAGATGATAGGAGATATTTTTCAGCAAGATCAGTCACTGGGCTTCTTTCTGATGTTTTTTCATCAGCTGCTGATGAAGTTGGAAAAATCCATATAATTGCAGATGAAAAGGTATGTATAGTTATTTTCTCTTTTTATTTTCTGTACTTGTCTTAATTGGAACTTCAATCCCATTGGGAAATCATCCACACAGCTCAAACGATTTGACATTGTGCCAATACTTAATATCAGGTTCAGGGAGCAGTTTTTGATCTTCCCGAGGAGATTGCTAAAGAGTTGCTTACTAAGGACATACCACCTGGTAACTCCATTTCCAAGATCACCAAGGTATATTACAATATTTGTATTGTAACTTTGTTGTCTCTGCCTGTTCTTTTCATATACTCGCACCAAATTATTATACAACTGATTATATAAACGCATTACATGTTACTTTGTACTGGCAGCTACCTCCTTTGCAAGATGATGGGCCTCCAAGTGATTTCTATGGGAAGTTCTCTGACAGAGAACGAAGTAACCGAAGAGGATCTACTTCAAGGGGAGGTTTTTCTTCAAGGGGAGGTTTTGCTTCTAGGGATCGGAGAGGTTTCAAAACCTCACGGGGATGGGATGCGGAAGACTCTGATGACTTCAGTGATCGATCCAGTAGGAGAGGTGGTAGAAATTTTAAAAGTGACGGCAATAGCTGGTCTCGAGCAGGAGGAGGTAGAAGTAGTGGGGATGATTGGCTAATTGGAGGTAAACGATCGAGCAGGTCTTCATCATCGGACAGGTTAGAATAGCATTCAATGATCAAATAATTCTTTAAATTTTGTAGAGTATTTTTATCCTGTGCGTATAATACCATCTCATGTGATATTTATTAAGTCTATGTGTAACTGGTATGGCATGAATGTGCATTGCAGATTTGGAGGGGCCTGTTTCAATTGTGGTGAATCTGGGCATCGTGCATCAGATTGTCCAAGCGCTTCAAACCGGCGAAGCTTTTTTTAAGTTCCCACATTTTTTTGGGGCGCCGATGTGTCCAAGACAGACAAGAACTTCTGCCACTGTTATTGGCCTAATGGGTTCCGGAAAATTGAAGCGTGCTTACCCAAAGAGTTACAGAACCAATATTAATTTGCATCTCACGTGCTGGCGTGATCGTCATAGGGACCTCTGCTTTTCGTCCTCTTTTTTGTGTCTTAGTGAAATTTAGTATTTATTTTGGGTTAAGAATAGTGCTGTATCTTCTTTTTTGGGTTGGGTTTCAGGGGTTGGTTGTATGGTCGGGTATTCTACTCCACCTTGTTATGTAATAACATTTTGAACCTTCGCGGTTTAGGAACAGACTGGAAGAATGAATGAAAGATGAATGACAGATGAAATCCTAAAGGTTAATGCAGAACATGCGTTCACCTTTTTCTGCGTCATATTTTATTCAAGTATTATAGGACTTAATCCTTAATGAAAAATGGATTGCAATACCATTAAAAATATCTACATCACAGATAAGTGTTCTAATTGAACCATTATCTATTTATGAAGTAACGGTAGTTACTTTTTGTCTCTATGATTTTATTTTTTTTTTCTGAAAATAAAAAACTAATAAAATTATAACTTGGTACAAAGAGACTAGTACTTTTTTTATAATTTGTAGTACTTTTCTTTTTAACTTGCTGTCTAATTAAATTTATGAACGGGCATAAATTCGCACCATATATATTAAGGTGATGATACATAAACACCTCATTTTTATTTTTTTTTTACTAAACACCCCAACACTAATGATACGACACTTTTATTATAATAATTTGGGATGAATTAACTAAAAAAGTCAAAATATTAATTTTTATTAGATTTTAGAAGGGTGTAGGAAAATTGAAAGGTATTCATTTAAAATTCTCCCATAACATATATAGGCAACAACATTTTGAAAATGGTTCATTATAAGCAATTCGCTAAAGCTGTTATAGAATGTATTTAATAATAATTTGACCTTCACTGAAGGGGCGGGACAGTAATCTCTCCAATTGATCCACTCCGCATCAGGTTGGAACCTTTTTCTCCTTTTCTCCATTTTCCTATTCTTTTTCGAGTCTTCAAATTCATTTTCTTCTTACCATCTTCTTCAATTTCTTCATTACTTTCGATCGTTTCTGCATCTTAGTTGTGGGTAATTAAAATTTAGGTTTTTCATACAAAACATCCCCCTTTTGAGTGAATAATTAATTTATTTACTTTTATACAATGACTACGTCGACACTGAACAGGAACACGGTGTGCGTTGGTTAAACTTGAAAAGAGAAAATGGCAGAACTGAGTTTGGGAATTCTAATTGACATTGTTGATGAAGAGTGGATGAGAGACACTCTCCCTGATGATGGTATCTATTTCTACTTCGTACTTTTATTTTCCTTCCCTCCCTCTCGCAAGGGTCTTTTTCTTCATCTTTACATCCAAATGGGTATGTGATGTGCCTATACCTTTCTTGCTGTTATTACAGATCTTCCACTGCCCCCAACACTGCTTGTAAGGACAGATGATACTGAGGACTCAAGTATGTCTCTTCATTCACTAATTCACTAATATTTTTTGGACAATCTATCTTTTCAGCTTGGTTTGGAAAAACAATTTCAATTGAACACTTATTATGCTGACGACATGTTTGGACTTATGCTGCATTATCTAAAACTACGTTGAAATACTGGTTTGGTTTTGCAATGAAGAATTGATTTTGAATTAAAAATCTAACCAGTCACACACTGAATATTTTTTTTAAAAAAAAAGGTACCCTCATTTGTGCATTAACATGTAATTAGTATCCTCAGAAGGTACAAAACTACATAAAACTGGTATGCTGAAAGTTTTTTTTTTTTTCCTTTTTTAAAGATAATCACACATTTATGCATTAAAATTTAATAGGATCCTTAGAAGAGGATACAAAACTATGAAATTGGTTTGCGAAAGATATGATTGTTAATGCGTTTGTTAAAATTTCACTGTTAGCAAGATGACTCTTTATGAAGGGTTGTATACAATTTTCTTTACTATTATAACAGTGTACTTTGCTATCTTTCACAGATCAGGAGACTCAACAAGTTAACGCGGATGCTTGGCACGATCTTGCCTTGGGTCAAGAATAGAAATTTCATTTACTTGTATGTTATGCTTTGTAGTTAGTGAGTAGAGATTATGCTTCCTGTTGTAATGAATTCAAAGTTTATAAACCTGTTTAGGTGATATTAAGGAATTGTTCGAAGTTTATAAACCTGTTCAGTATGGTATTACGGAATTGTGTCATTGCTGAATACTATTTGTTTGCTGTTACGAAAGCACTCTTGGATTTTTGCTGGATTAAGTGAGTATAGGGCATCCCTTGCCTAAAGGTGGAGTATCTAACGATGTTGAAGTAAATGTTTGACAATAATAATATAGAGTTTCTTAAGATATAGTGGCGGTCTTTGCGTCATTGGTTCGGTTTAGTGATATGAAGGTTGAATAGTATGAATGAGGTTATACATGCTAAGCTCAGTGTAATCATCATACAAAAAATTTAATGGTGGTGGTAGTGTTTGTTTGTAACTACATTTTGTTAAGGAAATATTTGTTTATTTTTAAACAATTTTTTGAAGTGACAAATATAAGTCGAACATGCACAAGTCGGTCTTGGTGGTTATACTTGCTCTATTCACGATTTACTTGCTTAAGTGAAGGTGCTAGAGGTTAAATTTATTCAATAAAATAAAAAATATTATTGCCAACAATAATGTCTAATTTTATTCAGATCATCACTTTTGTACTTTTGTCAAGGCAACTCTTCATTCTTTCATTATTATCTTACCCAACTTTGGTTTTTTTATTGACGGATTTATTAGCGTTCAGAATTACAGGTACTGTCTCTAAATAGATGCTGGTAACTTGTCCTAATTTTGCTTTTAAAGTGTATTGAGTAACGTAAGAAGATCTTATTTAAGTTTCATGGAATAAATGGTAGGAGGCAACAGTTGAGGTTTAAATTCTAGAAAGGCCAGCTCGTTGGCGATGGGGGTACAACCAAAATACCATTTTGATTCATAAATAAAGAAAATGTCTCTCAGATTCCCAGTCAGAAGTGACCACATTAAAGAGTGAAGTCACAACAAATGGCAAGTAAGAAAATATAAATAAATGCATATAGAATGCAATGGATGGGTACAATTATATATGGAAATCCTTAAACTGTTAGAGCCCATTGAGCAAGAGAGGCTAACATTCAACTTGTAAATTTTAAAACAGCAAAATTTAAATTCAGTCAACAAAAAATTCAAAAAAAAAAAACTCGAAATGTCACAATCACAGAATATGAGACAACATCGCAGCTCGGTACCATTTTCTACAAAAAATTGAGGTAAAAGGGGAAACACAGCTGCTCGGTACAATTTACCTTTGGAGTTTGGGCTTGTTACAAACTAATATACTAAATTCCTTCATCTGTAAACGATTTCTTTACAAAAAACATGAATTATAAATGAATTCATTTTCCAAGCGGTTGGTATACAGATCATATAAAGGGATCATTTGCAGGAACTGTAGTTGTTGTGGGAACTGCAGCTGTAGTTGGAGTAGAAGTCTCCAAAACCTCTGCTGCGACTGGAGGTGGGGGAACCTCTGGGGTTGGTGGATTGGCAGTAGACGCTTCTGCTTGACCAGTTTCACCATTTACAATTGGATCTCCGTCAATAGCTTGTCCAGAGGTAGGAACCCCATCATCTACTGTGGTTTCACCTGATTCTGGTTGAGGTGGAGCAGCTACAGGAGCTGGCGTGGAATCTGAGGTTGACTCTGCAGGAGGTGGCTCAGTAACTGATGCTGGTGTGGATTCAGGCTGCTGAGTAGCACTCTCTGGTGCAGCTGTGGTTGTAGGAGGTGCTTCCAGTGCCAACGGCTTGTCTGGGGGTTGTTGGGAATTCTGTGCAGCAGAAGCTGGTTTTTTCTGGATGGAAATAGGAGCATTAAGAGACATCATTCCCGGAGGCAGGATTTCAATAGGCGGTTTCTTCCCAGCATCTGCCAAACTCGTGAGCTTAGGCTCCTCAAGAGAAGCTAAAAACGCAGCTGCAGCATCTGTCTTCTGAGATGGGGTAGGTTCAATCTCTCTCTGTAGCGCTTGGTTCCAAGCCTGAACTAAGTTCTTCAAAGTTGGACGTCCATGTGCCTGGAAATAACAAGGTCAGACTACAGTACTAAATTGAGCGATCAAGTGGTTGTAAGTAATAAATCATACATGAGCATGAAGCACAGCCTCTGCCAACATTCCAGTATCCTGCCATGCTTTCTCCATCAGAGCATTGTCACCCAAAACAGCACCAGCGAATGCTGCTTCCCGTCCCAAGCCAAGTGTGACTAAGTTGTTAACCAAACCCTGCAGTGCAAGAACATATTCCTAAGTTTATGATTAAAAACAAAAATAACAATAAAACTAAAGAGCCGAAGAAGACAGGTTATTCCAAAGAAATATGAATGTACGCCACCTCAAATAGTCATTTTAGCATAGATAGGTGTTCATTCAAAACAAGAAAGGGAAATTCAAAACATCAATGGAACAAACGTTAGTCCTTTCTTTTTCATCAAACTATAAGCTGACTAGAAACCAAAAGTAGCAATGATCATGGGCAAAAAGTAGAGAACAATAAGTAGTAGCTAAATTGACATGCAATCCTAGTAAATTCCATTTTGTGCATGAATCAAATTTTGCTTTTGGTGAATCATGGATACTATTATCTATTCGCCACAAGAACCAAACCCAGCAAAAGCAATCTTTTTGTGAAGAACCAATATAAACATTTCAATGTCTAAACTGTAGAAAAATAATCGCAGCCCAACTATAATGTATTTGAACACTAAATATACCCAAAACAGTGGTTAAAATGGCCAAACAAAGTAAGAAAACCACTTTTCCTACCACATAATTTTTACATCCTAATCCCCACCCTCTATTCACTGATTTCATGATTTATTCATCAATGTTTGTTTTTCCTGTAAAAATCAGTTCTTCATTCAAATTTCTTTTATTAGTAATCATAAACCTCTCTATCTCTCTCACACAAACACATGTTAACATGCACACACTTCTATAAGAATAAATAATTAACTGACTTGACCATATTTGGCACAAAAGAATACAAATCCGTGCTACTAATGCCTTGTTATATTCAAATCACTTCTGACCATCAGTAGCATATATGTAGAAGAACAGGCATAAATATTATCGCTACAACATCTAATAGTTATCTTAGCATCATTAAACCTAAACAGAATTTATCCAGCCGCATTTATTTATAAAAGCAACCAACCAATCATTGTAAGGCAATTTACTTCCAGAAAGAGAGACACCAAATGAATTAACAAGAAACCATGCATCAAACAACCAATAATAAGAGGAACGCAATATGAAGAAAGACTGCCTACACTTAGACGAGTCAACTCTCCATGATTTGCTAGACGTAGTGCTAATCCTCTCAATTCATGACCTTCTAAAGCACCTTTCACCGAACCTGCTGCAGCTAACCTCTTGAGAGCCTCACGGGCAATTTCACTCTGTGCAGTAGCATCTGCAGCGTCAATAAGATCCAAGAATTCTTTCGCAAATTTCACTATACCCTGAACACCTTCAACCATATCTTGTTTTTTATCTGATTTTTTCTCTTGTTTTTTATCTGCTAAATTAAGAATGTCATTCAAACCAAGCCCAGGTGTATCATCTTGTCCTATATCCCGGCTGTTACTCATGGTAAGAAGACAATGAAGAGCTCTTTTCAAATCATTGCTCTTCATTGCCAAATCAAACTCCAACCTGCAGAACACAAACATCAATATGTTTTTGGTCTTGCCATAAGGAGTACACAAAAATCATAAGAAATAAAATTAAAATTGCAGTCTCTTGTCTCTAAGCATATAGCAATACCTCTTCGATATTCCAGGCAAATGAAGTGCTTCAGTAGCATAGCCCATTCCTAGCATAAATTGTGCTAAATCATCATGGTGTTCTCTTCCAAGTCTACTTGCCCTGTTTCAAAAAGTATAATGTGAGATATACAAATGTATCTGAATTATTAATAAGCAATGATTATGGAAAAAGAGGGAGATAAAGAAATCAAAATACCATTTTACTGCACTAACAGCATCTCCATAAGCAGCGAGGCATCGGCAGCGAATACCAGGATGACTCAAGGATACGGCATGAGCACACATGTACCTACCACAAACAAGATATCAATAACATCATTCTTGAAACCAGTATCCAATACAAATGTGTAATTGCAAAAGTCCTAACTACCTGTCAATTAACCAAAGAACTCCATCCCTGACACCTACAACTACAAGAGGCCCAACTGGACGTTTCTGCTCCATTGGAAAACGGGTAACTGCCACAGACACACCCCCACCACCAACAGCCACCTCACCTGCCTTTCTCTCTTCTGCTGTCCAAGAGTCATCACCATCAACTCTAGATTGTTTCGGCAATGTTAAGAAAGGTGGCACTGACGGAGCATGCTGAAATGAAGCCAACCGAACCACCTACAGCCAGAACAACAAATACCTTTACGTTTTTGTGAGAGAACAAATTCCAAAGAGAAACTAGAAATATATTTACTTTTAATATATGAGATAGTAAGCAGTATACATAAAAAAGAAAAAAGTTCAACATGTACAGAGGACGAAAACAGAATTTTTTTTTGGACAAAACTTAAATATTGTATCCTCGCATTGACTTCTAGACACCAGGGATCTCTAACCCACACATAGAGAACTAAAAACGATTTGCCTCTGCTTTCAAATTTCTCTCGAGACATTATTTTGAATAATTTGGAGCATAGTTCAGCATAAAACCAGGATCATGCTTTTGAATTTAATTTATGTCCATCCATGTAAAAAGTAAAATTAAGAAAAACAGACATATTCATTACAACCTTCAAAACTGAAGAGAATTAATAGCTATCCAAAATTTACAATACACCAAAATGTTAACAGAAGAAGGTTTAAAGGATTAACAGACATTCTCATTACCCACTCCCATCTAAAATTTTCATGTCAATTTCTTCTAGCAGCCCATATCAATCATATCCAGGAACAAAATATTAAATCTGAGGAAAGACAAAAAAAAGGCCCTGAGTGTTCTCAATCGTTTTCATAGATGATAAAAAGTTGAAGCTTTTCTAACCTGCAACATTGGTGGCCTCAACGCTATTCTTTCTTCCTTAGCAGACTGAGGACCTTCTACAGTAATTAGTGCTAACTCTCCGTGCTCTGCAACAGCCTTTGCCTGTGCTTCTTTCATTTTCTGCTCTTCTTTCATCTTCTTAGTTTCGATGTCAATTTGAGCTACCCCAGCGTCCACAAAAACAATTCTGAAAAGCAAAACATATTAGTAAAAGTAAAATGAATACAAATTATGGACATTGCAGATATTAATCAAAATCCATTTTAAAGTCTTCATCTAAACAATTTATAAGCTATAGATAGTTGTATCATTGAAATTAGTTCCTTTAACGTGTTTAAACGTTCATCATTGCTTAAACTTTAAACATCATAATAAAGATTTGCAAATGAATGCAACTGGTACCACATTGCAAGAGAAACACGTAGAAGAAAAACAAATAAATAAATTGGTTTGAGTTTATCTTTAATTACTATTATCATTGTTTCTTGGAGAAGGGGGTGAAGGATAAGGATGAAGAGAAGAGAAGTGTTTCAGGATCAAGTATGTCAGACCTTCATCTTTTCACATTCATAATGAAGAAGAGAATAGATAAAACACAGTTAAAGATGAAGTGCATCTGTAAATGCTTTTTTTATTGAAGATATAGTTTTGGTAAAATGCTAATTGAGGAGAAATGCTTTGAAAGACCAAAGGGTACCAATTGATTATTTATATTTAGAACAAATATAGCATATATGGAATTTATGGTCAATCAACAAAGGAATGAATATAATCAAGCAGAAAGAACTGGCCATGAAGAAGTACCAAAATCTTTTAGGATCTCATATTTATAATAACTTTGGATGCATCAGATACAATGTATGATAGGGAAGAGAAGAGAATATGAAAAGATATATCTAGGAACTAGGTACCACACAACACCTATACAATAAATTCCATTTAAGACTATTTATTCTAACACTCCCCCTCAAGTTGGAACATTCAAATTGTATCTTCCGAGCTTGGAACAAATAAATTCAATCCGAGGTCCTCTCAAGAATTTTGTTAACATATTTGCAAGTTGATCATTTGATCCGACAAACTCAGTGCAGATTGCCTTGGACAACAACTTTTTCTCAAATAAAATGGCAGTCAATTTCTATGTGTTTAGTTCTCTCGTAGAACACTGTATTGGAAGCAATGTGGAGAGCAGAGGTTGGTTATCACTATACATTTTCATTGGTTGAATCTCACAAAAATCTAATTATAGTAGGAATTGTTTTACCCACATAAGTTGACAAGTGAGTGATGCCATTGCTCTATACTCTACTTCAGCAGATGATCGGGCAGCAATATTTTGTTTTTTGCTTTTTCAAGAGATAATATTTCCTCCAAGCAAAAATCCATAGGAGAACTAATCCAATCAGCATCACAATATCCACAAATTTGGGTATTCCCTTTATCCTGATACAGTAGTCCTTGTCCTAGAGCTTTACTGAGATATAATACAATACGAATGACAACATTCTAATGATCTCTGTATGAATTGACTCACAACACTAACTACAACAAATAGATCTAGTCTAGTAACAATGAGATATATAAGTTTTCCAACCTGTCTTCTATATTGATTTGGATCAAAGAAAATTTCTCCCTGCTCTGCATTAAATTCTGATTTGGATCCATGGGACAATCCCCTAGTTTACAATAAATCATGCTTGTCTCTTTTAGGATGTCAAGAGTGTATTTCCTTTGAGAGATTACAACTCCTTCCTTTGATTGGCCTACTTCTATGTCCACAAAATATTTGAGATTTCCAAGATCCTTAGTCTAAAAATGTTTGCATAGGTATTCCTTTAGCTGAGATATTTTAGCATCATCATTCCCTATACGCTATCAAGTACACACATTTTCTCGGGACGGTGTGACAATAGAAAACAAAATGGTCTGCCCCACTGCATTTTAGCGTAAAGGATTGGACAATGTGACTAAGCCTCCCAAACCAAGCCCGTGGAGGTTGCTCCATGTAGACTTTCTTTTCTAGATTATCATGCATAAAAAACATTTTTAATATATAATTCATGGAGGGGCCAATGACGAATGGCTACCATGGAAAGGAAAAGTCTGACGGTAATCACTTTTGCAACGAAAAAAGTATCATTGTAGTCAAGCCCATAGATCTAAGTATATCCTTTAGCCACCAATCGAGCTTTAAGGTGATCAACTTCACTATTAGGTCAAAACTTAATGACATAGACCCAACGACAACCTATTGTCTTCTTCCCATAAGGAAGAGGAACTAACTTCCATATTTTGTTATGTTTTGGAGCCTGCATTTCAATAATCATGATGCCACCTAGGTGATCAAGTGTTTTTGTCACATTTTTAGGAATAGTAATATAAGAGACAAGCAATAATGGAAAAATGGGAAGGAGACAACCTGTGGTAGCTAAGGAAATTGTAAATAGGGTGAGGATTACAGATAGATTGAGTACCTTTGTGAATGGCAATTGGCCAATTTGAGTAATCATGATCAGAAGTCATGGTATTAGGTGATGATTGAGAAGGACCAACTGAAGAGGACTCACCTTGGGATACTAGACTAGCCATTTGGTTCCTACATTGATAAGTAATTAGAGGTGGTTTCACGAGGATTTTGTATGGTATTTTGGGTGTTGGGTGCAGAGGGAACAAAAAACCCTACTAAGGGCATGAGTATGACATCTTGGAGAGAATTAGAATCTTGCGAAGAATGAGGGAAGAAGAGAGTTGGTTCAGATAAGGTAACATTGGCAAACATGTAATACTTCTTGGTTTCAAGAGAGTAACATTGATATACTTTTTCAAGTTGAGAATATTTAAATCTGGAGAAATATCACGGACAAAACATACACAACCAAAAACACGTGGAGCAATATGAAAGAGGGGTTCTTTTGGAAATATAATAGAGTAGGAAACTTTATTTTCAAGTGAAGAAGAAGGCATTATGTCACTGAGAAATAGACCGTTAGGATAGTATCACCCCAATAATGAACACCATATTTGCAACAAGCAATAAGGTATGTTCAGTTTCAACTAGATGTCTACTTGTTTTTTCCTTTTATACCGTTTTGCTGAGGTATATGAGGGCAAGTAGACTGATGCAAAATATTGTGTGAGCTTAGGAGTTTAGATAAATCAGATTAAAAATATTCTTTGGCATGATCACTTCGTAAAACTTTGACTACCTTTCCAAACTGATTTCTGATTAAGTTTAAAGAGGGAGAAAGAGAAACTTCAATCCTTTGAGAAACTACCCTAGATCCATTCCGTTGGCTAACATTATGAAATTAACTGTTTTAGTAAAGGAAAGAGAAGAGAACAAAGAAATATTACCATAAATATGATCAGATGCACCTGAGTCAATTATCATAGATTTTGACTCTCCACAGATTGTGAAATGCAAGTTAGGGAAGCCACGTAAAGAGGAATAGTTCTCTTAGGCGTGGCCTAATCTTTTTACAATATGTGCGTTGAGGATGTTCTCTATCTCCACGCCCTCCTCAGGTGCCACGATTTCCTTTTTCATGAGCAGAAGTCATTGCAGAAGACTCAACAAGTTCTTGACACATTCCAGCAAAGCACCAAAGAGTAGTAGGCAACACAGGGTTTGTAGAGAGAGAAACCTAGGGTTTTAAGTGAGAAAAATCGTGTTCAACACTAGAAGACTTCACTAAATGGTCTCGGAACGAAGAACAAGGGTGGAAATAGACTAAAAATGCTCTGGCAAGTCGAACAGAGGTGGTCCAGGAAGATTTTGACCACAAGAAGGGGGCACATGAAATGCACAAACTTAGGACAGCACTGTAGTTGGACAGCATGTGATGGCACGTCGGTTGGAATCTGGATGAGTGACCACCTAGGTTGGGTCGCGCTCCTTGAGGCACGCCAAACCCAAGTGTCGAAGGACAAAACTCCGGAGACAGAAGGCGACAAACAGAGTGATAGACAACTCCCTTGCGGGACAGAGAGAGTCAGAGTGGGATCAACCCGCTTTGATACCAACTTGAGAAAAATACAAAAGAATTAGAATAAAATTGAGAGACTGAATTTGCACCTTTTAGAATCTCATATTTATAATAATTTTGGATACGTCAAATACAATGTACTAGAGGGAAGAGAAGAGAATATCAAAAGAAACATCTAGGAACTAGGTACAACACAAAGCACACATCACATTTACAGTAAATTCTATTTAAGACTATTTATTCTAACAAGACTAATCTAGTTAATATTCTGTTAAACATTAAGGGTATGTTTGAAACCCTGTTAGGTCACATTCAAAACTAAATCACTGCAAGAGTCATTGAAGGTGCATAGGAAAGTGGGACATGGAAAGGTAAGCATACTCTAAGGCATCTTCCAAAACAGTATATATGTTCATGAATATTTCCTAAATCATTATTCTTCCTTTTCTGTCTTTGGTCGTGATAAGTAGATGATACTTAGGCTTATTGGGAGATAGACAAATTGACAATGTAAAATACAGTTTGTCATTTCCACCTTTTAAACAACTAAAGCAAACCTACAAAAAGTAATGGAGCAATAAACAAAAAAATTATAAAAAGGACAAAATATAAAGGCTTACTCGATAGTAGTTGGGGTAGCCACAAACAGTTGCCTTCTATGCCAAACAGCACTGGTCGCATATGGGATTGCAACATCTCCCAAATATCTATATTGAGGGCGCAAAGAAGATATGACTATGTATTGTTGGTATGCAAATGCACAGTACTCAACGGTTTGATCCCAAGCAGTCCATTCTGGCTGAGGAAGAAGGTCCCCCACTGGCTGGAATGTCTCCCAACTGAATCACAAACAAAATTATAATAGCAATGTCAATGTGAAGAAAACTTGTGAACTTGTAGTCGTAACCTCAAAAAAACTAATAGTGCTTAAAGTAATACTAGCATTCAACTTCGTACAAATGAAATGCAATCACAAGTTTAACAGCCAAACAAAAATTGCAATAAAAAAACATAATTTTCAGCTTCAGAAATGTAATTTAAGCAAAATCCTCATACGGTAAGCATCGTATAGTGTAAAACAAGGTGTCTCAAAGACCTATGGTAGCTTCTTAGTAGGGATAGAAATAGGCCAGGAGACCTGTTAGGGGCGTAAGGTTTGGCCTGTTTGTCAAAAAGGTCAGGCTTTAGACTTTATAAAAAAAGCCTCTTAAGTCTGACATGTTCGTATGCTTATATAATAATATTATAAACTTTATATATTATAATGTTATATAAATATAGCATACATAATTATTAATATTAATAACAAGTTTTATAATAAAAAATGTAATTTAAATTTTCAAAAGTGTTGGACATGTAGATGTACAAGTGACTCACTACCATTGGCCCATATTTATACTCCCAACTTGTAAGTAATACAAATTTTATTAGATTATTCATTATAAATATCAGTCATAAAGCACAAGAGAAGAAAGAATAAGATTACAAGAATTAAAATGAAGTGAAATAAGAAAACAAATATAAGTTGAACAGATATGCATAGCTTTACAATATTATTTAAATATAAAAATTCATAAATTATTATATATAATAATTTGCAATTAAATAAAAAATATTTTTTATCACCAGTACATAGTTTATTTTTAATCAAGTTTTTAAATTATATTTGTTAATTTATAAAACTCATTTGATACTATATCTGATAAATTGAAATTCAGTTTTATTTAAATTAACCTGACTGTTATACTTTTTTACTAAATAATTAAGATATTTTTCAAGACTAAATTTTTTATTTTTTCGAGAGCAGTGGTCATATATGGCGGCTAATAGCACAATGGTTCAACAATAGGATATAACTGTTGGATGATTTTGATTGAAGCTTTCCTTCTTTGTTTTTCCTTTTTGTATCACTTTTCCACGCTGCTTAATTATTTTTGCTCACAGAACTTTTTCTCATTTTCTGATCTCGACAAGATAACCTATGTATCTTGTTTATCTATCCATTTTAAACACAATGGCTTATTGCTTGCTAAAATTGTTCCACTTCCTTTAATATTAGTCTTTACAAAACAGAATAATTGATGTAATGAACAAGGTTCGGTGGTCTTTTTAGGCTTGTTGGCCTAGCTAAACCATATTGGTTTGTTTATAGGTGTTCCTACAAAACATGTTACATGGATAGACTTCCAGGTCCAGTAAGACTTTTAAACAGGTCAGGCTAAGACATAAAAAAGACTTGTAGCAAATAAATAGGCTAGGTTTGGGCTTGATAATAGTGCTACAGACCCACCAAAGTCTGACTTGTTTCTACCCTTACTGCCAAGCAACCTCACTGTAAAAGCATATGCTGCAGTCTCTTAATTCCAATAACATGTAACAATATCATTAGTTGAAATAGTCATGTACCAGGTACATGAGTCCACAAAATATGCATGTTACAAATTCAACATATTACCATTGTGCCATTGCACAACAAGTCTCCATCTTAGAGGGACTTAGCCTTAACCTTCTAAAGAGAGACTTTCATGAAGAGAAGTTTTTTTTAAGAGTTGGGTTTCAACTAAAGAACTGGAAAAAGGAGGTATGGATATAGGAACTCATTAAAAGAGACTAAGTCTATGTTTCTCTATCAAATAAAATACAAACACAAAAAGCTTCAAGTTTAATTAACCAATAAATAACAAAAAGGTCAGCCGTCTCTCCCAACAATTTCTCAAAAAGTAGCATTTCAAGAGTTTAGAGACCTTATAAAGTGCTAAAAAATAAGACATGGGTTAGTGCAAAACTGCCAGAGAAAGCTGACAACAGCAAGTGATAGTTTAAATTTTGTGTAGAAAAATAAAACTATTGAAGGGATTTTGTTAGTTCAGATGGTCCCAATTCGGCCTCAAACTATGATTTTGGAAAAGAAAAATTTAACATTTACAAAATGAATAACTGTAGACTTTAGCAACTATTCTTAATACATTCCAGTGACCTGGAGAAGAGGAAGATTCTCACAAACTGAGAGATGATACATATTTGAAGCTGATTTTACTTTAAGGGGAAAAGGTTGATGAATTGGACTATGTTACTTAGAACCTAACATTCATTTGCTGCTTTGAGCATCCCCTCTTTTACACTGCCAGGAAAAATGTCATTGGAAATAGTAACACCTTCTTAAATTCCTTCATAATAACTACAAAAGTTTTATTCCATTAGATGAGGTCGGTTTCACGAATCACACAGCATCATTTGACTAAGTTAAAGACCAAATCTTCAAAGATATTATTTACCATGTGACAAGCATTTGAGCCCTTGGGAAACTAATCCTAAAAAGTTAGCTATAAAGGGAGGACAACCGAACACTTAAATATTCTGCTGGGCATCCCATACAGCTCAATTTGGGACTTGTACCACATAATACCATAGTCTCTATCATAGCACCATCCCTAAGGGTTGATCTCTCAGAGACTTTCATTCTACAATATTTCACCCAATGATACTTCACTCAACACCCTCATTGATCAAAATCCTGTAGGTAGCCCTTTCCAAGATACTGACAACTACTTCTAATTAAGAATTAATAAGCACTCGAGCCCCTAGAAAACCACCCTAAAAATAAGTAGGGTAAACCAAGCACTTAAATACTCCACCAAGCATCCCTTACTACTTGATGTGGGACTTGGGCAAACCGCCATGAAATCCCTCTTAACAACTTCCTCCAATGTTCTTCTGGGTCTCACTCCCTTTTTCACAGAATTAAAACCATACAATCTACTTTTCCGGTGGCCTTCTTTATGTGTCCTAATCACTATAACCAAATTTCTGATTAGCATTCTCATGATTTCTACTATCACCTTTTCTAGAGTCCAACATTCACTACCATATATTATTTCAAATAAAAATGTTGTATCTATTGTACAAATTTATAAATTTCACCTGTATAGCTGGAAGTTTTGAGGTGCTGCTGCGGTTGGAGGTCTATTTGAAGAAAATCCATCATCATAAGTAGTAAAAGAAGAAACACTGCTTCCATAGCCTGATAAGGGCATAGACTGGATTGTTGAAATAGCTGTGGCAGTAATAGGACTGACTCTCCTAGATGTTCGATACGCAACACCAAGCAGCGCTCCTCCACGCAAACCAATGACCTAAAAGGGATACATGAGTTAAAAAAGGCACCGTAACATTCAAATTGTGGTTCCTGCTTCCATTGACACTTTCTTTGAAGAATAAAATCCATAAAAAGTCATAATGTCTTCATATGGAAAATCAAGCAAACTGATCCGAAGAGAAATGGATTTATCTAGAAGACTAAAAAAACTTGAATTTATTCATTTACATACTACAGCCAATTTCATATAAAGTAGGTGAAGCTTCAACACAACATTACACGAAACAGTAAACACAAAAAACTTTTACAATCATTCTATACGTTTCTCTACATAATTTATCAGTGGGCATTCGTCTATCAAGAGCTCACACCCACCTTCCCCTTTTTCATATACACATCTAAGAAAACAATAGAATGTTCTCTGTAGTGGCTATCAATTAAAATAAACATTATCTGAGATAAATAATATCTCAATTATTGTCATTCATTTATTATAACAATTTGCAGAACTTTTATTCATAAGAACGGAAGTTATCAAATGCTAGGTTATTATGACAACCTTCAATTTTTTAAAAGGAAAAATTTAAGACTGCGAAAGAATCTTACTGGTTCATTGCGTGCACCAACGGACCTCATTAGTATATTTGATGTACCATCATCTAACAAGATGCGGACTTGAACAGAAGCCGTGGAAGCAGCAGCAGCTGCTGCTGCTGCTGCTTGTGCCGCAGCAGCTTCTTTGGCTCTTTTTGATGAACTACCCTTTGTCATTATAGGAATTTTAGGAGGTAATGCTGATTCCAATATAGCAAATCTGTCACGGCAAGTATCCCATGCCAGAAGCCTTGCACTTCCAGAGTCAACAATTGACCAATCACTAACCTTGTAGACAGAGAAATAAGGAATATCTGGCCAAACAATCGCTAGATACCTGTAAATATATGATGCTGTAAGAAAGCAACAGAAAGCACACTCCAATTTCACTAACTAAACTAGAAGAGGAAACACAATCGTAGAAAGACCTGGGAAAACAACCACATAGTAAAGACAGGATTTATTGAGTTATCACTGATACATAAAGTGAGAATTTTATGCGTCCTATCCTATATTCTATAGAAAAAATCAAAGCCACTAAATTATATTACAGAACAAAATATTAATTAATTTTTAATTACACAAATTTAGAAGAGAAAAAAAATAGAGCAGTGGCAAAAGTCACTGTCAGAGGCAACTTACTTTCCTGAACTGCTGACAGAAAGAACTGAGTACGAATCATGTGGAACAGGAGTACTAATGTGCTTTTTCCCCTGCTTGACAGGTAATGGTTCAAAAAAGTCTCCCTTGGGTCTTCCTGTTTCTGACAAGGAACTGTTATTTCCAAGAGATGGATTTGCAGAGTTGTTTAACTGAAAATTTAATAGCTTCAGTTCCCTTTCAATTACAAATACGGCAGAATGCTCTCTACTGTCTGCTGGGGTTGGTAGAGGAGCTACAGGTGGAAGAGATCTAGCATCAAACTCACAGATAATAACACCAATGTTGGTTCCAGTAGCAACAAGATGTGGCTGCAAAGTATGTGTAACCATACAGTACACCTGCCACAAAAATCAGAGGCAAGATTGAGTTTGACTAGACTAAACATAAAGAATGGGAAATTGGGAAGAGTGTAATGAGGGCTTGAAATTTAGTTTCCTCTTGGTTAAATACGATGTTTTTTTTCTCCCGGGTATGATAAGCATACTCTACAACATACAGAACTGATGACAGGATTGAAGTAAAGCTTTCCACAGATTTTCTTACACTTGGTTTTTATCTAACATGGCCACCATTCATAATTGTAGTTCTCAAAATCTTTGAATGCTTTGACATATATCCATATCATTCTAAGTTGGATACCTTAACAAAAATACTATGTCAATTCAGAAATCAGAAAGAAAAAAGGCAATGAATGATAACCAACTAATCAAACCACATACCCTCAATTTCTTATTAGGAGCAAGGGCGTTCGGAGGAAGAACTGAGGTCAATTCACACAATGGCCTCGTGAGAGCAGAATAAGTGGGATGTTCGATTGCCCTAACAAAAGTTTAAAATAAAATTCTTAATACGTATATCACATTATCAAATAAAAATAATTAAGAAACTTAAAGCCACCAAAGGAAAAAGAAAACTACATACCATATGTGAGAATCTTTGACGCAGGTCAGAATATCAAGGTTTGGAGCTCGAGGATGGCACCAAGAAGCCACACTATGGCAAGCCAATTTGGGAACTGGCTTGATACGCCGCAGCTCCTGAGGATCAAAAGCATTTTTATGCTAAGTCTTTCTAGTTACCGAGAGAATTTTCACAAAATTTAAATTATCTAGGTATTAGCACCACTACCGCACCTTAAAGGACACAGTGTCCCATATGGCTAATGTCTTATCTGCACCAATTGTGATTAGCTGAGGAGCACCTCCCATTACCCTTGACAACTCAACTGCCACAACCCCTCCATCATGTGCCTAGATGCATTAAGAGGTATCATTAACCAATGAAATGTCCATGCACAGAATCAGCATGGATCATACAGAATGGAATAATAAGGTAGAAAAAGAGAAGGGGAAAAAAGGCTGCACATAAATTCAGAAAAAAAAAAAAAAAAAAGATTTTTTTT
>Ga0209489_102281_pt1 | contig 39089 bp, 26 predicted proteins | sample SiratrowhiteBW_FD_187527 | JGI IMG/M metagenome (GOLD analysis project Ga0209489, IMG submission 187527) | Root nodule microbial communities of legume samples collected from California, USA - Siratro white BW (SPAdes) (version 2) | ecosystem: Host-associated > Plants > Roots > Nodule | place...
CATTTTTGATTTTTTGTTACTTTTTCCTTTTTAATTCTCTGTTTTTTTTTTTTTGGTTTGATTTGTGTATGATATTTTATGCTTCTCCTAACACTTATTGAATGTTGAATAAATTCTTGGAGCATATGCTTTCCTGCTTAGTAATGATATTTTAGTGTTCACTTGCTCTTCTCTACTTTTCTTTTTGACAATAAAATACAGATTGTATTAATTAAATTTTGAAATATAGGTTCTTCTTAGAATGCTTCCAGACTATCATCATCATGTGAAGACATATGAAAATACACTTGTCACAAAATTTTTTGGTCTGCACAGGATTATACCTTCCAGTGGCCAAAAGGTAATATGCATTTTTCTGCACCTGAATAGTTTGAGTATTTATCAATTATTATAACCTCAACTTTGATAAAAATGGCACCAAAAATTAAAAGAATTTACACCAACAATGCACAGAGATAGATGGTAGATGTCAAGAGAGAGAAAATGAACCGTGAATTTGTATTGATTACTAGTAAGTCAGAATCTCATCACTCAATGAGTTTCCAAAACCTGCCACTGCAGTAATAACATTGCTATTTATGCACTATAATTGCCTAACTGACTGACTTGTGGGTCAGTTAGGTTTTTGTTCTAATTTATTCTAGAGTATAGTTTAGGAATAGGCCTCACGTTCCGGACAATACCTCTCGAAAAAGATCCACCTTGTCATCAAGGTGAAAATGAGGAAAGGCTTGTTTTAGAGGAGATGCTGCTTCCCAGGTATCTTCACAAGGAGGGAGGTTGTGTTACCTGATCAAAACTTCTAAATCATCCATTGCTACCTGTCTGATATCCAACACTTTTGCTGGTTGAACCTGGAGCTCCATATCATCTGCTAAGGTCAGGGGTAGAGGTCGAATAAACTGTGGTGGCTGACTGCCTTCTTTAGGAGAGACACATCAAAAACCAAGTGAATCCTATTATCCTATGGTGAATTCGGCTTATCTACTTGACCAATTCTATCCAAAATCCGAAAAGGACCATAAAAACTAGGACAAAACTTTTGGTTAGGTCTTTTAGCCAGCCAGAGCATCTTATGGGGCCGTAACTTGAGAAAAACTCAATCTCCCACGGTATACTCCATGCCTCTCCTATGCTTATTAGCCTGCATTCTCATTCTGTCTTGGGCCTTCAAAAAATGGTGACTTAAATCACCTGACAACTCATCACATTGTTGAGTTAACTTGTTGACCTCTTCCACTTTTAAAGGAATGGTTGTCCCTTTCAACCAGGGTCAAGTGTGTCCATACAATGCTTGAAAGGTGTCATTGCACTAGACACATTGTTTGTAGTGTTGAACCAAAACTCTACCCAACATAACATATCTGGCCAAACCTTTGGTTTAGTTCCTAAGTACAACATAAATAAGCCTCTAAGCGTTGATTAAACACTTTTGTCTAGTAATCTATTTGTGGATGGTATGTAGAACTGTAATTCAATTGTGTTCCTGGTCTCTTAAAGAGTTCTCTCCCAAATTGGCTTATGAAGATTGAATCCCATATTTGATACAATAATAGAGGACAATCCATGTAAATGAACCACTTCCTGAATAAAAGTGGCAGCAAATTAAGCTGCATTAAAAGGGTGGCCGAGGGAAGTAAAAGAGCATATCTAGTTATCCTATCCACCATAACCAAAATAGTGTCCTTTCCCTTAGCTCTAGGCAGGCCCCAATGAAATCTGTTGAAATATCTGACCACACTTGTGAAGGTACCAACAAAGGATAAACCAACTGGAGGTGATGCTTCATACTTGTTAGTTGGTAGACCTCACAACTGCTAACGTATTCTTTTATTTGCTTCCTTGTACCTTCCTAATACACAATTGTTGGATATTCTCTTCGAGGTTCTAAAGAAAATAGAATGACCCCTGCATATCTATGAAATTCTTCCAGTAGAGATGGGATGGAGACTGATATCTTGGATAAAATAATTTCCTCTAGAAAAATAATTGTCCTTCTTTTAACACGAAACCTGCATGTCAATCAGGGTTTGCAATCAAATCTTGCATAATAGCTCTTAAATGTTCATCTTGTTGAACCTCCTTGCCCCGCTCTTACCAATCATCAAACTTCAACCAACTAATACCGTTGAAATCTTCCTAGAGAGTGCATCTGCTGCCATATTTTGTTCTATGGGTCTGTATCATACCCAATTAATTTGGTGGCCCGTCTGAGTTGATCACCTGTTAATAGCCTTTGATCCTGCAAAATTTAAGATTTGTGATATGTAACAATAGTGAAATGATTGCCCAACAGATACTGCTTCCATTTTTGCACTTCTTGCACCATTGACATTAGTTCCCTTTCATACACAGATTTGTCTTGGGACTGTGTGGAGATAAGGCTTTACTCCAAAAAGCTAGGGGTCTCCCCTCTTGTGATAATATTGCTCCCAATCCTTTACTAGAAACATCTGTTTTGATAGTATATGGCTTTGAGAAGTCTAGGCAAAGCTGTAATGGTTTGCTTAACTGTCTCTGTCAGAAAAAATGTTTCTGATAATATTCTTAGAAGAGCAATTGCTCTTAAATACAATACAAAAAACTTAATAACGGAAAATCCTAATTTATGGTAGACATTCTATCCCTATAATTCAGGATCAATGATCCTTACAATAAATATAAAATATACTCTCACTCAGCCTATTAATCCTCCTAATTATGAAATGCAATTAAATCTCCTAATTATGTAATTAAAATATTACTTGCAGCATAAATCAAGGGATTCTGAATGTCTCAAGCTTCTTGAGCCTCTGAATACCATTTGAACCTACCTTTTTCAACAATTTAGTTAAAGGGTTTAGACATCATATCCTTTCATGATGGGCCTATAGTAACCCATAAGGCCTAAGAAACCCCTCAAACTTGTAATATCCTTAGGCTTTGCAGAAACTCCCATGTAATATGCCCCGATTACTCTAAACTTCTTTGACCAAATGTGCACTTATTGATCTTCAATTCATTATCACTCAATATTTGGAGCACTTGTGTTAACCGCTCCACATGAGCTATTAAATCCTTGTTGTATATCAGGATATCATAGAAAAAAAAAAAAATCAACATAAACCTGTGCAAATAGATTTTAAGCATGTCATTCATCAAGTTTTGAAACATGGAGGGGGCATGAGTCAAACCAAATGACATGACCAAAATTTCATATGTCCCTCATGTGTTCTAAATTCTGTCTTCTGCACATCTTCATCCCTCATCCTTATTTGATGATAGCCAGCTTTGAGGTCAAGTTTTGAAAACACTGCAACCCTCAATAATTCATTCAACAACTCTTCTACAATAGGAATAGGGAACTTGATTCCAATGGCAATCTTGTTCAAAGTCCTATAGTCAACATAAAACCTCCAAGCACCATCCTTCGTTTTTACTAATATAAGGGGGCTAAAATACGGGCTTATGCTAGCTTAATTATTTCGTCCTCTAGCATCTCCTTACCTAACTTTTGAATATCAGTCTTTTGATAATGAGGATTCCTGTATGGTTACAAATTAGGAATTGTTGATCACTCCTTCAATTGGATTGCATGATCCTGCCTCCTTTTTGGAGGGAGTCCTTCAGAGAGAGTTGAAACACTTCTGGAAATTGATGCAACGCAAGGTCCACATCTGTCCATAATGGAATTCTTGTGAACCTCTCAAATTGATCTTGGGTTGCAAGATTCTCATCATGGAACCAACTAAGTGCCATCATTCCAAAGAAACCAATACCGCTTTCGTCTTCTCTTTCTCTGATGCTCCTCTAATTCAGAAGTATCTCTTCAATTGATGGGCTCATCCATGTACACCTTCCAGTGATCTTGCAACTCCAATCTAAACCTTCTTTGCTTCTGAATCTGTTTTATCGCTCCTCTTCTTTGATTTGTTGTTCTTCAAGCCTCCTTACCCTCTCTACATCTGATTATCCATCTTCTGAACTATGTTTTCCATCATTTCTCCAATCCTCGCAATGTCTTTGTTAGAATCTTGATTCTGATTCCAGCATTTTCTCTACATTTCCATTCTTCCTTCCATTTTCTTTTTCACTTATTGAAGTCCTCTACTTGCCTCACTTGCTTTAATTCTTGATGACCACAACTCCAAGATTGGAGCTTTGATTATACAAATGGTACCAAGAATTAAAAGAATTTATAACACAACACAGAGGTAGAGTTAAAGAGAATAGAGAGAAAAAAAAAAATGAATTGTTATTTTGTATTGATTACTAAGAATTCAAGAGTCTTAACACTCTCCCAAAATGAGTTTCGAGAAACCTGCTACTGCAATAATTACATTTCTAATTTATACACTAACTGTCTAACTGATTGAGTTGTCGGTAGTTGGCTTTGTTTGTTGGTATTTCTTCTATTCTACACTTTAGTAATAGGCCTCATGTTCCTAACAAACTTGCATTTTAATACTTGCAATTCCCGAATGCCATAAGGACAAGATTTTTCACAAAGCAAATGCACCTCATCAAATATTTGAACCCATCACGACTTAACGTCTTGCAAAATGACTTAACAATCTTCATTAGAATGCTAATATTTATAGATAATTCTCTGTTTTGCAGTTTCGCTTTGTTGTGATGGGAAATATGTTCTGCACAGAATTAAGGATCCATAGGAGATATGATTTGAAAGGTTCATCGTGTGGACGTTCTTCAGACAAGATAGAAATTGATGAGAACACCACTCTTAAAGATTTGGATCTGAACTACTGCTTTTACTTGGAACCATCTTGGCGGGAGTCTTTATTGAAGTAAGTGATACTATATATTTTCTTTAATTTTGCATTTGCTTTATGTTTCTTCTTTACATAAAATATTTTTTATTGCTAGGAATATAAAGAAAAAGGTGGATAACTTACTCTTTGTTTACAAAGCAACAAAGAACAAAGCAAATAGAAACAAATGTGTATTTCTTTTAATTTGTACATGTAGGTTTATGAATCAAATGTCTCTTTCGGTGCTCCGTTGACACATTCTAATATTGTATAGAATGAATATATACAATTTTTAAGGAACAGGTCTTTTTTGTCCCCCCTCCCTATACAGATGTATTGTTAGTTAATAAAAATAGGAATTGCTTGTGTTTGTTTGAATTCCAAAATTGTCTAGTGAGTTTACCCAAATTTTATTATGTACCACGCTTTTTGTTTCAAAATTGAATATTGCCTCTTACCGTCTTGGTCATACTCATTGTGCAGGCAAATTGAGATTGACAGCAAGTTCTTGGAATTACAACAAATAATGGATTACAGCCTCCTTCTTGGTGTTCATTATCGAGCTCCCCAGCAGCTACGTCCATACAACCAAAGTAGAACTATAGATGGATTGGCAATTCTTGCAGAGGAAGGTGGGTATTTTGATCCAGTCTAAAAAACTAATGATTTGTGATTTGCCTTTGTATGGTTGGTATTTATTTTGGGCAGGTATTTTTAAGTATTTATATTGAGGTGTCTAAGATGTTTTCATGCATCAGAATGAAACTAATGACCTGGAACGGAGAGACTATAAAATAATGCTATTCCCCTAGTTATTGATGTGACTAGTAGACAATATAAACATAGGTTGTTTTAGTTTCATTAGGCAGGGTAGCGGATGAAAATGAGGGCTATTTCTGGAAATTCCTTTTTCTTATCCCAGGTTCTATTATGTTTTTAGTTGTTGATTTATTGGTGAAAATCTCTTCATTTTTTCTCCACTCAAATTGTTCAACAAGTGGCATTTGAGTTGATGGTTTGTCTTTGTGACCACCTAAAATAAGTACAATATGAAATGGGTACTGGATTTAAGGTTCGTGAATCCTTTGTATCAAAAGTCTTTCTAATAGGAGTCTCAGGAAAGTGTGTCTGGTTATGGTAAATGACGATACAAGTAAGATTTATTACTAAGGTACAATTAGAAGTCACCACTAAGGTACTTGTGGTTAGAAAATGTTTCAGCTCAAGGAGGAATGTAATAATGTAGAAGAGATTTACACTTGAAGGGAACTTCATCAATGTAAGGAAACAAAGAATTATTTTATTGATAACAAACCCACCAATTACATTTTCATTACCTCTATTTGTAACAACCAAACTTTTTGAATAAGGAAATAAAAATGTTACCATGCATGAATAAGAAGATTCTAAAGATATTTTCTCCTAATCACTATGGAGATATTGGAGATATTTTTGTCCTAATAATTTTTTATTTACAACACTCTCCCTAAAGTTGGTAAATAAATATTGACCATTCCCAACTCGCCTGCAAGATCCTAGAGTTTGAACCGATGAAGACCCTTAATGGAAATGTTTGATATCTAAAGTCCTATAGGAACAAGGCTTGTAACTACAACACCTCTGTCAAGATTATCTTTGATGAAGTGTGTCAATTTTAATATGTCTGATACCATCATGTTTTCCTGGATTATTGGCGATACTCATGGATGATTTGTAACTAAAATATAATTGCATAGGGATGTCATCTTTTATTTTCAGTTTATCTAGTATGATTTTCATCTAGAGTCCTTCACACACACCTTGAGCAAAGGCTCGAAATTTAGTTCTGGCAATTGTACCATGTATTTTGCTTCTCAAGGTTACCATACTTTCTCCAAGAAACATACATACCCAAAGGTTAATTTTCTATTAGTAACAAAACCTACATGGTCTGCATCAATGTATATCATTAGGGTTAAAATGTCTTCTTTCTTTGACTACAAGTATTGAGGAATTTTGTCAACTAGTTGCATATGTCTTTATCTAGATCATGCATAAATTGGCTTACTACACTAATTGCATAAACAATGTTTTGTCTCAAAATAAATAAGTTTTCCTACCAAATACCTCATTGTATCTTTTCTATAGGAGAACTCTCTTCATTTCCAATTTTATGATTTTGTTCGATAGGAACTCCTAAGGTTCTGATCTTAACTTACCTGTTTCTTTGAGGCAACCAATTACATATTTTCTTTGGAAGAGGAAAATCCCCGTTTTGGAATATTCTTTCCTAACTTCCAAATTAAACAATCTTCTTGCTCTGAAGTCAAAGTGGGTTCTTACCTTTTTTGACATTTTTCACCAAAGAATTTGTATTCTTCTTCCTTAATGTGGGTTGGTTTGGTCCCATTTGTGATGGTCATCACTTAGGTCTTGAGCATCTTGTAAAAATAGATATGATAATGATAAGAATAAGAGCTCCTATACTTCAAGTGCTTTCTCTCTCTAAAGCGGAGGTTGACAAAAAAGATTTTGTTTCATGAAAGGTGACATCAATCATTGCTTCGATGATGATAATATTTGTATTGCTTTTTGTTAGAAGGATAACCAATAAATACACATTTAAGAGCTCTAGGATCTAATTTACTACTATGAGGATTATGAGAGTTAACAAAAACAATACATCCAAATACTCAACTAGGTAAACTTGACACTAGAGGAGAAGAAGGAATAGAAGACATTAGAGATTCAATAGGACTAATGTCATTTAAGAAACAAGAAGCTAACTTGTTGATAAGGTATGTTACAGTTAACACAACTTCTCCCCGATAGGTTTTGGAAACAAACATTTGGAAAAAGAAGGGCTCCAGCTACTTCTAAAAGATTATGATTTTTCCTTTTTGCACCCCATTTTATTATATTGTTTACACATGCTAGTTCATGAATAGTACCATTATCAAACAAAAATTTGAAAAATATTCACATATTCAATACCATTATCATACCTAATTCTTTTGATGATTTTTCCAAATTGATGTTGGACAAGAAGGAAAAAGTTAACAAAGACTTCAAAGACCTTAAAACCTTTCATAATTTATGTCGATGTGGCACAAGTGCCATCGTCAATAAAAGTAACACCATTTTGTGTAAAAGTAGATTCTAAATGGGTCCTCAGACATCAAAGTGAGTTAAGTAATATGAGAAATTACTCTTTTTACTACAAATGGGATATGGTGCACAATGATGCTTTGACTATTGACAAATATCACATTTAAAAGACTCTTTGGTAAACAAACAAGGGAATAAGGATTTATTAAGGTTGAATAAGGGATATCTAAGTCTTCTATGAGGAAGCCATATTTGGGAACTTATCCATGTTTTAAATGTTGCTTGCTGGCTTATAGTCTTTGTTTTGTTTTGGTCCTTGGACTCCAATAGATATAACCTACTTGGCTCCTTAGTAATTAAAATCATCTTCTTCATGCTAAGGTCCTGAAACACAATAGGAACAGAAAAAAAATTACTAAAATATCCAAATCTTCTATTAGATTTTGTACATAAATAAGACTATTGGATAGTTGTGAGATATATAAATCATTCTTTAATATGATTTTAAAGTTATATTCTGGTATATGCATATGGATACAATATCACTATTTGCAATTGTATTGAGTTGTTGTCTAGTGATTTTGACGTAACGAATTGACGAATATAAAAAATGGAGTCATGTGATCAATCTTTCTTTAATCGAGAATCCAATTACCTAAGACACAAGACCAACAATTTCGAATGTACTCTCACCTTTCATAGATAGGATATATAGTCCAAAAGACTTGCTCATCGATTCAACCATTGTTATCAGACGACCACATTCTTTCTTATAGGCTTCATACTAGAAATTGAAAAAAGAAATACACAAAACAAAGAAGTAAAAATAAGAACCTGTTTGGAAAAAGAACAAAAACAACTCCGATCTACTCAAATCAGAGCCAAATGGGACGTTACCACCCCTTGAATTAGGAGGTCCTGACAACATTATTCGTCATGGCGACAGCTGGCCTACCATTGACCTCAATGGCAGCGGTGATGGCTGTTTACTTAGTTAGGAAATAGGGCTCCGAAAATCAGGAGCTTTGACGCCAACTTTAATTATGTAAGGAAATAAAGAATTACTTTTTTGATAAAATCACACCAATTACATTCTCATCATCTCTATTTATAATACTCAAACTCTTTAAAGTAAGGAAATAAAAATATGCTAAAATAAATTTGAAGATTCTAAAAATATTTTCTCTTTATCACTATAGAGGTATTATGGATATTTTTATCCTAATAATCCCATATTTAGAATAATAGGTTTGGCTTATGTTTAGATTTTCTTCTTAAACTGTAAGTCACGATTATTAGGAGCAGTGTATTATTAAAACTAGGTCTGGACTGGCTGATCTGAAAGGAACCAGGTCCTTGGCCAGTCCAGTTGAACATGCTGACTCGTTTTCAGTCAACTCTTAACCCAGTGACTGTTTTTTCCTTCTTTTTTTTCCTCCTTTTTTTCCTCTCAACTTTATAGTTTTATTCAGATGCCTCATTTGGTAGACATATGATCGGGGTTTTACGCTACTATGGTTAGGCACCGCAGCATTTTAGAAAGCCTTATAAGCCTATCTATTTGTTTATCTTGTCATTATGCTTTCAAGTTTCAACATGATTTATATTCTTGCTTTTTCTACTAGAATTATTAATCACTGAACTGGTTAATTTAAAATCTTCATTAACAGACCCTCTAGAGGATGAAGCATCCAACTATCCGCAAGGTCTTGTTCTGGTCCCTCGAGGTGCCGGTGATGATAGCGTTGTTGTAGGGTCACACATCAGGGGTAGCAGATTGAGAGCTTCAGCTGCTGGTGACGAGGAGGTGGATCTACTTCTACCCGGTACAGCGAGGTATGGTTTCTTCAATATTTTTACTGGTTTATTTAATGTTATGTATCATTTTCAACATCGTAGTGGTCCTTCTATCCTATTTTTATGTTTGATCCATACACCTCCCAATTCGTTATCACTTGTATGTTCATAAAATATAAACAAAATTGGGATGTTTGACACTTCAACCTTCAAGGATAATTGTGGTGGGACTAAGAAATGATGTAGTCATTGCCAAAGGATGCATACGTGCTCCTGTTTGAAAATTAATTCTCGTTAATCTATCTCAATCACGTATGAAAAGTGATTTTGAAAAGCTAAAAGCTGATTGATAAATTTCATGCTGGAGAAAATACATGTACACTGCCACTCTTCGGTGCTGGAATCTTTATGAATCCTAAACCTCTGTCATGCTCATTGCACATTGATGGACTTGTTAATTACTAGAATATTATGGGCTGAGGGTTTTTCCTACTTATGAACTTGTTTACAGACTACAAATCCAGCTTGGTGTGAACATGCCGGCTAGGGCAGAGCAGATTCCAGGGAAAGAGGAAGCGCAAATGTTTCATGAGGCTTACGACGTCGTACTTTACCTGGGTATAATTGACATATTGCAAGAGTACAACATGACTAAGAAGATTGAACATGCATATAAATCTATTCAGTTTGATTCATTATCTATCTCGGCGGTAGACCCTACATTCTACTCACGTCGCTTCCTAGATTTTATTCAGAAAGTGTTCCCACCACATGAAATGGCAGGATAAGTGTGGGGGTTCAAATTCAACCACTCTATTTAGAGGCTGAACATTGTTGCCACATTTCCTCCATCTGTGCATGTTGTATAATTGACTTTTTTTGACACTATGTATAATTGACTTGAATCTGGTTATTATAGATATGCTAAGTTTTAATTTTCATCTTTTCTTTTTAAATTTTTAATTTAGTCTTTTTAAATTTGAAGTTGACTAAGTCTAGTGCCCTTCGCTTAACACAGATTTAGTTATATTATAAGAGTATGTCAAGTGGAGGGTGTTTAACCCGTTGCTTAACAAAAAAAGTGTGCCTTATAAGAAATTGAAGTGGAACACATCTTTGTGGCAACAGGAGTTCCTACAATTTTAGCAACATTACTTCTACAAGAAGCGCGTGAACTAAAGATATTTTAATAATTTAAAATAGAAACGAGTTTGGGAATCATACTCTTTTCCAGTCAATAGGAAAATTTCCTAAACAAATTTTAATATTATCTATTAGATAAATTTATTTGTCATTCTTAATATAAATATATGAAATAAATTAGCTAATAAAAAAGTGAGTCGAATTGAGTTGTTGAGTTGATTCCTTCTTTGTTGTGGATTAACTTTTGTGTGAGCCTGATTTATTATAACATCCCTATTAACACATGAGGATGTCTAGCGTATGTTCAATTATATAAATCCTTAACTTATTAAATAATTTAAAAAATTGATTTTTTCTTTTCTCTTTAGTTCTTAATTTAGTCTATTTTGAAGAACTTTTTTTCCTTTCACAATTTTTTATTCTCTCTATCGAGAGTTCAACTCATTAGACATCCACTAAATTAATTAAATTTTTAAGATATTTTTCCTCTCAATATTTATAAAATTAATAAATATTATAATTGTCATAAAATTTTAATTATATATAATTATTATATAATATTATGTTCTCTTTACTATAATTTATATTTTTTATACAAATTATTTAATTAATATTTGAAATAATATAAAAATTTATATCCAAGATAGGTTAGTATAAATTCTTAGTTTAGAAACATGGATAATCAAACCCCTCACCTGCCTGCCCCATTGTCATCGAGGGTGCAAGTCTAATCTAAAGGGCGATAGGGCATTGAATTTGGATTGTAATGGGAGATAAATGTAATTATTGAAAAATATCAAGTTCAAACGCCTAATTGTACTTTTAAGGAATAATAATAAAATATTTTTCACTTTTATTATTTCAATTAGCTTTTTTACTAATTTGAAATCCTTACCTACGGATCAATTTGAAGGAACAAATAACATTGATTTTGGGCCAAATTAATTTTTTAAATACGGCATTTCCTTCAATTCATAGGTACAATTCATGTGAACACATTCGAGGACTTACTTACGAAAGGCCAAAATTTCTAACAAGGGGTAATTGATTTATACTTACCTATTGATATATTAATATAGTATGAATTTACATACGGAACATACGCTGTTGGTCTTAATTTTTCACCCTCATTCGATTACCATTGTCCAAAGGCCACGTAATTGACATGTTTTATATTAGTAAAAAAACTGTGGATCAAATTCCATATAAAGTCTAACTATTTTGATACAGATCAAGTGAATTTTTTAAAATTGGACTGATTATTGAATTATTAAATGACATGTGCATGATCTTGACTCAATTGTGATTGAATTGATATTAATAAATAATAATAATAATAACATTATTTGTCTCTATTAAATATTATAAATATGTATATTTAACTTTGTTTTTACTAAAATTTTATTTCAACCGGATACTAAATCAATCATTACTTCTCGATTTTATTTCATAACATTGGCTTAAATTACAATTGTAATATTTAAACCATTTTAAATTTTATAAGTTTGTAATTGAATTATCTAGATTTGTAAATAATGTTTAATTGGGTTTTCGTACTGTGTGTTGACCTTTGTCAAAGTAAAATAACATATTAATGACCCACGTTATTTTATTTTATTTTAAATCTTTGTATGTTTATCTGAGTATAAATATTTCATGCACTGATAAACAAATGCAAGTATAAGATCCAGTTGGAAAATTTACAAATTTAAGGATAAAATTATAATTTTTGAAATGTGAAAAATTCAAATTACTAATCGATCATTTTTACCATTAATATTTGTTTTGAAAAGGTAACACATAATTTAATGATTTTCATACTTCGAAAAAAATTTAGTTGCACTAATTGAAGAATTGCTTAAATTTGATGGTGAAGTAAAGCATTCCAATCCCAATGCCTTTATCACAATCACAAGTGGTACACAGACTTTGACAAGACCCCATAATTCCAGAAAACGACACCCCCAAAAGGTTGGAAATTCAAACAATAAAATTAGTATTAAATATCACACCATAATATTAAGTAATTCCATCTACTATAGAGACTATTATTGCATGTCTTCTATATGTTTTCTTTTTCATTATATAATTCACTACATCAAATATTAATCTCATTCATCTGAATTATTTCATGATGATTGAATAAGGTTTTCTAAACATTCTTTTAGAAGTCCTATTTTACTATTCTCTGTCACAACTCATCATTTTTTTGCGTTGCTATGCATGTTTTTATTATTATTTTAAAGCATGTAAAAACCTTGAGTAAGTCTTATTTCCTTTTATAAATATATTATAATGGCGTGACTTTAGTAATTAGATTTAAATTAACTTTCTAAAGTATTTAAACTGACTTATTTCAGTTCTTAAATTTTAATTGTATGGATTGAGTCTTTCAAATATAACAAGAGTACAATTTTAAATTTTTTTTTCAGTTAGAATTGACTGATATAACATTACCTTATAGAAGTATTTACACGATTAAAATTATGTAATTATGATATATAAAGACTGAATTGACAAGTAAAATATAAAATTCTTACGGATAAAAGAATACAAGGAATTTAAAAAAAAAAACTTAAAATATCTAAAAATTTAATTGATATCTTTAAGAAAAATTATACTTTCACACCACTATGAATTGCACATTCATTTAATACTAACTTTATTTGATAAAATATTATATAATAATAAAAAATAATAATTTATTTTAATAATTAAATGGTTGTATTTTATTATCAACACTCAACACCATATCTTTAAATTTTAAGGAAATTAAAATCACATCATACACATTGGACGAACTAAAAGTAGCCAAAAATTACAACCTCAAAAAAATGTTAATAAATGCCTACCAAATTAATTTCACAGTTGATTAATTAATTAATTTCCGTTAAATGAATTGTAAAAAAAAAAATTGTATAGAATTTACGTGAGCATTAACAAAAGTGACAGAAGAAGAATAATTCGAAAAACAAAAAGGTTGTCATATAAAAAGAAATTAAGAAAAGAATATATACGTTGTTTTGTTGTGTTAGTTGGTGTGGCGTGTAAACTGATTATTGTTCGTTAACTCAGCCACAGGTAGCCGTTTTCTTTAGCTTCTCTTTCACTCTCTCTCTCTCAAAAGTGAAAACATGAATGAAAGATGCTGCTAAAGTTATACCCTCTTCTATCATTACAGGCTACCTTTTCTCTCTCTCTTCCCACTTCCATAATATAGCTTCCTTTCTTTGTACTTTTCACTCACAAAGATATACATAAATACAAACACAAACACTTTTTTGAGAAACACTTCATTGTTGTCATCATCATCATTCAGAGAGAGAGAGAACAGAGAATGAGTTCTTCTTCTGGTCAGAGCAGTGCCTATGATCTCTCCTTCAAGATCTTGTTGATCGGTGACTCTGCTGTGGGAAAAAGTAGCCTCCTTGTTAGCTTCATCGCCAACTCGGTTGAAGATATTGCCCCCACAATCGGTATTCCATTGCAGCCTTTAAAAAACCATTCTTTCTCACGCTTGCACCTACGTTTTTGGACTTAACCATGAAAATATCACGAATTTTTTTGTTTAAAAGAATAAAAAACGGAGAATTGTGAACTTCTTATGTGGGTTTTGAAGTGTGCTGTTAGGGACCACTTATGACCGTTTTGAGTAGCTGTTTTTTTTACCCTTTCGAGTGAGAGTCCTTCTATGTACTATGTTTTCATTGTCTGTTATTATCGAATCATTGGTCCCTCGGGTATTGAGTTTGCTTAATACTTTGGTTATCTGATATCATTCTGTACAAAATAACTGTTCAATTTTTTGTTTTTTCTATCTGCTTTTATCAGTATGATGTGATGTAATTCTATTTGTTCTTATCTTCTGTTGTTCTGTGTTACGTAGGTGTTGATTTTAAGATCAAGGTGTTCACAGTTGGTGGGAAGAGATTGAAACTGACCATTTGGGACACAGGTAATAATTGCTTGAATATTTAGGTGCTACACTTGTTCACATGAATTGATGCAAACTAGTATATGAAATGTTCCTTTTATTGTCCATCTGTTGAATCATTTTCCCATTGACATATATGGTTGATTGAAGAGGCAATTTCATGTCTAATAATATTACATGTATATTGCAGCTGGACAGGAAAGGTTCAGAACGCTAACTAGTTCTTACTATAGAGGAGCGCAAGGAATCATTCTTGGTATGTTAACAAGGTTTTTGTACATTTTTTTTTTTTCTGTATCGGACTCACTGTAGTGGTTCCAACTAGGACTGAAGCCATTGATAGTAAGGCTTCTGAAGCCACCAGTTTGTGATGAGTGAGATGATTAATGAATGTTTTTGAGCCATTAATATCTTTTTTTTTTTTCTTTTAGTTTATGATGTAACGAGAAGAGACACCTTCACAAACTTATCAGAAGTGTGGTCTAAAGAAGTGGAACTCTATTCAACTAATCAGAATTGCGTGAAGATGCTAGTTGGAAATAAAGTTGACAGAGTAAGTTGTGTTTTATTCTTGTGCAATAATATATGATCCAAGGAAATGAATCGGCCAGTGATTACTGTGAAATCTTTCCACAATGAAGTGTTTGAAAATAAAAATTATGAAATACAATGAAATATGTGGCTGTGAGTTAGTCTTCACTCTGCATTAAGAAAACGAAACACTAGACTTATGCAATCAGCTTTTATAGAAGCTCTCTGATCTAAGTAATCTAACAATGGAGATACATAAATTGATTTTAACTTATGAAAGGAGTTCAATTCATTTTACCCTTTAATTTTCTTCAACTGTAAGTACTAGAGAAGATATAGATAGATGAATGCAGTGGTAGGAGTAAGACCTTGGACAAACGCTGTTATGTCAATTCTCAAATATGAGGCTCCTTTCATACAAAAACTTTATAATTTGGAGCAATGAACTTTAATAACATATACTTCTCATGAGTTCCAGTTCTGTTATGATGTATTTTGTTGAATAATTTATTTAAAATTTGATTTTTTTCTAAGGATTCTGAAAGGGTTGTGACTAAAGAAGAGGGTTTAAAACTTGCCGAAGAGTTGGGATGTCTGTTTTTTGAATGTAGTGCCAAAACTAGAGAAAATGTGGACCGATGCTTCGAGGAACTTGCACAAAAGGTATTAGTTGAAGCATACTATTTATCAATTGATGTTTGTTCCATGTATACAATTTTTCTTTTTTTTCTATTTAACTTTGTTGTAGGGGAACAAATACAGTAACTTAAGTATAAAACACATTTTTGCATAATAATAAGAAGAAATGGAAATCAATGTTTTGTTATGGCAATTATAGTTCTTGCATAGAGAGGTTTTGCATGTTAGATTATTTAGTGTTCATTCTTGAGTTGCACGGAGAAGGGAGGCTTATACTAACTCTGTTGAGTTTTTGTATAATAACATCTCAGCATGTTCAAAAAGATATCAGTTACAATATTATTTGCCTAATAGCATCCTAAGCATGTTGCAAATGGTCTATTGCTAGTGCTTTTATTATGAGACAATCCACAGAAGTACCTAACTTTTGTTTTGGGATCAGTAAGACTAGGTTCTGGAGGGTGAATTCTTGATCTGGGTTCAAGAAATATAGCTAATATTCTAAAAAATTTAAAATTTATTATAAGATGTAATCACCAGTTGGAAAATCAAAATAATGTTGAAAGATTGGAACTGTTATTTGTGATGATAGTGTTGCATGAATAAAAGTTGTATTGTAAATAATTTGCTGTGCATTGGTTTTTCATAGATAATGGAAGTTCCTAGTCTTATGGAAGAAGGATCTACAGCAGTGAAAAGGAATGTTTTAAAGCAACAACAGGAACCCCAAGCATCCCAAATTGGTGGCTGTTGCTCTTGATTGCTGCCATAATTGGTCCCTCAGCTGTACATGTTAACTTCTTACGTAATTTCTTCTATTCTTGTATTTTCTTCACTGAATTAATGGGCAATTGGCAACAATAGTGCCTAGTAGCTTGTATAAATTTCTGTGTATTCTGTTATTGTTTCTGCCCTAAAATTGATCTAAATCCAGATATTATGCAATTGCTGCTTTGTGTGTACCTCTCATTTTACATGAAATATCATATGAAAATTCTCTATTAAAGGCGAAAAAGGCAAAGGAAATTAAAAATCTGAATAAAGAATGAAAGGAGATTTTATTCATTTTGTAAAGACAATTCTAATTTGTTTCCGAAAGCGGAAATCTCATTACATATTGTTCTGGAATAGTCTTTTTATATATGTAAGAATGCTAAATTGCTTTAGGAATATTTTTGAATGAGTATTAATTCATTCTGGAATGGTTTTCCTAGAAAAGAATAAAAATTTTAAGAGGGCGCATCGAAATTTGAAAAGCGCTTAAAAACAATTGGGAGGTCGAAGATGATATTTTGACGGTGCAGGAAGAAAAGATCCATTTCTTTTGTAAAAACTTATTTGGCAAAAAGCCCAACTCTCGTCCACCTTGAAAACAATCAGATATATAATAATTCGTTGGTTGAGCATTGCATTCTGCACTCTCAGATACTCATCTTCCACCCTTATACAAATTAAATCTTCAATTTTATCCTTAAAAAAAATATGTATTTTAAATGGTGTATTTTAAAAGGTTTCAAATCTGAAATATATTTTAGAGCGTGTAATCCAAAATTTTAAAATATATTTCTAAATTAAAAAATACACTTTTGAATTTAAAAATACAATTCAAAATATGTATTTTGAAATATATTAATACATTTTAAATTAAACATTCCGAAATATATTTTTAGATCTGAAAATAAATTTCAAAATATGTATTTTATAATATATTATCAGATTATATAATACAAAAATATATTTAGAAAATATTTTCTGAATCTAGAAATACATACAATTAGAATATATTATTTTCAAAAACAGATTTGTTATTTTACACCCTCATATGAGAGCAGGATTAAAAACATGGGGCAATGCCCTAATTTGTTTGGCTATTAATAATGTGTCAAGTAAAACTTATTCAACAAAAAATAAAATTTCACCAAAAATTTAAGTATAAAGTTCTCAAATTAAAAATAAAAAATACCAGCTAAGTTTTCCTACTGTGTTTGGACGTAAAATGAAAATGAGGAAGAAATATAGAAAAGGAAAAATTGAACAGAAGACAGAAAAATGAATACATATTTGGGTTGTTTAAATTGAAAAAAAAAATTGATAGAAAATAAAAATAACTAAAAGTATTTTTTTATTTGTTTTACGGAGAAATGATAGTGAAGAAATTATGTATTACGCCCTCACAAAACTAATGCATAATGTGCCAACAGATTAATGCTGTTTTCTAACTATTAATAATAGTAAGAGCCATATATGTATTTTCAAAATATTTTTAACTCGTTAACAAATCTTCAATGGGTTAAGAGGTTCAATATGTTCAATTGTCACTCAATGCCATAAAAAAATCTATTTTTTGGCATTTCCAATTTTTATTAAAGGGTGTACAAAGTATGAATTATATTAATTTAATTTAACTTTAATCAATTGAATTAATGAATTGTATTTTTCTTTTTATTTATTTATTTAACCACTCAATTTAATTATAATTGAGTTCAACCATTGTGTTAAGTTATTAAAAATACTATCAAATTTTAATAAAAAATAATTCAAAAATAAATAGACATTTTCAATATCTCTTGATTTTTAAAATTTAAAAACAATACTTATAACAAATACACAATAAAATTTATAGTAAAATTAGTATACAATTATATACTCGGTCAGATTCATGAATTATAAACAAGCAATGAAAAATCAAGAAGTATACCTATCCAGTCATAGTTCACAAATATATAAGTAATACGGGAATCCTCCTTTTTATCTCTGCAATGTTAAAAACTCCAAAAGATGTTCCTCTCAAATAATTTTGATTTTTGAATTTTGAAGAAAGAGTATAGTGTATGTAATACAGATTATATGGTCCAAAAAGTGTAGCACCTCTCTTTAAATGAAATTAAATACTTCTACTGACCAACGTCATAAGGCGATTAACATGCCATGGCAAGGGCGGCAGCTTGAAGCAAACTCCGAGCATCTGTGTTCTGATCAGGTAAATCTGCCGGGGTCTGAAACAATTATTTTAGAAATTGATGAATAATAGAAATGGGCAATTCACAGTTATCTGTTTAGGTTGAGAAACATTTTCTACTTTTACTAATAATTGTAACATTGTCACTTAAAAAGCAAAAACAATAAAATATTTTGACCATTTCATATAAAATCTTTGAAAGGAAGAGCAACGTGAGCAGATAATATTTTTAAATTACCAGTAAAAACAAAATGTTTTCTCAAACCAAAAATCCCCTAAATTTCTTCAAGTTTTCTCAAACAACGTGGACAGATAATATTGCAAATTACCTTTCCGTATAAGTTTTCCTTTGTGGAAGATGCCCCATTAGACAGCAACAACCTAATTACATCAACATGCTCACCTCTTGCTGCATGATGGAGAGGCTGAGAAAATAATCACAAAACAATGATGGAGAGCAAATCAGGAGAAATTCATCAAACATGATAGAAAGACAGTTACGGATAGGAATGCCTATTGAAATTGGCATCAAGAAAGTAGCCATGTAGGAACTCAAATTTTTTTTGAAGGGTTAAGAAATACCCACAGTATCACCCTCAGAATCAACTGATTCCAGCATTCTCTTTATATGTTCTGCGTCATTTGCTCTGTTTAGTAGCAGTTGGACTATCTCAGTAAATCCTGTTAAGACCATTTAAAGAAAATGACATTGAAATTCTTGCTCTCAATAAAAAATATAAGTTAAATTTATAGAACAGATTTGAGAATCTAACTACCTCCAGCACAAGCATCATGCAAAGGAATTGCACCATCTTCATCCTTAGCCTCAATGTTCGCTCCTCTTTCTAGTAGCAGCTGCAGTTTAGCAGACAAGATCAACAATTCATGCAATGTCCATACAATTGGAGTAAAAAAAAATGCAAGAATAAGCAAAGATAATATACCTGGACACAAGCCAAATGGCCATATAAACATGTCAAATGAAGAGCAGTATCCCCATCCTCCACTGGCTCATCAATACTACCAGTCAAGTTATCTGCAGTATAAGCAAGAGGGTAAGCATCAACAGAAACGACACCCAGTATCAGTACCCAAGTGAGGATAATTTTTAAGATATCTCTGCAATTTACCCATGTTTGGAAACATGTTGAGAAGTAAGAAATCACATCACATTCACTAAATAAACATAGAAGCTATTACTAACAGCTTCTAACTAAGAGGAAGAACCACTTCTGAAAGACATGAAAGCAAACAAACCATACGTCAATCTTCTACAAAAGTTAAATTTTTGCTGCTAATATACCAGACAAAGGACCCTATCAAATTCAAAAGCCATGAGAATTAAGGCTTTAAATTGCATTGGCAGTCGCAGTTTCCCAACAATCCTCCATATTGAAATAAATCATCAATTTAGTCCTATGACTCTCTCCTAACCGGTCCTTAAAGTAATGAAATAATATGAGTCGTCCCTAGAATCATAAGTCATGCTACGTAGTCTTTCAAGTATTGCAAAATCCTTCAAATTAGTATATCAATGTTAGTAAAATATTTCAATATAGGGATTAAACTAATGGATTTTCAATACTTTAAGGACCACATTAATAGTTTATTCATGATGCGGAACATTCCGTTGATGCAGCCACTGTTTACCCCAAAATCCTAATGGTTGCAGCCGAAATCGTGGATGTAGAAACTCTTTTAAGCCCTTAATGAAAACACAGAATTGTAGCTAAGACACTCAAATTCTTCTTTTACAATTTACCAGAGGGTGACAAATATTTATATGGACAAACTCGTAACTCTCCATGAATCAATTTTGAAACAGAAGATATAAAAAAACTCATTCTCTAGTTTGCTAGGGTTTGGATTGAAGTTTGAAGAAGCGACAGAAAGGTTGCAGCAGGGGCAGGTCAGACATCAATTATTAGAGAGTTATGGAGATACAAAAAAAAAAAATAAGAGGGCAGAGAGTGACGGAGAGAGAACCTAGAGCGAGGCGGAGAGCGTGGACGTCGCCGACCTGCGCGGCGGCGGAGAGGTCGCGGAGGTGAGGAGGGGTATCGGTGTAGTCTTCGACGAGACCTTCTTCTTCGAAAAGGGCGTTATCGTCCAATTCCTCTTCGTCGTCGTTCATGCCGTTGCGCCTCCCTGGAACCGCCATTGATCTTCTTCTCCTCGGTGGCGCCGCCGCCAATTCCTCTCAGCACACAGTTTTCGGAAGTAAAAGAAGTGCGCTGCGCAGTGGTGGGGCTGTGTCACGGTACTTTCTGTTAGAGTGAGACGTGAAGGGTTTAAATATTTTTTCGGCTTTTTTTTATTTTGTTCAGTCCAATTTTCTATCTCTTAATTTTTAAAAATACAATAATATAATATTTTAATATTCGAAAAAGTTTCTTATTTTTTTTTAAATATAACAGTTGTATCTTAAAAAAATTAAGAAACTTAAGTAAATATTTTGTTAATATTAGAACAAAATAAAAAATAAGATAAAAAAATTATAAAATAAAAAAGGTAATTAATTCATATTTTCCTGATTTATTTTTTATTTGATATTACTATGTTAAGTTTAAGATTTAGGTAAAGAATCCATCATTGTCAATTTCAGAAAGTGAGTGAGCAATTTTTAGAGACCATAAATTAAAACAAGAGACTAAGGATTTTTTTTTTATTTAATATTTACAATTTGGTAGTTCATTTTTTATATTCATACACATGAGAGTTGATGGACATGTATAAATGAAGAACCTCGAATTATTTGTATGTTTCATTTATCTTTTTTAAATTATATTTATGTTAAGTAACTTAAATTATATGAGAAGAATTTTGAGATAGAAAAAACTACTACTTCTTTAGAAATCTCACCTAATGATTCCCTGATCAAATATTTGAAAAAGAATATTTGGGTCGAATATAAGGTGTGGGAGACAAATTGTCCATCCCAAATTTTTAGCAATCCAACTTAAGATTTGGGCAATTCCAATTCTACTAATTTAAGTGAATAAAGTTGTCTTCAAAAACTTAAAATTAAAAAAGAGTTGAAAAGTTAAATGCAAAGAATGAAAATATGAAAACAATGGCACCACTAATTGTTTAACTCCTCTCAAATTCATCAATGTCACTACCTCTTAAAGATCTTGATGTTGTAGTAAGCTTTTCTTATAATGTCTCACGACAAGTTATAAAAAATTAATATATTTGTACAAATAATAAATTATTCTTTTACTTTTATTATTGCAACAACAACAAAAGCTCAAAAACTCAAATAATCATCAAATGGTGAGTAATCACGAAAGGGTGATACTATTCAATCTTAAGAGAGAACTTTCAATTCTTATTATACTAAATAGACCCTGTGATGTTATTTTTGAGAATTGAAGTTTTTGAAATTGTTGGTTTTTTTTTTTTTTTGAACTAAAAGATATCTATTTCCTCATAAGAAATTCAAGGAAAAGTACAACTATGGAAGGAGAGATAAGTCGAGTTATGCTAAAATTACTAGTTAATAACCTCATGAACACCACTTCTTACTTATAAAGAAATTTATTTTCTTAGACTAAAGCAAACTGCTTTGGTACTACAATTTTGCATAATTGGGAAGAAATAAAAGAGATAAGTTGTTGTGTGTTCTACAAACTATTTCTAAAACTTGGCTATTTTTAGAGCAGGACAAATAATAAGAAGATAATTTCAAATTAATAAATTTGATTTCATGATAAATTACCGATTCACCAAATGATATAAGAAAGTTAACGTACCTTTTTAACAACAATGACGGAACTGAACATTGAAATGTTAGAACTATGGACTTACTGTTGAATTCAGAGAGGGTTAAAAATTATATATATGCAGAAAAAGTAAATTTGGTTAATAATACGCATAAAATTATACTCCCCTGTTTATATGTAACGTCTATAACCGCTAATATTTGAAGAAAATTGAAGAAACCAAATTATTTCAAAACTATTGCTATTAAATCTATCCCCTCCCGATCATAAATTCTTTAGGTAGAAAATGCCAATGTATTTTTTTGGACACGGACACTGATTATGATATGCAAAAGTTGCTCTAGGTATGTTATTTCTAATTATGTCTAAAAGCACATTTAAAAATTCCGCACTATTAATTTTACCAATTCTAAATAGTACATTTTTTTTTTGTTCCTCGTCCGAGTGATTAAAATCATCCACATTCTCTTTGAAAAGTTCACTAGACGACATATTTAACTCACTTTAAAAATTAATTTTTAATTGTGAATTTTTTTAAAAAATGTCACGTTAGATTTGAAAAGTATTATCATGTTCTTATATTTTTTATAGATATATTTTGAATTAACATGCTAATAGGTATTTGACTTGTAATAATATATTTGAAGTGTTTACTTAAAAAAAAAAATTAAATAGGGAGTAAAAAATGTATCCCCTTTACCTCACAAAAAGCATATCCTCTACCCAAAAAACTGATACTCATACCGGCTATGTGTTCCCCACCTCTCAAATTAAAAAAAACAAAACAAAAATGTCTTTAAGAATTTATATAAAATTAGAGCTTTGTCAATGATAAATGACAAGAAAAGAGATAAATCATTTTTATTAAAAGACCAAAATATAAAAATTGAATTAAATTATAAATATTGAATTTAATATTTAAAAAATATATAAGTAAATTAACATTGTAAAGAAAATTTCATAGATTCTCTCATATTTACCTAAATTAAATAAAAATGAATCAAGAGGGTTAAAAATATATATATATATATAAACTATTTAAACTAGAACTTTTCTCATGAGAACAGGAAAGAGTCAAACCTATTCCTAAACTCGTTTTATTATCTGGTTATCTTATATATAATTATTTACAGATACATATTTAAGAAATATAAATTAAATAGTAATATTAAGTATATAATAACATAAAATAATCGAATACATTAAAAGTCAATCTTTTACATAATATATATTTAAAATGGAAGAGCCTTATTCATTATATTCTTAACCTATAAATTCTGAAGACCTTCCTCTACCCATGAATACACCAACTAGAATCTTCATGTGAAGTGGAATATCACACAGTGATGTGGATATACATGTTATATATATATATATATATATATATATATATATATATACAAACAACATGGTATTCTCACCATCAAACTCGCCTTGTGTCTTGTCTACGCTGAAGCAAGATTGTCAGACAATGTTCCCTTAATAAAAAAAACTAAACAAAATTATCATCTAATCATTCATATATTTTCTAAGATGCTAGAAGGTGACGAGTTAGTGTTGCAGACAAGTATGCATTCTTGCATAATTGAACATGTTTAATGTGAAACTCGCAATAATTTAGAAGGGTTTAGCTACGATTATTTAGCAGTGAAGAAGATGCTTTGCTTTAAGGGTCTAGCTGATGCTGGCGTTGGTGTTACGTGCCCCTGACAAACCCTCCATTCCATTACAATTCCTTACGCTAAGAATCTCTCTTACCCTCTTATATCCATATACTCTATACCTCTATTCATTACTCTACTCATGCCCACCGTCCATGCACGTATACTCCACCACACTCCACTACCTTTTTCTTTTCATTTTCTTCACTAATATGCTTTTCTTTCTAAACAAAATTAACATTCTACATCCAAGAAAATATCATCATGTTAATTTTGTTTAGAAAGGAAAGCATATAGCCTGGATTTATTTCAGATGAATATTTTTCATACTGACTAACTGTGAGATTTAGCCTGAACTCATCATCAAGTGACAAAGTCGAATTACTACAATTGGTCTGTTTAATAAAGATGTTACTAATTCCGGGTTCAAATTAATTTATAAGGAGAGGAAAAGAAGGTGGTTGACTATTTGTAAGATAAATACTATAAGGTTCTTGATGTGAAAGCCCCACTTCACACAACCTGTTCAAATTTTAACGTGAAAGAAATAACGAGGATAATAATGAGGCTGTGTCGTAATTTATGGTAGTAGCAGGCTAGCAGCTAGGACTCATGACAGAGTCATACTCTCTCTCTCTCTTTAGATATATAAAATATAGAGTGCTTTTTACCGACACCAAATGATTGGGAAAGACTATGAAATATGAATCACATAATAATGGTAATGCATATATGCGGCGTGATTGTTGGATATTATTGTCCACTGAAGTAATGACAAATGTACAAAATAAGTGGTGGGTCAACTGCACATGAATTCCCCTTCTCAGCAAGTGCATGTAGCTACTAATAATCATCAAGTCGTGGCTGCAACAAGCTAAAATAATAATTAATGGTACAGGATAATCTCGCATCACAAGTCATAAGGATCATGTACAACTCTAATCTATTTCTACGCCTATTTCTTAACTCATTAATTATTAATCCCGTTGGGTGCAAATTAGTTTGAAAAAAGCTGTACATGCACAATAAAACAAGGAAGCTAGCTAGCTAGCTATCTACATGTTAAGAATGAACAGAAACACTACAAGAAAGGGAAATATTTAAAAAGGAGATAAAAAAAAAAGCGAGGTGAAAGTTGCAAATTCTGTGTGGTTCCAGGCTTGCAAACCAATCCTCCAGAAAGGAATCGTTGAGAAAAAGTAATGGGTTTGCTTCAAAGCCAACCGAATCTCACCCCTTGCCTCACCTCCTCATACTTCACATTGCATCTCTCTCTCTCTCTCTCTCAATCTGATCTATAATACACTTCACACCCTTATAATACATTAATATTCTCCTATATCTATAATTTCCAAGTTAGAAAAAGCTATAGACTGGGAAAGCCAAAACACGGTTTTGTACCGTTTCAATTCACGGGATGTGCCTTTTGCCTCTTCCTCAAACCTTTTCCCTCACACCAACCACCAACATATATTAACATCACTCTCTTTCATTCTTCACACACCACAACAATATCACAACAACAACAACATGCAGACACAAGAGGAATCACAAGTGCTTTCCAAGGATCAGATGAAAGGCAAGTGCAACAAGCGTCAAAGGGCACCATCCCCTCCTAGGTTTGCCAAGCCTACTTCAACCTCAACTACCACTAACAATTCCATTGATAGTGCCACAACCTCAACCACCACCAACACCCCAATTGAATCAATAGAAGAAGAAGACATGGTGAATTGTCTCATCCTCCTAGCCCAAGGCACACACCACGCCGCAGCAGCTACACCAGATCAAAACTTCAACTACAAAAAGTCAACAAACCCTCGAGTCTTCCGGTGCAAGACTTGCAACAAATGCTTCCCTTCATTCCAATCTCTTGGAGGACACAGAACCAGCCACAGGAAGCCCAAGCACAACAGCACTGCTGTAGAAGCAGTTACTACTTCTATTAGAGACAGTGATCCCACCACAAGCACCATTCTCTCCTTGAAAACACCAAATAGGGTTAATACTTTGACTAGCACCAGCACTGTCGCCACGAGAGTTCACCGGTGTTCCATCTGTTATGCCGAATTCTCATCTGGGCAAGCCTTGGGAGGCCACATGAGGCGCCACAGAAATCTTGTGAATGCTTCTTCAACGACGTCAATGAGTGGTGATGGTGGTGGTAGCCAAGAATACCAAGGAGCAAAGAAACCCTTGAATTTGGACTTGAATCTTCCAGCACCAGAGGAAGATCAAGGAGAATCCAAGTTTTCGTTTCAGCAAAGAGAAAACGTCATTGTATTCTCTACTTCTTTGGTGAATTGCAATTACTGAAGTTGTAGTCTGTGTTTTTCTATAAATTAGCCTCACAGAGGACTATTGATCAGTGGTAATTGAACATACTTTATTTTATTTTTTTGGTCTGAATATGTATATGGGATTCTTTCCGTTCATTCTATGGCATAGAACACCGAGCTAGGAAACGCTGGCTTGTGACCAAAGTAGGGGTGTTATTCTGAGAGAACAGAAAGTTCTATGGCATAGAATGAAAATTGAATTCATTTATTGGCTAATAATTAAACAGATTTCTGTACGTGATTTAGTTTAATCTTTTGTCACGCTGTTTATTCTTTTAATTTAAAATTGTTATCCTTTATTTTTTCCGAATCTGATGGATTATGAAGATGCATGTGATGACCAGGAAAAAAAAATCATCTTTTAATAGTAACCTTGAACACGTATTCACCCTTAGAAAAAGGAACGAAATGTGAATGAAAGGAAGAAGAATAATAAATTGTGTACATAAAAGTGAAATCTCACTTAAAACCAGTGCTAAATTAGTGTAAAAAAATCAGGATAATCAATTGGCAATTTGGCACAGACTAACATGGACCACCATCCAATAAATTTCAACGTTTTGAGTTAATCTCAACCTAAGATGATTATGATGTATCCTTATATTTCAACAACTTCATATTTGAGTTACCAGTGTGGGCCATTTCTTACTGCAAAATAAGTTATCCCCACTGATCTTTCTGTTTTGTGGTTGTGAATGGTTGAACGACAGCAGGAGCATGACAACGGAAACGACCGCTTGATTTAGCCTAGAATCTGGCTTATCAATTGGGTAATAAAATTGAAGGATATAGAGAAAGTGTACGGAAGCAAACAAAAAGAGACTTTGATAGGAGTTTTGACCAACAAAATAAAACCACAGACCAAAAGGTTTGAATTAGTTTGTTTGTGCCTCCCATTTGGTGCAGTAGAAAGTTTAGTTTTATGAAACTGAGAATAGAAGGAGAGGGAAAAACCAAGAAAAAACTTATTTTAACGTCTTAGGTACTGTACTTAGTCTGTCTTTTTTCTAGTTTCAACGCGTTCCATGAATATGATAGTTAAGTCTTTTTTTTTTTTTTTTTTTTTTTTTCTGTTGTAAACAATATGTAGATGACGCCACATGTTTTGAATCCTTCTCTCTGTTTAATATTTTGCGTGATTTGGATGTTGTTATTCTTAAGTGCATGAGTGATCACAAATATTTTTTAACGAAAGGAAAGCAATACATTTTTAACTTAATTTTTTAGAACCATGGTTGATACTGTAAAAAGTAAAAAAAGGTTGTAAAAAATTAATGGTGTGAAAGGATAATTTTTATTTTTTCTTATAATAAAAGTTTTATGAAGGTGGAATTAAGTTAATTTTTTTAGTCTTTTTCGACTTATAATTAGGGGTCAATTAGTGCATTTGAATAACTGTTCGTTTAAATTTCAGAGATTAATTTTACTCTTAAAATACGCACTCAAAATGTTAAATATATATATATATATATATATATATATATATATATATATATATATATATATATATATAACTTTTGATCTGGATTTTAAATAATATGAAATTATTGTGCATCGTGTATATTAATTAGTTACTTTACTCTTTGATAAATATTTGAAGTGTAGCATATATTTATCCCAAAATTTTGAAATAAACTCAATTTAAAATTAAATATAAATCAAAGACTTTACTTTGATTCATTTTAATAGAGATATTAAGCAAATACTTTCTTTTAACAAATATTTGAGATATAATAAATATTTATCTATACATTTTCTTAATAGATTAAAACCCAACATTAAATATTAATACATTTCATACGTTAATATATTTAATATATGAAATGCATATATGCCTATATTAATGGGAGTTAAATATCTTTACTCCCTATTTGATGTGTATTGGTTCAAGTTTTTTTTTTTTTTTTTTTTTTTTTATAATACAATTTATGAATTTTAGTTTTTTCTAATTTTTTTTCCATCCTTTAAAAATTTGAATTACTATTATTGTTTAATGGTATTAATGATATCCCAACACATTGATTAAATGATGATTTTTAATATTTGAGAGCTTGTTATTTCTAATAATAAGGAAGAAGTGAGTTCACAAATAGTGATTCTCATACCAAATGAAATGGTTATTAATTGTGACGTCACCAAATTAGATTTCAGGTGATAAATTAAGTCAAATAATTGGTATCTAACATTAGCTATCAGGTTTTAATGATATTCTAAATTAGTCTCCAGATACCAATTTAGAATATAATGGCATAGGTCACTAAAACTTTGGTATCTAATGTCAGATATCAATTATCTGACTTAATTGGTCACTAAATTCAATCATTACCTTTATTTTGTAGTTATTTAGCAATCAAATTTTTATTTGGTGACTATTTTGATCACAATTAACAATTATTTCATTTGGTAACTAAATATTAGTCTCTAAATAGTTTTTTTTTTCTTGTAAGATACCGTATTTATAGCTTAGCTGATGAAAGAAAAAACAAAGAGGCTAAATAGAATAAAAAAATGACATTCTCCTCTATCATTTCTTTTTACAAAATGATAATAATTAAACAACTGATTAGTCTTATCCATGTAACACATTAAAACGATCAAAACAAATAAAATTTAACCGAATATTTGGAACCTAGCACTATATGTAACGGATGACATTGACAATAAAAAGAATTTTTTTTGAACAGACAATAAAAAGAATAGTAAATGGAATTTTAATCTATTTATGTAATGAATGGTCTTAATATATTGGAAGAAGGTTATGACCACAACGGATAGATAGTAGAACAAAGAAGATGCTAAAAGAAAATTTACAAAAAGAAAATAAGAAAATCTGGTACAATTATCTTCCCTTCTCTCCTCCTCATAATTTTTATGAAAAAATTCGATAAAAACAAATTGAGGGTTGAAATGGGTTTTCAAAAATTTTGTAAATTTTGCATGATATTGTTTGATGATACTCTGCATTCGAATGATGATTTTGTTTTATAAATATACAATTAAGTAATTTTTTTAAGAGATTATATTGATGAAGAAAGTTAGACACAATTTTAAGTTTTATAAATGGATATTTTAAAAAGAATTTCAAAACTTATTTTTTTAAAAACTCTTATTCTAAAATTGTTTATATTTATAAATACCATGCCATCTAAAAAAACAAGAGATAAAAATGATTTACACTATATTTTTAATACTAATTCCTTTATTAACGAAGATAATAACTAATTCTAAAAATTGTAAAATTCAATTACAAAATTATTAAATGATTCATCCATTTTTTTTCTATTTGTTCTTGGAATAAAAAGAGTTTCATCTGTTGCTTAATAACATTCTTTAACAGGACTTATGCTTCCCACTAAATATCTTGGTAGAAGATACCATTTCTTTGAATTAGGTTTATTCGTCTTTAAATAAGCATGTAACTTAACAAGAAATTTCCTTACCTGTCCAATTTCTAATGAATCAAAATATTCATTCGTTCCGTTATAAATAAATTAGTCTTAATTAAGATTAAGTATAATTTAAATCATAGTCATTAGTCACTAAATACAATCACCAGGTAATCATTTCTAGATAAGAAATGTCTGGAACACTCAAGTTTGTAAAAACATCTTCTAAGCAAACAATTTTCTCTTCTTACATTCATTATTTTTCAAAATTAATTTTTTTACCTACTAATTGGCAAATTAGTGGTTATACATTTTTCAAATTGAATCCATGTAATTAAATATAAGAGGGAAGTACAACAAATGTGACTCAACATTGTTAAAATGGCAAGTATACTCACGTACTCTTCTGGGTATGGGGTACATAACGAAGTAACATAAAAGAAAACGCTTCACCTGTGTGGATCTGAGTGAGTAGGCGCGATAACTCATTGAATAGTTGGGTGTCTCAATCCTTACTTTGCTCGTGGGCTCGTGTTCTTTTTTCATTGGGTTCTGAAGGCAATAAGAGAGTCATGCTATTAATATTTACAGGAACTAAGATATAATTTTTAAAATTGAAATATACAATTTAAAAAAATAAAAAAAGATGAAGTCTAAAACTTAAAATATAATTAATTATTTAAAAAGACAATCCTTTTTCATTTATCTCCGCTTCTATATGAGGTGGAGAAAGCCCAGATGTATTTTCACTTAAAAATAACAAAATCCCCTACAGTAAAGAAAGACTCAGCATTGACTTACTAACTGTGCCGGAACCGGCTACGGCCAGTTTCTCCCGCCACCATGAAACTGAACTTACTCCTCACCACCCAACTCATCAACCCACTTCCCCACAGCCACTAGGTTCATACATCACCGTTCGATCTTCATCACAGGGACGATGGCGCTCCGCAACATCATAATCAGTAGGACCCAAGAGGCCACTCACCGCGACACTTGGAGAGCCGCTCTCTCCGAATTCATCTCCACACTCATCTTCGTCTTCGCTGCCTCCGGCTCCACCATCGCCGTCAAAAACCTCAGCACCGACGCGCCCACCGCTCTCGTCATTGTCGCCGTTGCCAACGCCTTCGCGCTCTTCGTCGCCGTCTCCGTCAGCTTAAACGTCTCCGGTGGTCACGTCAACCCCGCCGTCACCTTCGGCGCCTTCGTCGGCGGCAACCTTACCTTGCTCCGCTGCATCCTCTTCTGGATCGCTCAGATCCTCGGCTCCGTCATCGCCTGCTTGCTCCTCAAATTCACCTCCGGCGGACAGGTACAATCAGCGTCACAATAACCGTTACTGAATTATACTTAAATAATTTCTTTTACACGAGAGTCAAACCTTAGTTAATCACACTTTCAATAGTCGAACTAATTTCTTGAATTAGGTGAGATTCATTTAAGAAATTGAATCACACTTCTGACAACAAACTTTAGAAAAACAAGATTATCGATCAAATCATACATTAATTTGTTACAAGAACGATCCAAAAATGAAATAGCAGTGTGTATGAATTATCAGTTGATAGTGAGTTATATTATGATAATGTAGGAGGTGGATTTATCCTAATTCAACCCAACAATTCAATTCCAGTTATATATTATGATTTGAGTTCTTGTCTAATTGAGATCTTCCATAAGATAAGGAGATTGAGTTTTGGTTTGGTACATGACAGAGAGTACCGGTTTTCGGACTTTCAAGTGGTGTGAAAGTGGGAAACGCTGTGGCGTTGGAGATGGTGATGACGTTTGGATTGGTGTATGCGGTGTCTGCTACCACCCATGACCCCAGGAGCAGAAGGAACAGTTTGGGAGTGATAGCGCCTATTGTGATTGGCTTAATCGTTGGAGCAAATATTTTGGTGGGTGGGCCTTTTGATGGGGCTTCCATGAACCCGGCTGCGTCGTTTGGGCCTGCACTGGTGGGTTGGAGCTGGAAAAACCATTGGGTTTACTGGGTTGGGCCTCTCATTGGTGGTGGGCTTGCTGGGTTTCTTTATGAGTTGGTTTTTGTTAGCTTCAACCGTCAGAGGTTCCGCAGAGATTACCGTAATTATTATTGAGAAAAAGGAAAGATGATATCATGCATAAACATAAGTTATGTGATTATATCATTAGTCTAGCTTTTCTTTTTTATATATAGACCTTGTATGTTGTGTCTGATAAGTCTTACATCTTAAAACTATCATTACCATGGAATTTTTAAAACTTCATCAATTATGCTTGTAGAGTAAAAATGAATTTAAAAAAATAAAAAAGATAAAAAGAATTGCATGCCCAACTTGGTTTCTGAAAAAATCTTGAGTAATAGAAGTTGGCATGTTATCATTCTGTTTTAAATGAAATGTGGATTCTGATACAATGCTAGCAATATTCAATTTTGAACTCAAAGATTGATTACATTTAAACAATTGTAATATGTAACATTTAAAATAGTATATACATCAGAATTAAGGCAAACTATGATTATTTTAATACTAGTAATCATTAATTCTTTTGAATAAAACATAAAGAAATATAATTCATAATGTCATTTTAAATTGAAGATTCTTTTATTAGTGCTAAACTTTCATATTAAACTTGGAAATGAAAGAAGATAATATATATGTGTATTATACGGCCGACCGGTCACTCTTGACCGACCGAAAGGTATTTTTGGTCGGGACCCACCATCGAGTTAGTAATCCTGAATAATGATGAGCACGTGCATAAGCATGTGAGGATGTGTCAGAAACAGGAATGTTGTAGGTAGGTATAAAATTGTAACTGAATATCTTTTAACTAATTTCTGTTGTCATTTTGTTACCAAATCATAACAGAACAGAATAGGCACAAACTCATTAAGCCCACTACTATGCTATAAATACAGGCTCAGTCATCTTAAGCAAGGATGGTGGAATGGGATGGACCCCCTCCTAGGATGGTGGAATTTGGGAAGCAGTCAAGAAATCAATCACAAAAAGATATTGTTGTTGCTAGAATCAACTTGTCCTGTGCCATAATAATATGTATTCTCGTTTTATGAAAAAGAAAAAGTTTAAAGAAAAGAAAGGAATCTTAAAGCACATGAAAGTGAAAAGAATTGAAATAATACATATTAATATAAATAATCTTGTTCGTTGTCATTTGTTTCTAGGCATATTAGAGAGGTAATTTGTGTTACAAATGTATATTATTCCCTTCTAATGTATCTATCAAATCCTATTTATAAATTTATAATATAATAGTTAATACCTTTAAAAAAAATACACTAACTTTCATTGTGTTCTAACATTTTCTTTAATCGTATCCACGTGTAGCACGTGGTCCTTTTCCACTTCCGTGTAACTGTTCCTCCAAATGATCTCTTCAAATGTTTTTCATCAATTTCCTTGTATTGGAACCATTTATTGAAATCATTTTATTGAAATCACTTAATCCATAGTCTTGTGATTATCTTCACTATTAAAATAATTTACTCATTCAAAGTCTTCAGAGACATCAAATTTTCTCAAATCATAAGTAGTATAACAATTTGTCCTGAGTTTTATACGATAACTCTTATATTAATGTCTCAAGACCTGCCTTTTCACAAATTTTACAATAAACTTTCTCATGTTTTAATATTACTAATATCAATAATATTTTATCCTCAATCTTTTCTTTCTAGCAATTTTCGTACTATAAGACCTACCAAACAAAGTTACATTTACTACAGTAGCATATCAAAGTCCTATACATATAGAATTCTAGAGAATTTTTTTTTCATCCTCATGTATCAAAAAGAATTTTGTTACACCGATTTATAAAGTATCGTAACCTCTTTTAAATTATAAATTATTGAAGAAATCATTTCTGAAAAAAGAAATCCAAACACCATATCCGACCTCTGTATCTGCAAAATAAAAGGTTCTTGAAAAAATTATAGAAAAGATATCTTCTGTAAAATATTCTTAGAAAAAGTGCGCATAATACTTTTATGCTCACGAGCCATAATTTTTATACAAGAAAGTTGAAGTATATATTTTATTTGATAGAAATCTTTTTTTTTTTTCAGATTCATTGTGATAATGAGGAAATTTTATGCGTATCTGCAAAAAACCGATCAAGAATATCAAAACTGGAGAAATTGATTGATTCAAAGCCGCTTATTGATGGATGACCTAAAACATTACAAAACTTTTCTTCTTTGACCAATTATTTTATTAGAGGAATGATGCATGGAAACTATTGTATCAATATTTTTTTTATAACAATTTGTATCATAAATAAATTAATGTATGAATTGAGTTGAAAGAAATAGAGTGATACATTCTTTATACAATCTTTCCATGAGTGATAATAATTAAGACGATTAAATTAGTTTGATTTCTAAAAATAATTCAATTAAAAGTTGTAGAATGTAATTAACTAAACTAAAGAAAGTAAAAATAATTTAGTTCAGTTTACTTGAACTGTTTTTTATTCAATAACAAACTAATTTTCTGGTTTAATTCGATTGTTATATAATTTATTTAAGTTCAACTCATTAAAACACTCTTAACATCTTGATAAACGAGTTCATTAATTAAAATCATTCAGAAAATATATTTTCTTGTTTCTTTCTTCCATATTTCTTCTCTATTTTTTAAGATAAATAATCATTTTTTTCTAAAAATATAAATTATTGAAAATTTAGTCCTTAAAAAACAGAAGTTATGTTTTAATATCTAAATGTGTAAAAAAAATGAATTAATTCTTGAATTTACGGCTTAATATTAAATTGGTATTCAATAAAATACAACTTAGTGTCAAGTTGGTCCTTCTATATTACATCTTAATGATAAAATGATATTACTATAAACTTAACAATAAAATATAATTATCAAATACAAGGATTAAATAAAAGAAATTATTCTTTCAAGGATTTTATTACTGATTTACACTCTTAGGAACTTAATTGGCCATTTACCTCTTTTGTTTTTCAAAACTACTATACTCTTCAATCTATTCTATTCCTCTCTTTTGTATTTTCATTCGTCCTATTTCTCGTTTATTTTTCTCCTTCAAACCAAAAAAAGTATCACATACCAAAAAGGTATTTTAATTGGTTTGGGGTAATTTTTTTTATCCGTGTGATAGCCGATCTTATTATTTTATATTTTTATGTGTGTTTGCTTGTGAAAAAGGGTAAACAAACATAAATAAACATAAATAATGTCACCTTTCACACTCTTAACATATACAAAATTTGGAGGAATGAAAAGGCATTTATTTCCCTATAAAAGATAAAGAGTTGTAGCCTTTAAGGAGTTTGGCAACCTGGCTTCCAATCCCATCTAAGCAAAATTAATTCCTTGTTTGGTCAAAGGGACTATAAGGTATCAACAACTTGCTACTTCCCACCACAAAGGACCTTATTATAAGGTCCAATCATGCTTTGCCACTCATTCATTGTCTTAATGCAACTTCATTTTTTTCTTGCTTCTGCTTTCTACCTACACTCTAGTTCCTCTAGTTCCCCATATCTCTGGATACTCATAAGAATAAGAAAAATTCTATTAATCAATATTTCTCTGCTGTTCTTTACTTTAATGGAATGGATGCTTATCACCACTTGTCTTTTATATTGATGAGTCTTTTTAATAAGACAAGAAAATTGGAACCAAGCCTAGCTCCCATATGTTGAATTTATTACTTTATATACACACACAATTAAACTTTTAGGCCAGTACCTCACTCATATTGTTTCTCTTAAGAACAAGCATGAAGCTTTCAATAGTGAATCCATGTATAATTCTAACTTTGCTCATGTTTTTGATGGTCTTGTTAGATTCATCATCAACAAGAGCTGAAGAAATGGAAGAAGCTGGTAATTAACTTTCATGTCCAAATTCCTTTGCGTACTGTTATTATTGTCACTAGGGTTGAAGTTTTGGTGAAATGTTTGTGTGCAGTGGACGAGAGAGAGTTTGATTACATGAGAGGAAGTGAAAAGGGACCTCGTTACTGGGGAGATTTAAAGAAAGAATGGTCAGCTTGTAAAGATGGACACATGCAATCTCCCATAGACTTGTCTTGTGCCAGAGTCAAAATCATCCCTCGTTGTCAACGCCTCTACACTGATTACTTTTCTTCCAATGCCACCATAATCAACAGAGGCCACGATATTGCTGTGACCACCTTCTTTTTTTCCTCTTACAATATCTTCCTTCTTCCATCACAATCTTGATTAAAACACTGTCTAACACTAAACACAAAACATCCTCATAAAACTCAAACTTTGATTGCCATGTTGCATATATATATCATTTGTTTTTATAGTACATTTGTTTCTTATTTTATGATGCTGTAGTGTATATATATACTCTCTCATCATTCATATTTGCGGTTGCAGGTATATTGGAAGGGTGATGCTGGCTCAATAAACATCAATGGAACCGAATTCTTTCTGAAACAGTGTCATTGGCACTCACCTTCTGAACATTCCATCAATGGCAGGAAGTCTGTCTCTTGCTCAAAATATTTAATAATATAATGATTTTATGGAAAAGTATATAAATTGAAATGGTGAGACATCTTTGTTATCTTGATTATGCAATAGGTATGACTTGGAGATGCACATGGTGCATGTAAGTCTCGAAAACAAGATTTTAGTGGTTGGTGCTTTCTATAAGATTGGTCATCGCCCTGATCGTTTTCTCTCTCAGGTCATTAGTCACTCAAAGTTTTTCCAATTTAATGTTTTATGGTTTCATAATTTCCATTGTTGTTCTAAAAGCAACCAACAAGTGCTAACAAATAATGTGTCTGAAAATTCAGGTTGAGAAAGATATTGTGCAGCTTGTTGATGGGGAAGTAGAGAGAGAAATTGGAGAGACAAATCCTGCTGGAATAGAGACAAGAGGCAATATGTATTACAGATACTTAGGTTCACTCACCACTCCTCCTTGCACTGAAGGTGTCATCTGGAACATTGATAGAAAGGTACAACTTACTCAAACCATCTTTTTTTTTTTTTTTCTTCCTCTAGTGCTAACTCTCTGATACTTTGTTGGGTTCTTATTAATAATAAAACAAGAAATACAAGAACAAAATTAAAAAAATAATTTTATTAACACGAGGTGTTCTATACATAGAATCTATTTACAATAGAATGTTGTGTTTAAGTCCATAAATATATATAGATCAAGACTAAGACCAAGGAGTAACAAGAAAACAGTTCAAAACACAAGAACTGGTAAAAGAATTATAAAAAATATGTAAGTTTTTAAGATTTTAATATTTTCGAAAATAAAATATATGTTTTTCTATTATTCTTATCTTATTCTATAAATTGCATTTTTTTTGTAATGGTAATAAAAATTAATATTCAAATGCAATTTATAATAAATTATTTATATATTCTACCTTTTTAACTTATTTAATTAATTTTATAAAAAGTATTGTAATTTTTTTTTCATATTTTTGTCGAATTGGCTTATTAGTGATAAATAAGATGAATATGACTTTTTCCTAATCAAAATTAAAAATCATTAAATCAGTGAATAATTGTGCCCTTAATTTTGTAAAATTACAATTAAATTTTTGTTTCTTATATCCTACAAATTTAAATACCTTAAAAAAAGTTTCATGATAACGTAGGAAGATATCACAATAATTTAAATACCTTAACAAAAACTTCATGATAACGTAAGATATCATAATAAAGAGATTTTAATTCAAAATCTTAAAACAATAAATTTTTGAACTTTTTTTCTTATATATGTTATTTAACTTTTTTAATTTTATTTAATTGAGATTTATACTAACATTTGTATTTTTAACTGGAATTGATATTAATAATATTATTTCAAATAATTTGATATTTGAAACATTCCATAGAATTATATACATAATTTTTTAAAACGTTCAGTTTTTCTCTTATTTTTTTTTATTTGACAGTCTATATAAATGATTTGAAATTTCCAACTATATCCTATCCAGATAAGGACAGTGTCGGAAGCACAAGTGAGGCTTTTGAGGGAAGCAGTGCATGATGTAAGTCATTCGATGTGCCACTATTCAATATGTGATTTCAAATTTTACAAGAGAGATCATATTTGAGTTACATTGAAGAACTCTCAAACAAGTACTCAATTTCAAATATGCCCAATTTTGCAGTATGCAGAGAGGAATTCAAGACCAAGGCAGCCACGTAACCAAAGAGATATATTATACTTCACATTCAAAAGCAGAGCAAAATCAAAAAGTTAATTCTGAGCTTGATTTTGGGGTACATTTCAATGCTGATTTTTGGATATATTTGGCTTTTTTTATGTGTAATGTTGCATACACTTGAAGAATAGTTTGATGGATATATAAATGTAATTTGGTTTTCAAATTGAAACAATGTATTAATAATTTCCTATATAAAAGTAATTAAAAAATAGTTCCTGAAAAATAATGTATTAATTGTGTATAGATCAACCCATCCGTCTTTTCTTTAGTGATTTTTTTTAATATCTTATCATCGAGACATAAAATTATTGTGTTTGTGTTTTGTTGATGATGTTAGTTTTTTCTTTTTGAAACATAGACAAAACATATTTGTCTCACTCTTTAAAACAACGTAAAATTCTCTATATATAAAACCTAAAAAATGGAAAAACAAAAAAGTGTCAACATAATTAAGCCTTAACATGCAATACAAACGAATTAACATGCAATGCAAATGTAAGATAATAATATAACGATGTATCAGACGATCTATGCAAACTTAACATTGTTGAACATTCTTAGTAAATAATCTTTTGTATTTTTTTGTCATAGGATCATGATATAGAATGAATCACCTTAAGTTTAAATATGATTAAAATGATTCTTGTTTTGGAGATTTTTCATGAAAAAAGTGAAAATCTGTAAAAAGTGGTTCAACAATAAATTTGATCAATCGGATTTTTAAATCGTAAAAATACATTTAGTTTTTTGTAGCACATCTTATTTGTTATACATAATGTCTACTAAGACTAAAGCGTATTATGCAAATCCTTGCAATTAGTTAGGTATAGGACGCTACATTGTACACATGTAAAATTTTAGTTAGCTTAGTAAAAATTTCTTAAAAAAAAAAAAAAAAAATTTTAATTTGTAATTTT
>Ga0209489_102283_pt1 | contig 39084 bp, 25 predicted proteins | sample SiratrowhiteBW_FD_187527 | JGI IMG/M metagenome (GOLD analysis project Ga0209489, IMG submission 187527) | Root nodule microbial communities of legume samples collected from California, USA - Siratro white BW (SPAdes) (version 2) | ecosystem: Host-associated > Plants > Roots > Nodule | place...
TTGGACTTTGAGTCCCCTGAGCTTATCCATTTCACTCTTTTTTTTTTTTTTTTTTTAATTCTTTTTTTTTTTTTTTTCCAATTGAACCAAGTCATTTTATTTCCCCAAGTGAACAAGGACTTAATGTCATTTTATTTCCCCAAATGAACTTGTTCACTGTAGCAGTGGAGGATTCGGTAATCTCCATCTAATTCTCAACTGGTTTCTAATCTTGGAAACTCCATCTGCTTTCCGGACGCCCAATTCTAGGAAGAGTTTTCTGATTCTTTTTGAACGAGAGAAAATTTTATGAAAACATATAAAGTAAGAAATTAAAATTAAAATTAAAGAAAAATATATTTTAATTGGTTTGAGAGAAGGAAAAAAAAAAACTAATTTAAGGGGGAATAATTTTTAGTTTTGTAATATTGATTTTTTAATATGATTTAGAATTAAATTTTTTATTATTGGTTTGTTGAACAATAAAAAAATGATTTTTTATTAATAGACAATATAATTTTAATTTTGGACATTTGAATTAAAAATTAAATATAGTAATTTAAATAAAATAAAAATTATTTTAGATGGTGTAAAAAATTTGAAATAAAAGTTTATTAGTTTCTGTTGTTAACGTCTATGATGATATTTTAATTTTTGGACGTTGAAAAAAAACTAAAAATAATTTTTTAAGATGTTTAGTAAAACTTTGGAAAGGTAAGATTGTTCGAAATAATTATTTAAAAATATATTTAACGCTATAAATTTGCTGATAAAAATTGAAAATGGTTCATAGTAACTTCAGGGTAAAAATTAAAATTTTAAATTATGAAATTAACAAATAATTCATAATTCCAGTGAAATAATTTTTTAATACAAAATTTATTTTATATATTTACTAAACTGTAATGATAAATTTGTACGATAATATTTGGGAAAAACTTATATAAATTAAATATATATTATTTATATTTAATAAAAAAATTAAATACTTAATGATGACCAATTGAAGTTTAATTTATCTGACAAAGTGAAATGAGAAAAAAATCATAAAATTAATTGAACATAATTATTATCGAAATGAAAGAAATGAAACGTATTCTTTTTTTAATTTCAAATTATACAACACTAATAATACAAAACGAAAACTTATTCACCCTTAAATTATTTATTTTTCTTCTCTTAAACTAATTCAAATTTAATCTTAATTAATTATTTTAAATTACCTTTTTCTATTTTCAATGTCAATTTTAGTTTCTTATTTATTTAAAAAAATCTCCTTCCAGAAAAAATAAGAAAACCTCTGCTGAAATTCAGTTCCGATGGAATTTTAGGCACAAGGATAAAAAAAAAACAACTGAGAATTCTATTTTCTCAACTGCTACAGTGAATAAGTTTATTTGAGAAAATAAAGATGCATTGAATTCATCTGGGAGTTTTTAAAAAATATATTATTTTAGAAAAAAAAAATTCTCTCTCTGTCCCATAAATAATTCTCATTTCTCTCTTTTGGAGGGAGATTCTGGGTAGATTTTTTTTCTAGCAACATGTAAAAAGAAAACATACTACAGCATACTTTTCATGTTTTGAAACTTCTTTTATTAATTTTTGTGAAGAGAAAGGGATGGTGAAGTGCTTAAGAGCAGATGCAATGTATGATTGAAATCAGGTATCTGCTTTTTCAAACTTCTGTTAACAATTATGTCTGTATGACCTTGATGGGCCATTCGAATGACAACATGTGCTAAAACAAACAGTATTCAACGAGAAATTTCTTTCATCTGATTCATTGGAAGTTGCAATTCCTTATGTGAGCAAGTAAAATAAGTATCTTTTAAAGTATTATATACAAGAAAAATGAAACATCTAGATAAGAAGTAATTTTCTTAATATATATTATAAGGAGTGGTATAAGATATCTTCTCATATTTCATGTTCTCTTTGGTCCTTGAAATCCTCTCTCTCTCTCACACACACCCCCTAAAACATAAACATCAAAACTGTTTATTGATTTTCCCTTTATCATAATTTGATCATGGCATTCATCTCTTCACCTTTCATCACTTGCAAGGTCTTTCCACTAATAAGCTTACATTCCACACACACACACACACTACACTATTAATGTTAATTTTCTCCTCTTATCATAGGCTATAGCCATTGCTTTCTCAGTTATGATTGATTAAATTTACTTATTCTTATACTTAGCTTCAGAAAGAGTTGAGTTTCTCAGATCTTCCTTCACAACCCTTTATAATAGGGCAGAGACAGACATGCAAGAAAACATCATCAAAGAAGATTGTTTCTGTTGTGTCATCCCAGAAGAACAAACGCAACCCTTCTGCAACTGGCTCAGTTGTGTTCACTTTCTTCCCTGTTTTCCACTGATAAGCTTAAATTATTTTTCATAGTGCTAATATTGGCGAGTCCTGTGTTGGTTCACTGTAGACCAAAATTCCCATGACTGCAACAGAGAAGATTCTGGCAAGAGCTGCTGAGAAAAATGAAGTGAGACCAGGGGAAAACGCATGGACAAATGTGGATGTGTTGATGATCAATGATATCACTTGTCCAGGTATAACTGGAATCTTCAAGAAAGAGTTTAGCAACACTGCAAAGGTATCTTCATACACTTGTATATTAACACGTTTTCTCAAGAACATGTTTGAAATTTTAGTTATGAACATACTTTTTAATAATATTACTACATGCTTGAATAATAAGGTGTGGGACCGTGAAAAGGTTGTGGTTATCCCTGATCACTATATATTTACAAGTGATGAACGTGCACACCGCAACGTGGATATTGCAAGAGACTTTTGTGTGGAGCAAGATATCAAGTACTTCTATGATATTCAAGATCGCAGTAATTTCAGGGTACGCTTTCTCTTCAGTCTTTTCTTACACATTGGTTGGTTTCATTTTTATAGTTTGTTTGGATTGATCCTTAGCCGTTTTAAAGATTTGAAAGAACTTCATATATAGAAAAAAAAATTAGAACCAATGCCAACTATTATTGTATCAAGACCTTAATTCCTTTAAGAACTATAGAGAATGCAAATCCAGAGGGAATATGGAGAGATAAATAAGGGTTTTGATAGTTTTCTGCAAAATTAGTCAGCAATTTGCCAGATAATGTCTAGTTTTTTTTTAAAGAAAATATTAGCATAAAACGCTTCTTAGACTATGGATGAACTCATTGTACTAACTTGTATGTTAAAAAAATTACCACCTATCAACAACCCTGCATTTCAACTTATTTAGTGAAAGATCGCTTTGCCTAAAAGATTAATTAGGTGAATGATTCTTTTTGAACTAGTAATTACTTTACATAACCTTTTCATTATGGTTTAAACTCTGATCTTATGTGTCTAAGAAGTAATGGTTATGTTTGGTCATTTTCATTAATAAAGCTTTTATTAGAAAATCAAACACTAGCAGTGATCTTCATGTCATTGGAGTGACTTTAATTATTAAAAAAACTATTGCTTCAAAGAAAACAATGTTTTGAATAAATTTTATAGATGGTATAATAATTTACATATTGCAGGCTAATCCTGATTATAAAGGTGTTTGTCATGTTGCTCTAGCACAAGAGGGTCATTGCAGACCTGGAGAGGTGAGTTCTGTTGTCAAAGCTAATGTTAAAATCTGAAATCTACAGATTTCGGAGATGTTCTGATCACTTCATATATGACAACAGGTCTTGTTTGGTACTGATTCACACACCACATCAGCTGGAGCATTTGGTCAGTTTGCCACAGGAGTTGGTAACACTGATGCAGCTTTTATATTAGGAACAGGGAAGATTTTACTCAAGGCAAGTAAAAAAGTATCTTCATTTTGTTATATATGAAAAATACTTGGACTTTCTTGTTGACGAGGGTGAAAACCTTTTCATTAGGAATATTATTCTTCCAAATAAACTAACACTATTATTTTTGCTTCTGCATAACATCTTAGTATTTGTTGTTATCAACCATGCCTAATGTCTTAGATATGCTTAAACTGCAGGTGCCTCCAACATTAAGAATTGTGCTGGATGGTGAGATGCCCAGCTATTTGCTTGCAAAGGATCTAATTTTGAACGTGGGTGATGTCTTCCTCTAACGTGTTTTTCCATTTGAATGAAATGTGATTAATCAAAATTATTTTATAACATTGTTTTCTCTGATGCCATTTCAGATCATTGGAGAAATATCTATGTCTGGTGCAACATATAAAACGATGGAGTTTGTTGGGGAAACAACTGAAAGTTTAAGTGTATGTATATTTAACTTTTCTTTTCTTGTCCATGCTATGTTATTTGCACAACTATGTGAATTTGGAATTGTTGTATTGTAGATGGAAGAAAGGATGACACTGTGCAATATGGTTGTAGAAGCTGGAGGGAAAAATGGTATTGTTGCTGCTGATAGGACCACATACAAATACCTTGAGGTTACTGGAGTTCATCAATGCCCTTAATTTCATTGTGTCTCTCTTCATCAATGCAATATATATACATACATGGAAGATGCTGAATTTTCAATTAGAAAAAAGTATTGTCTAGTTCAGGAATGCTTGAAATAAGCTCCTGCAGTACATGTTTGTGTGTGGTTTTTTTGCCTAACTTTATATAGAGTTTTCACATCTTAATGCATTCTCCTTTCTCTCGGTGCCATGGATTTTACATTGTTCAGTGGTTTTGCACAGGATAAGACGTCTGCACCATATGATCCAGTTTTTAGTGATGAGAATGCAAGGCAAGTTCGTATATATACATAATTAATCCATAATTACCAAGATATAAATCCCCTTTTCGTGGATCTAGAATCGCAAGATGGACCAGAGATGATTTTACATTAGATGTTTCATGTAATTTTAGAATATTGTTCTTTTAAATTTGATTTAAATATATCTGCCATTTCTGATTGACCAATAATAGGGTAAAAGTTTTATAATGGTCAAATAGTGGGTTATATCTATAGAATATAAACTTTAGCCACTGAATTGTGAAGTTTCATGTTTCATCAAAAAATGGCCAGTGATGAGTAATTAGGTGACTTCAAGAGCTAGTTCTCTTGTATTCTTAATCTTTTTCTCAAAAGAAAAACAATCACATCTTTTCAGAATAATTCATATATTTCCCCCTTTGTTTTCTTTGTTTTACTCTTACGTGACTTTCTGAATTGTGTCTCTTTATTTTCCTTTTGATGTGCTAGATTTCTGGCCCAGTATAGATTTGATGTATCAAAGATGGAACCATTGGTTGCAAAGGTACTTTTACTTTAACTTAATCATATATTTTTTAGCTTCATTTTGCCATAAAAGTGTAAAGAACTTTGTATTGTAAAAAAATACTGTGTTTGATTGTTAATTTAATGTAATATGTTTGAACCACCACACAGCCACATTCCCCTGATAATCGTGCTTTGGCAAGAGAATGCAACAATGTGAAAATTGACAGAGTATACATTGGATCCTGTACTGGTGGGAAGACTGAAGATTTTCTGGCTGCAGCAAAAGTTTTCTTAGCGAGTGTATGTCTATTACAATTTCTTATTCTCCTTCATATTCTTTATGACATGCAAACTGCATATATTTTATGTTGGAGATTGGAAAAGCATTAATACTCTGGATTCATTCTGGGGAGGGCTTGAACCAATTACTTCTCATCATTAAGGATGGCAATCCCTGCAGGGACATTCATATCTATGTTTGGATGCTGTCATGCTGATAAATTAGAATCAGGAATTTGGAATTGAGGGGAAACATGTTATTTTTTTCACTCCACTCGTAGTGAAAGTATTCAAATTAAAAATTATTATAAGTTTTCCTCAATATCTATGTCTGATTGTAAATTTGTAAGCCATATATAACTCTTGCAAATGGGATTGTGGATTATAATACTTACAATGCATAAAAGGAAACCACAGGGGTTTTATAACCAGGAGTATGTGAGACCATTGAATATTCTGATCCTAGTTATTATTTGTTATTTTTCTGCTTAGTACACCTTAGTAACTGACACTTCTTTTTCTTTCTTTATCATTTTTTATATAATAAAACTGGTTCCATTGTAGGGGAAAACTGTCAAAGTTCCTACTTTTCTTGTTCCTGCTACACACAAGGTCGGTGACGGATTACTGTTTCAATTTGTTTCAATTCAAGTTATGAGGGGTTTCTCGCCTATTTCATAGTCAATCACCCAAATTGTCAAATTTTCAGGTTTGGATGGACCTGTACACCCTTGAGGTACCTGGTTCAGGTGGCAAGACTTGTTCAAAGATTTTTGAAGAAGCTGGCTGTGATCCTCCAGCAAGTCCTAGTTGTGCTGCATGTATGGGTGGCCCCAGAGACACGTATGGACGTTTGAATGAACCCCAGGTAAACTTGCACTTTCTTCAAATCGAACTTACCCTTCATAAAATATTGCCTAAAAAGAAAATCTTAGTTTGTTGCTAAAATACTTGGATCTCTTGGAAACATCATGTGAAAAAAATTATTATTGTTCAGAGCCAAATATAAAACCTAAAATGTAGTTGGGCCAGGGAATATTCTAGTTAACACACTACCCTTATCTGCTAAGTCAAATTCCTTTGAAAACGCTGGTTTCTATTTTCTGGAGCAACAATAGATAATTGTGCAGAAACTTCTTATATATTTCAACTGTTTCATTTTTGCATTTGATGCAACTGATGAAAGGACACTCAATGCAGGTCTGTGTGTCAACAACAAATCGGAATTTCCCTGGTCGGATGGGGCACATAGAAGGACAGATATATCTTGCTTCCCCGTATACTGCAGCAGCATCTGCACTAACTGGTTTCGTGACTGATCCCAGGAAGTTCTTGTAGATAAGCTACCAGCAGTTTCTACCTAATTGGAAAATTAAATGATAGAACTGGAAGGATTTATATGCTAGAGCCAGAATCATGCATTGAAAATCAAATAGTTTGGTACAAATGAGCTTGTAAGCGTAGAACATGTTAGTGCGGTTAAAACTTGGCATCAACCACGGGATTTTTAAAACTACAGCACTTGGAAAGTTGTGAAGATAGATTGCTATGGTTGACAATGTTTACAGAACAAGATATATATGCAAGGGTTTCAGTTGAAATTCGTATGTTACATTACAACACAAGAATAATACAATGCTTCTTAAGCAATCTCAAGGTGTTTTTTTTTCTTATAGTTAATTTCCTTATGTTATCATACAAGAATTGTCAATGAGTTGAAGTATCTGAATCTTTTGAAGTTTTCCACATGAATGCTTACTTGACATCTATATTCCATGGAGACTGGTTTATTCTCCAACATTTTGCAATAAGGAAGACGAATATTCCCATGTTGTTGTGGTTGGGATGGGTCCCTCAGAGAAGGCTGCTGGTATTGTCATCCATGGAGGCAGCGCGGCGCCGGCGATCCTTCTTTTTAGGGTCGCCGCAACCAATGTAGCACTCAACACCGCAAATCTTACTGAAGCATGAGAACAACCCACGCCCACCACCAGCCCTAACCCCGCCCCCACCGGGTGTACTGCCACCGTCGGTATGCCTCCGGGAGTGGCGGCTCGTCTTTGTGCTCGACGTTGGGTGGCTAGAGAGCTCGCCACGATCAATCACGGGGGGCAAGTCCGACCTCCACCTTTCCAACTTCGACTGTAACCCCTCCACGCTCTCGTCCAAGCTCCACCCTCCCACGCTCTCCCCCTCGTCAATCACTGGATTCCTCGCTATCGCTGCGGCCACCTCCGACGGGGATGGCCCCAGCTCCGACTCCGTCATCATCATCCCTCCCATGTTCGCCAAGTTTGACCTCCGCGGCGTCATGTACTCTAACCCACCGTTCACCTTCCCGAACGTATGCATCGGCGTCCCCCTGCTCGGATGGAACTTCGATACCACCGGCGACGCCCGGAACTGCGGGGCCGCCACTGCCGGCGAGTTCCGAAACTGCGGCTTCGGAGATCCCATATACTGCGGATTCGCCAAATTCTTAAACTGCGGTGCCGGAGAATTCATAAACTGTGGCGCTGGAGAGTTCTTAAACTGCTTCGCCGGAGAATTCATAAACTGTGGCGCTGGAGAATTCTTAAACTGCTTCGCGGGAGAATTCTTAAACTGCTTTGCTGGAGAATTCTTAAACTGCGGCGCCGGAGAGCTCATATAATGTGGCGCCGGAGAATTCTTATACTGCGGTGCTGGAGAGCTCATATAATGTGGTAACGGAGAATTCTTATACTGCGGTGCAGGAGAGTTTATATACTGCGGTTTCGGGGAATTCTTGAACTGGGGCGCCGGAGAGTTCTTAAATTGCGGTGCCGGAGAATTCCTAAACTGTGGTGCGGGCGAATTGATATAATGCGGCGCCGGAGAGTTTGTAAAGTGGTGTTTGGGGGTGGCACGAACTTCGTATGTGACGTTGTTAACTGGAACGTGTTGTTCTTCTCTGGCGTCAGTGACGAAGTTGTGTTCGCTGATGCTCTCGTCGGAAACAGAGTCAACGTCGGAATGCGCGTCGTGATCATGAGGATGATTATGAATATCGTCGTAAGCGACGTCGTTGTGGTAGTGATGAAGCGGTGAAAGCTGCTCCACGTGAAGAATATCATCATCATGAGGACTCGCTTTTCCGCTCTTAATCTTCCAGGGCGAAACGGGCTCGCTTAGGACAGAGGTCGTTTCTTCGTTGACGCTACTCACAACAGAGCTATTGGACCTCGACTTCTTCTTCTTCTTTCCCTTTTTCACGTTATCCTTTTCCATGCTTTCCACGTTAACTTCGTTTCCTGAAATGTTGGAGTGCGCTCTGTTATGGTTAGCCACCACCCGGTGCTGCCGCGCCACGGCTTCCGCTGCCACCACGGAGCTCGTGTCGCTCTTGGCGCGGCGGAGCTCGGCCCTGGGAGTGGCGGAGGCGGCGACGAGGACGTGGGGGCTGAGGTGGTTGTGGCTGTCGTAAGCGTCCTTCTCTCCCATGAGGTGGCGGTAGCCCACAGCGGAGGCGTTGTGAGTGTAGAGTGGCATGCTGTGCATGGAGCCGTCGAGGACGGTGAAGCCGATGTTGAGGATCCCCTGGGGCCGGCCCGAGGGGCGGCGGACCTGGAGCGCGACGAAACGCGTGCCGAGCGGGGTGCGGTTGGTGTGAGGACGCGAGGGCGGAGGGGCGAGGTTTCCGATGAGGACGCGAACAGTGCCGACGTGGATGTCTTTGAACCAATGAAGCGCGTAGATCTCAATCATGATGGCGGAGGTGTCGGAGCAGAGAAATTCGTCGTCGACGCGGAAGACGAACTTGTCGTTCCACGTTGGGTTGGTGTGGCCCTCGGTGTCGACGCGCGTGGAGAGCTTCCGATCGGGGTGGACCCACGAAACCGCGTAGGTCCTCATGTTCCGGCCCACGGGAGCCAAATCTTGGGCCGAAATGACATTGAGTTCCAATAACTGGAAGGGTGGCATGGTTTGAGACATTGTTTTTGATTAATATTGATTAGTTAACTAATTAAGGGGAATTTGTGACAGTGATGCAATTAAGGAAGGGGTTTATTGGGAGCATTGCATGGTGGTGTTTTATTTGTTCTTGTAGGATCTGAGGTATTTTGCGTAGAGTTTGTCGGCGGTGTTTGAGCGTTTAAGGGTTTTGATCCAGGAGCGGGTGAAGAGGGAGGGGAAGCGGCGGTGGGGGCGGGGAGGGGTGCCGCTCGCCGTCGTCCAGGAGGGGGACGACGAGGGAGGGCGTGACATGAATTGGGTGTGGGAAATGGAGAGTGAGGGACCCACCAGCGCACCGAATCAGAGGAGCCATTCATTTCTTTTGAACCCTTCTTCGCACCGCTGTTTTCGCTTCCTTCCTTAACCACCTTAAACCACTAAAACCCTATCTTTCCTTTTTTTAGGCTAAATGGGTAATTAACCATCTTTTTTTGTGCATCCCAACAGCTCTACTCATGTCAGCGCAAACTGCCTTTTGTTTGCCTTCTCATTTTCCGCTCCAAAACACCTTTCACCCGTCTCACCAAAATGAATCTTATACCTCTTCTACGTTCAAACTACTTCCTTATTTTTTCAATACACCTAACATATAATATTATTAATTACTATTCCTATATAATTACTTCAATAATTTAATCTAATGTCTATTATTCATCAACAAAATTCATTTAATGTTAATAATATACATCCTTTCAAACACATTCCATTCCCTGCCTATTCAATTTTGTCGGTGTTTCATAAAATATCAATGCCAGTACTTTCATGTGACAACACACTTTCTTCCTACACTTCTTCAAGAGAATCACGTTTTTTATCTTGCTTCTAGTGGGTCGTCTTTTGACCTTCTTTGCGTAACACCTTAGTTTCCTTTAATTATATTTTTCCCCTTCGATCTTAATTAATGAATGATTCAGGTCCTGTTAGTTTTCACTGTTTAGCTTCTCAGCCCAAAATTGTCAAACAATTAATAAGAAAGTTTTGCTTAGTGTATGTATAAAAAAAACAAAATTAGAATTTTATTACATTTTTGTTTTTATACAGTTTGATTTGATATCAATTAAAAATTTGAGAACTAAACGCGATCAATTAATATATGTGAGTACTGAAAAATCAATTTTTTGTGGTGGTCTTCCTCCTCGTGGTCTGATGAAAGGTGGACTTGGGATCTGGACTTTTGTAACGTAAAGCAGGCAAAAGATATTTTAAAAGCTTGGACCAGAATTAATGCTGATAAACTAAACACTTTGCCATTTTTCAATGACTCAGTCTCTTACCAAAATATTGCTAGCAATATCTAACAACCGACCTTGCTTTTTAGGCTCTTTTTTCATCCTTGTATATCAACTTTGACATCTCTGAGAGTAGTAGCAAGCAAATTTCAGATATTGGCATATCTTGTTGATAGCACCATGGACAGTTCCAAGTCAGTGATGGAGGAGGACTTTGAATCAACAACCTTGCATTCAGCTCCATCATTTGCAATATACAACAACCCTCATGGAGATGATGGCATCACCCCAGAAGAAATTTTCAAGAAAACTGTTTTGACTGGACAGAGTTTGGAAGTCACAGGCAGCGGTGAGTTCAGTTTTGGGAACAACAAGATGGATTTGATCGAGGAAGGTGAGAATGAGAATGAGAATGATTGGTCCAATGGGATTCAGAATTTGAGTATTGAAGAGGAAGATGTTGAACCAGCTAGTCCTCCCATGTATCTGGCAACGGGGCTTGGGGTTGATGCTGTGATTGGATCTGATAATCTTATGGGTGGTGATATATTTAATCCCAACTTGCAAGAAAGTGAGAATCTTGAAGGGTATTACAAGAGGATGATTGATGAGTATCCCTGCCACCCTTTGCTTCTCAAAAAGTATGCGCAGCTGTTGCAAGTGAGTTGTCAATCATGAATGAAACTGATTGTAAATATTGCAGATTTCGGATTAGTTTGTGCATTCTTCAAATCAAAAATACATAATTTTGAAATTTTGATTCTGACATGAAATGATGCAGGTCTTAGTTTTAGACTGTTATGGGCATAGACATTTGAACCTTTCATGTTTGTAGTAAATCCCATGAGGCATGCTTATTAGGAGAACTCGTTTATTAAAAATAATTTATAGGAGTTAATTAGGTTTGTATGAGGCATGCATGCATGTATTGTTTAATCATCATCTTTTACTTTCTTTGAGACTAGCATTCATAGTTCTTCTCAGAAGCTTGACATCCAATTTTTTACATCTAATGATGATAGTCTAATGGAGACCTTGAAGGGGCTGAGGAATACTTTCTTCGTGCTACCATGGCAGATCCTAATGACGGTGAAACCTTGACGCAGTATGCGAAGCTGGTGTGGGAGAACCATCATGACAAGGATAGAGCATTAGTCTATTTTGAACGTGCAGTTCAAGCTGCACCTCAAGACAGGTAGATTACCACAGCCAAATATCCATCTCATTTAAAATGGGCATTGTGTTTAAAAGCCAAAATTATCATTAGTCTTCAACCTTACTGTAGCATGCCGAAACTGAAAACTTCTATTTGGACATGCAAATTGTTCAGCTATCCATGACTGAAAAAATAAGATAACGGTAAACATGTAATGTATCCTTTTCAGCCATGTTCTTGCAGCATATGCTAGTTTTCTCTGGAAAATCGAAGATGTTGACGATGAAGATGGAAAACAAGAAATTCTGGTGCTTTTCTCTTTTCTGATCTTTTCTTTCCTTAGGGGTCATTTTGTCTTCCGAGTGAGACATTGATTACTTAATACTCACGGTTTGTATCTAAGCACAGAGCGACATGGAAAATCAAGAGACTGAATCTGTGAAGCCCTCCAAAGAAACAAGTGATCCAATCAGCCAACTCTCAGTTCTTTCAAGTAGACAGGAGATTGATGGTGAAGAAAGTAATTTTGAAGATGATTTTAAGAAGATGATTGATGAAAATCCAAATAATCCTTTGCTTCTGAAAAAATATGCTCAGTTTCTGTTGCAGGTGAGGTTTTTCATTTTATTATGTCCAGAGTCAAACAAATCTTTTACGAACTATGTTAGGCATGTGATTAAACACCAGCAGATGCCTCTTTGTCTAAATTTTTTTCAATGTATAGCAACACAAGTAAGCAGCTTAGGCTTTCTTAATACTTTGACTGAAGAAAGTCTTCCTACCATTATTATCTGTTTTATTTTCCTAAAACATTTTATTTTGGGTTTTCTGGGACGAAATGTGTACACATTAAACAACAACGAGCCTCTTACAAATCGAGGCACAAATATTTGTTAGATGAGCCTCTCTCCATTTAAAATGAAATTTTTAACAGCCACGGGGCTTTGCACTATAGCCCCTTCATACAAGTCATAACTACCATAATAGAATTATGCATGTGTGATCAAATTTTCATCATTACAGGTCAAGGGTATATAGGAGAATTCACTTGAGTGTGAACTTTTTATCACTTACTTTATGATTAGAGATTTCTGAGTCTTGAAAAGTTGCGTTCATGCACCCTCTTCTCCACTTTAAATGTATAGTCCAAGATAGATCACCAAGCAGCAGAGGATTACTACTCACGTGCAATAGTAGCTGATCCCAGTGACGGTGAAATGATATCAGAATATGCCAAACTAGTATGGGAACTTCATCATGATCAGGAAAAGGCTTCCTTTTTATTTGAGCAAGCAGTTCAGGCTACTCCTGGGGATAGGTAGGCAAGTTTTTGAGACACATCTTATATAAAATGTTGTGCTTCTAAACATGTTTATAATTCTCAAAAATAGGAGAAAAATTCATGGTAGTCAGGCTCTTCTTGATCTTACACTAAAAGAAGTGTTGAATCATCTATAACTACTGTGCAAGGCAGTATACATGTGCCCTTAATTCTGAACAAAAGAAAAAATCCTTACTTAAATAATTAAGATGCAACTGTTTACAACTTTTCTTCTTTCAGCAATGTTCTGGCAGCATATACGTGCTTTCTCTGGGAAACAGATGATGGGGAAAGCTGAAATTAAACGCAGAGCCATGTTAAGTGACATTCTGCACAAAAAGGTGCCAAATAAGTGCTTGTGGTTGCTGGTGAATAAAGAAAACCACATTTCTTTACTAACTGCATTTTTCTCTATTTTTCTAGAATGACATGTATCGAATTTTGTAACAGGACAATAATAACTTACGAAATGATATATGATTATGTTAAAAACTTGAACTAGTTAGACAAATTTCTTTCCCTAATTAGTGTTGCAGTTATTGAGAGTATACCCTGTCTAATTTATGGACCTTATTCTAATGTATTCTGATACTACTATGCTCATCCTTGTTACGCCAAAGAGCTAGTTAGGGATAAAATTTTCTAATGCAGTCACATGAATGATTCCATGGAAAAAAACTTACATTTTTTTTGTGTGAAGATGGAGGGATGTTAATAATAATAATAATGACAGAGACATCATAATAATATCATTCTTTTTAATTGTATTCCAATAACATGTAATGGAAATTCTAGTTTGAAAGGCCAAGCGCAAGCACAATAGTTTCATTTGCTTTTAAGAATACATTAGCAAATTATATATAGTTTTCTGGATTTGTAAGAAGTTTCTAAAGGAATAATTTAATGAAAGCGCAAACATTTTGATTTAAAAAAAAAATCATTTTAATCGATTACTGTTTCTTATATTTCCTCCAAGTATGTAACAGTTCGTACTCTAAATGACCGAGTCTAACTAACCAATAAAGACCTGAAATCAATATAAATATGTAACTTTGGCAAATTGAAGAAATCAAACTCCGAAGTAATGAGAAAAATAAATATATTTCAATGGCGATGAAAACTGCCGAACGTTTCAAAACACTATGCAAACTAAACATAAATTTGGTGAGCAGACAAATGAAACAAAATGGCTCTTACATTAAAAAGAAATAAATAAATAAATAATCATATTCGACGAACATAATTTAGGGCATAAAAAATATCAATATTTGGTTCTTAACATCTATTGAAAGTAACTATTTAATGCTGAAATCTCAAAATTTGATTCTCTTGGTAAAAAATTATGGTGATTCTTGAACCTTGATAACCTCAATATCCCCTCTCTTGACGGGTAGATGGTCTATAGAAATTGTTTCCTCTGGGTTTGTTGTACTCCCTTTCACCTCCATCTTGTCCACTTCCCCTGCCAAAGTTCCTTGGACCAAAACGCCCTCTCTGTGCCTCTGATTGATAGCTACTCCTACCTCTGCCCCTCCCTGTTCATGATCAAGTCAGAACAACCATAAAGCTGAAAAAGATAAAATCTCCTAGAAAATAATCATACGCTGCAAATTTTCAGATTCACAAAAACAACTTACTTTTCATAAAAACAGCTAAAAAGTGAAGAAAAAAAGTTTCTCTGAACTTTCATTTTAACCAAGTATTGTATATATCTTGAGTCAAGCATATTAATGAACAGAGAAATTTTGGAGAAGAGAAAACACAATAAAGAAGAAGACATACTTCCTCCTCGGGAAGGGATGTTACTGTTTGGTCTCCGCTCCTCAATGTATACTTGTCTTCCTGCTACTTCAACAGATCCTGCCTGTAAACATACAAAACAAACATGAGTCTACAGCTTATGAAATTGGAAAAATGTGATTATTAAAACAGTTTATTAGCAAATATCAGAAACAGTTTAGTCTGTTAGATCAACAATGCAGATCCAAAACTTGTAAAATTATTGTGAGCAACTAGTATGATGACATTAATATTAAAACATAATACTAATTCCAAAGCAGTGAATAACATAAATTAATCATCTGAAACGGAATGCAAACCTTGACCGCATTATGAACCCCACTCATATCTTCAAATTCAACAAATGCATAGCAAACTCCGACATCCTGGAGATAACAGGAAAAATTAGCTCTGGAGTGGGATACAAATGAATTAATGAAATAAAATAGTTATTTGAAGCAATGTAAGCATTCCCAAATAGCAGTGCAAAGACATTCGTGATGAACGGATTAGCCATTATTTTTTATCAATGGGAAGATAATACCCGATTAGAATTTAGAGGAGATAAAAATTAAATCGTAGTGTTTAGAAGAACAAGAGAGAACAGAACACTGAATAAAAGACCTATTCTATTACAGACTCAGAGTGGTGAAAGAACAGAAGATGAAACAGAGCAATATTGTATGAGTGAGGGATTGGCCAGAACAGCATCAGGCTTGCTAGTGAATGCCCAAAGAAAGCTGTTATGTCAGAGATCTCACCACAGAAAGATGGATCTCCCATCAGAGAGAATGGTTGGGGTTTCTCTGAGTGGGCAAGGCATGCAAGTGAGGGAGGAATAGAGTTTATGTTTGGATCAAATATAAATGGGACGAAATCCCAAGATTTTCCCCCATAAAACAGCACAAAAGGATACCATTCCAGTGCCAAAAGAGGAACTTTCATGTGCAAACATAGTAGCAAATGAAATAGCAACAATTGCACGTCAAAGCACACAAAATCACTCAAATACAGAAACTGTTCTGCTGCTGGAATCCAAAGTGCAAAGCTGCCATAGCAGCACCATCGTAGTTGACTACAATGAATTCAAGATGTAAAAGCCTACCTTGCGACTTCTTATGACTACACCATCAGGTCGAATCCTGCCGAAATTCTTCAATTCCTCTTCAATTTCAGAAGCAGAGACGGTAGGGGACAAGTTTCTCACATAAACAGATTTGATTTCATCTGAAGGCATTTTCAATCAAATAAAATGTTACTAATAAGTAGTTAAAAATAAAACCCATAGACAAGCATGCCATAATTCTTTTAAGCAAATTAGTTTAGTTTATTGGTGAAAAGATGTAATGAGCTGTCATAATGGGCATCAAAACCAAAGAGTAACTATCTAAAAAAATATTTAAAAAAAATTGAATGAATTAGTCTCAACAAGTACACACAGTAACCTTCATCTTCAGCTGTGGGAATGTCCTCCACTATGTCAGTTTCAGACCTTTCAAAGGCTTTAGTCAATGTAGGTGTTTGCTGACTATTAGTTGGTGTAGCATGCTCCTTGTCCGAAGAAGACACATTCTTCAGAGATGGCTGAGAAGCTAAAGATGGTGTAACTTGTCCTTTAGCAACCTGTAACTTCCAACAGTTTCATAACATAGTCAGTTCCGAACTCATAATTGAATCTCAAAAGAAAAACATTGTGCAGAAATCAATCCATTCGCTAGTTCACACATACAATGGAAGCATAAGTATGTTTTGGGGGCTCCTCAGGAGGTTCTTCAGCAGAAGCAGGTGGATGTTCTTGCATATCATTCACAGGAGGTTGAAGAAAAGCATGTGACTCTTCGGCGATAACATCTTCCTGAACATGTTCAGAATCATAGACTCGTGCCATTTGTTGCTGTGAAAATCCATAAGTATTGACCGCACCATTTTCTTTTACCTCATTTGTAGCAACAAAGTCCCTTGCCTGTATATCTCCACCCAACAGGTAGTCGGAAACTGTAAAAGTAAAACTCAGAGATCTCAATCACTAGAAAAAAACTACAGTTTGAAGAAATGAGTATACTCCATAACCAGCCACAATGGCTATAAAACAAAAAAATCATGTGTAAAAGTTATCGAAATTTTAATGCTTTATAAGAACATTTATCAACAATAAATGCAGGTTCCCTTCCCATTTGACATTATAAAATAAAATCACCACCGACCACTTGTTATGGCTAAATTCATATGGATATATGATTCAGATTTATAAATCTAGAAACTCTTTGATAGAAATCTGTAGTCACCATTTAGACTAAGTCCCTATTTGTGTAAAAGAAAACAAAAAACAACAAATCAAACTTTCTTCCATAAGTTAAATCAAAATATGCAAGTCAACTTTCAGACAAGTTAAATGACAGATTTTCATTAAAGAGCATAAGTTGATTTTAACTTACGAGAAAAGTTTATTTTATTCGACTTTCTCATTTCCTTCTTCTCTGGAAATATGTACGTACAAGTTTGTCCAAATAGAACCTAACAGCTAAATTAAAATTTGATAACAGCAAGAATACAGTTGTGAATGTGATAATGCCTGGTGACAATGGATAACTGATGGATGGTGATGATGTAGAGAATAGACAAAATACAACATTAGACTATACATAAACAATAAACACAGACATGTAATAATAAGCTACATAGTTATCCGTACCACCAGATGCAACGAACGGGATGATGATAATAGCTTAGGAATCCAAATAAGGGAATAAAGTTCAATAACTTACATTTTCTGACTTAACATGTTAAGGACTATCAGATCCTCTATGACAAACAATACATAATGAAAATTTGACTGCCAGTCTATGTCGGGTTTTGAACAAAATCAGATAAAAAAATCCACATAAAAGAAGAGGGATTATCCATGATATGACGACTGTAGAAAGTCACAAAGACCTAACTTTCACTTATCTTCAAATGATAATAACTAATAAGTGAAGCAATAATTATAAGATTCAAACAAAACTCAAAAGATCCCAAAGGCTGAAGCAGAAAATACCTGGTTTACTAATTGTGCTAGGAGCATTCAATTTTGAGTCAAAATTACTCTGAGCCAAAAATACAGGTTGGAGATTATGAACCGGCTCCTCGTCAACAAAGTGAAAAATATCATTGAGCACAAAGAAGCCCTTTTCTTGGGGTGCAAGGAAGAACAACTGCATAAATTTCCTCCTCACATTGTAGTCCTTAAGTTGCGCAGAACCAAAAACCGATATAAGAACGCCACCACTCCAAGATTCCAGACATTGTACTGTCTTGATTCCAATTCCAGTAAAACTTATTGACATAATAAGCGCGTGGATTTGCTGCCCAGAGAGAAATTTCTTTAATTCTGGGGGAAATAAGAGTTTCACTATAATAATTGGACAAATACAGAACAGTTCTACCAATAAAAATAAAGTCAGAACCTCTTATCCAAAGATTATATGTCACACAAGACAAAGCCAGAACAAGAAGATAGAAAGGCAGAAAATGTCCAATAACATATTCCAAATAACCAAATTTCCAATAATGCAATTATATTCCAAACCACAATATAAAGGCCAAAAATACAAGTATAAAATAAATAAAAAAATTATCCTTAAAATGGAAAAGAAAAAAACGAACCAGCATTGCAGTGGCAGTGTCCCTGGCGTTGCCATCGATGCGTATCATGGTGCTGGCGTCAGAGTAGAACTGATACACCAACTCGGGCTTGGTCTCAAGAACATGGTAGTACTGCCCCACAAAGTAAGTACCCACCTGAACAAAACAAAATGGTCGCTTTTAAGGTTAATTATAATGGTGGAGATAAAGGGTATGTGGGAAAACGAAATTGCACGTGAACCTGAGTAGCGGAGAGGGGAAATGGAAAGGCTGTGGCCATTGTAGAAAACCCTAAAAAGGAGGCGTCTTGCCCCCTCCCGAATCAAAACCACGCCTCTCCTCAACTCAACTCAGATCCCCCTTGAGATCTGCACCACAGCAAGAGGGTGAGATTTGAGAGGAGAGAGAAAAACAAGGGATTTGTTTTTGTATAGTTAATGTTGTTTGTGGTGTGGTGTGTTGGGGTTTAGTTTTGTTTTGTCTGGGGCTGTGTTGTTGATGATATCATATCGCTGGATGATGGAGGAAGAAGCATGCTGCACCTTTTCCCCTTTTCTGGAGCCTTTCCCCACTTCACTATCTCACTCTTTTGGCTTAATTATATTTTTTTTTTCTGCATTAATTCCCAATATGAGATATTTTGGTGTTTCAGGTTTTAGTGCCTTAAATTAGGCTTTTTACCTTTTAAAATTAATGAAATTTGGTCACCTATTAAAGTTTTGTCTCATTCTTTCATCTAGAAGAATAATATACATGACATTTTCATATATGACAATGATATTACATCGCTTTTAAGCATAAAATTAAGTAAAATTATTTATGATTTTTATTGGGCATTTAGTAACTTGATTTTCCTAAATTTTATGATAACATCTATCAATGTAGAATGATAATTATTTTTTTATATTTATACGTAGGAAGAAAAGAAAAAGAAAATAATTGAGAAGAATGGAAAAACAGATATTAATCAACCAAACCAAGCCAAAATTTTAGTAGACTTTTGACATTAATTTCACTTAAGAGAAAGTAATTTTGCTTGAGAAAAAAAATTAGTTTAAAGTATGTGATTTGTTTGAGTTAAAAAGGTTATGAATTTTTCATTAAGAAAGATTTAGAGATATTTTGAAGAAAAAAGAACTACAAGAAGGTAGAAAAGTTTTGGATCAACTCGAAAGAAGATTCAAAATTAACTCATTTGTTCCAAAATTCATTCTTGTGTAACATAGATGACCTTCATCATTATGAATGATTAAATCTTTTGTATTAGGATCGAATGTAATGTTTCCAACTTTTCTATATTGCTTCTAATATATATATATATAAAAAGAGAGAGAGATTCTATACTTTTATTTCATATTAATGATTTGATTATGATCTTAAATGTTTAGATGAATTGATAGTTGATTTAGATCTAGATAAGAAAACAAATCTTAAATCTAAATTAAATTACATCATCTAATATTTGTGAATGCTAGAAATATATTTAAATTTATTAGTTGAAACAAGTTATGATCTTAAGGCAACAGTTTTACTATGATTTAAGAAATTACATGTTATAATTAAATCTTTAAAAAATTACATGTTATAATTAAATCTTTAATTGATGTAGGTGAAGTTCAATCTCAATATATTTATTATTTATTACCTCAGTTTTATTAGTATTTATTTTTAAAGCTAGTTTCATTACCCAACTCTTAAATAAATCCTATTGAAATGTCATTCTTTTTGTAAATTTTTAGTGCAAGTCAAAAATAGATTATGATTATTGTTGAAACTTGCACAAGTCTTTTAGGATACGATATTTATTTAGAATACTATATTGATCTAGGACACTCATTGAAAGGAAAATCTTAATAAGTTTTGGTGTTATTGTCAGTGGCTTGTGTTAAGATATTCAGTAAATCAATTATTTAGTTTGAGACATACTTGTAAACTTGTGTAGATATCCAGTAGTTTTTAATTCTTGGTAAATATGTGTTTATTCTTGAGTTTACCTTTCTATTAGTTTCATTTTTGTATGAGGTAAAGGTCCAGCTAAGAATTTACTTTTCCATTTTTAAATAGAGAGAACAATAAGGAGAAATAATAGTAGAGCAAGGAAACAAAAGTAGCTAGATAAGGAAAGACACAAAACAAAGAGTCGTCAATAACAAATAATTGCCATATCCTAGAAATGCAAATGCAACAAAAAATCTAAGTGGTGAAGGATCACATAACTACAATTATCAAAGAAGACTTGTAGGGAAATATCTTCATCGGTTGGGGCCAACACATTTTTCTAACATAGCTAGACTAACAAAAAGAGTGGAAATGAATTTCGTTTTACTTTCACTCATAGCTTCTAAACAGTTTGCAAGAATGGATCATAAAGACCCATATAATCATCTATCTAACTTTTTTGAGTTGTGTATGGGAGTACCTATAACATCCCAAGTTTTTAAGTATATTATTATCAAAAATATGAAATTATTTGGCAACTTGAAATTATAAAATATTGGCAAAGTATATCGTCTAAAAAGATTATTAAGAAAAGCTCTTGATATAGAATTTTTCGAGAAGATGTGAAGATTTATGAATCAAATTAAGAAATATATATCATGGGATCAAGCAAAAGATTATAAGACTACAATGAGGTATACATTGTTAAACGAAGTCAAAAGCAAAGAAGAATCCAATTTCTACTTGGTACACGATTTTAAGTCACCATACGATACTAAAGTGAAAAGTTAAAATGAAATGTTCAAAGTCATTAGAAGCATAAGGCAAAGAGTTTGAAGTTTATCCATAGACGAATTACTTCAAATTGTACAAATTGAGGCAGAATATTGGATGAATAAGATAACCACTACCTATAGACTATTAGACGAATACATATGAGTATGTTTTCTTTATTATGAAAGATATTATTTTTACCTTGATGTGACATATTTAACTATTGATATAAGGATTATATCTTAGAGAGTAGAGACATTCTTCTGCATTTACTAATATAGATAAAGTTGACTAAGTGGACCTAATTTTCTACTATTTACCATGGACACATAATATTTTAGTACTTATCTCTTTATGACTAAACTGAAACTAAGTTGAAGAATTAGTTGAATTATAACTATATAATTACAAATGTGTAATGCCTACCATGACTTCTTTATAAATAGGAGCAATAGTAAAGTCAAAAATCACACCAAAATATAACAAAAGAAAATATGATAAAAACTTGTGAGAAAACACATATAAGGGAAACTCTGCTTCACACTTCCAAGGTAGGGAAAGGAGATATATATATATATTGTATTTTGTTTTGTATTTAGGTGAGGCACCCCTAAATCCTCACAACTATAAAACTTAATGTTTTCCTGGATTCATTGAAATCTATTTTCTAATTTCACTCAAGTTTCTTCATAAAAGATTTCATTATTGGTTTTATAACTCATATATAAAAACTTGATTTCATATGAAATATATTTTGAGACTCTGAAACTTAACTGCAAAATATCATTGGTAATCTTTTACTGATAGTTATTATTTTCCTTATGGGGGGAAAGGTCTCATGATCATGTTAAACCATTTTGGCATATCCGTTAATGAAGGATTTGATTCTTTGGGGATTGAGATGAGTTGAAGTGTTGATGTTGAGTTTGATATGTGCACATGCTCATTTATCCTAACTAGTCATTGCCAATTGTCATTTTTATTATTATTAGTATCATTCTCAAGGTTGATATATAATATAACTGAAAGAAGTATAACTGAGACAATATAATATTATAAATAAGGATGATAGTAATAGTGAGCAAGACTTTTATCCAAATATTTGGTGAATATTAATTCTCAAGTATTATTCCTGAAGTTGTTCGGATATAACAGGAAATGAATATCACAAATGATTTGGGATGATTGTATTATGATTTGATAGTTAATCATTTAATGGATGGTGACTCAGCCCTAATCTTTTGAAGACTCTAATAAGATACATGTGAATGGATGGTGTCTCAACCTAGCCTCTAGAAAGATCTAATAAACCAAAGGGCCAAATGTATCGAAATGGACAATAGACAGTAAAAGATGCTGAGATATAAGTATATAGTATAACTTGAGAAAGATCTGCATAAGAAGAATATTTCGTCCAATTTCATGTCCTAGCCTATTTGTCTAATCTACATCTAATACTTGAATTCTATTAACGATTTCTCTTCATTATGAAAAGAATGATAGGTAAAGTTCAAGGAGGGTCAATTGAACTTTGAAAGATTTTTGTCTAATACTGGAAAGAATTGAAAGATAAAAAAAATTATTTAGTTGAAATAGTTTACTATGGGATTATAAGCAACATAGTGAAAAAATAATCAATTGAATTTAAAAAATAATCAATTAAAATAGCTTCCAGACCAACAACACAATAGAAAAATAATCAATTCAATTCAAAGAACAATCAATTGAATTTTTCTTGTTAGAATCTATCAAGATACAGTAATCAAATAAACACCAACAAAAATTCTTGTTTGAAAAATTTAATGAATTAAAATTAAAGATCAATCAATTAATTTTCTTAAGTTAAACAATCACTCAAAGAATGCAATCAATTAAACTCGCGAACAACAAATTGAAATTTTCACAAATCCTTTCAAGCATATCACAATCAATTAGAACAGTGAAACACAATCAATTACTGATTTCCAACAAATCAGTAGTACACAAGAAACAGTTGATTGAATACAAAAATAATCAATTGTAAATTATATAAATACAAAAAAATAGAATTGATTTGCGATTTCAAGATTAGAGAAAAGAAAGGAAAGATCAAGAGCACCAACAAGCAAATAAATTTTACTAAAGATCAAAAGTATTCACACAATACAACAAAGACACAATCTTGCACAATACAAGACCAGATAGCTACAATGTTGAACCCTATTACACCACGTCAAAAACATCCTAAACTAGTGCATAACCCTACTACACCCCTATAAGAGTAAATCACATACACTTGTAGACCCAATACAACTTTAATCAATTGAAAAATTGAATACAAAATATAGTGTTGCAATTACAACTCAAAACCAACAAAGATGAATGAATTGCAATAACTTTCCTGAATGCTTGAAATGTATAAACAATTGAAAAATAATCACAATCAAGGATGAGCTCCAAGAATCTCTTTATTAGTTCTTCTTGAATAAAAAACTCTTTGGTAATCAAAAACACTTCTGTTTCTACTTGTTATTCTCAAGGTTCACAAATTAGTCTCATTGTTTTTCTATGTTAGAAAAATTTGGAAACAAAATCTAAGAATTTTGGGAAGTTGAAAATTGAGAATATGTGAACAATATCTAAAATAGAATATAATTCTAAGATCCTGGAAGTAAAGAAACCTATAAAAGGATACAAGATTTAAAGGAGAAGAGGCAAGCTTTGCACTAGAACACACTTAAAAAAACATAACATCACAATTTCTCTTATTTATTCGTTGTAATTCTTTTATTTTGTCTTCGTATGGAAGGCTAAACTCTTTTGAGTTTAATCTCTTTTAATTTTACAATAAAATTTGAGTTTTTTTTCAATATAATTTTTGTTTTAAATTCTCTATAACAATTTATACTTTACTACACTGCAAGAAAAAAAGCTATTTAGAAACCAATTTTTAACTACCAAATAAAATAATTGCTAATTATGACCAAAGTAGTTACCAAATTAGATTTTAGTTGCTAAATAACTATAAAATAGAAGTAATGATTGAATTTAGTGACCAATTAAGTCAAGATAATTGGTATCTACCATTAACTACCAAAATTTTAGTGACCAATACGATTAGATTCTAAATTAGTCTCTAACTTAATTAGATACCAATTTAGAATCTAATAGCATAGGTCATTAAAACCTTGGTAGCTAATGTTAGATACTAATTATCATAACCTAATTGGTCACTAAAATTCAATCATTACTTCTATTTTGTAGTTATTTAGCAACCAAAATTTAATTTGGTGACTATTTTGGTCACAATTAGCAACCATTTCATTTGGTAACTAAAAATTGATCTCTAAATAGCTTTTTTCTTGTAGTGCTATTTATCTTTTTGAATTTTATTTTGTTAAGGAATTGCTTTTGAACTCTTGTTGATAATTCATTAGCTTTACTTAGAGTTCTTATTTAGTTTTCTAATTCAAATCAATATTTTGTTTTCTTAAGTATAGAGGTAGAATGTAAACATATCACGAGTAGATGCTTTGAAACAATAGATATTGATTTTTTTTTAAGATGATCAATGAAAAATTCATTGTTAAATGAACTTTAGAGTCAACAATTTTCTTTATTATTTTTTATCGTCTATTGCTAAACAATTTCAAGATGTATAGATTTAAAAATGGTTTTTGGATAAACTCTTGGTGTTGAGCTTGTCATATAAAGTTGTAATTAATTTAGAAATTGTGTGGAATAGTTTAAATTACATGTGTTAGATGTTTTCATAAATTGCTTGGTATAATCATTTTTAACTCAATGAAATATCACATAAGCATTAATTTTTTTTTTATAAAATCAACATAATTAAATTCTTTTTTCTTGGCGAATTTCATGAATAAAGATTTGAAAAAATTGTACTAAGCAGGATAATTTTTTAACAGCAATCATGTTATAAAAAAATTTAATGATATTTGTTTAACAAAATAAATTTTGCTCAACAAAATGAGTGAAAAACTTATTTTAATTATTTAAGTCTTATAATTTTAAATTTTTTGTTTATAAAAGTTTTAATTTATTTTAATATTTATATGATTTTTTATAAATATTATATTCTATAATTTTAATTACCTTGTGTCAGAAAAAATAATTTTATGATCAGAATGAACTAATATTTAATAAAATAATGTTTCTTGAATAATATTTATTGAACATGTAATGCTTTCGTGTATGTATATAATGTAGGTTTTTTTTTTCAGTTTGGTGTATTTTTTCACACTAATATCTAAACTGGGCAAAAAATTATTTTTTTTTATCAAAATACACAAATCGTGTCAGCGTGTCGGCTAGACATGATTTCAAATTAAGAAATCCTTCCACCTAGCCATGATTTCAGGCTAGTCAAATAGAAGTGGCAGGTTGACGATTTCAATTAAAGACACTAATTAAATGGTTTCTCACTAAGCCGATTTCTGTGCAACCATTTTCTAATTATTTGGTCATATGTTAAGTTTAACAATTAACAAAAAAAAATAAAAATAAAAATTAACAAAACCGTAACAAAAAAAATTATGGCATACAAATTTACTTTAAATTAAAATAAAATAATATAATGATAATAAGAATAAGAATAATTTTAATTAAATTCATATGAATTTAATTTAAATAATAAAAATAATTTTAATTAAATTCATACAAATTTAATTTAAATGATAATAATAATTATGAAAATAATAATTATAATTAAATTCATAAAAATTGAATTAAAATAATAATAATAATAATATAATGATTATTTTAAAAAAAATATTAATAATAATAATAATAATAAATAGTAATAATATTCTAACAAATTTAATTAAAATAATAACAATAATAATGATTATTATAATAATAATATAATTACTTTTATAAATAAAGAAAATAACATTTATATAATATTAACTATTGAGTGGAAATAAATGGATCAAGTTGCAGTTGCACACCACTACCATTAATGTTTTCACGTTTTCACTAATCAGGAAGAGGGAAATAAACAAACACTCTAACCATTACAATATCAATTATGGAAACATTAATGATGCTTAGCTAGAAGGATTTTTTAATTTGAAATCCTATTTACCTGACACACCATTTTCCCATTTTAGTAAAAAAATAATATTTTACCCATTTTAGACATTAATGTGAAAAAATACACCAAACTGAAAAAAAAAAAAAAAAACAAAAAAAAAAAAAAAAAAAAAAAACCTATAATGTACATATTGAATTATAAAAAATATTAATAAAATACTAAATCACATTTAGCGATAACTCAAATCAAGTATCATTTTGCTGAAAAGTCATGAAAATTGTTATGGAGTTAAGTGTCACAAAGAACTAAATAGGTATAAAAAAACTATCTTAAACTTTAATAGAACTTTTGACTAATATCACGTAACAATTTTATATGCAAGAATATATGTCTTTTGTTAGTTATTTCTTTGTAAAAAAACTAAACGAGTTTATATGCAAGAATATATGTCTTTTGTTAGTTATTTCTTTGTGAAAAAACTAATCTATGTGTAAGCATTTGAACAATGACATCGTTAAAATGGTATATTAATCTTTTGATCATTGTATCATAACTTTTTAAGAAGTGAATGATCCCAATCATTTCATAAGCAAATTAAAAGAATTTAAGTGTTGATAGCTTAAGGTAATGCTAACCAAATAGATGATTGTATAAATAAGGAAAAGTTAACCTCAAGTTGTCTCCAACAAATCCAATAGTAAATTAAAACAATCAATATTCAAAACTGATCTACAGTAAACAAAGTTAATAATAATAGTGAATTAAAGAGGGGATTTGAGGATTGTTGTGTAGGAAATTAAAATAGACAATTTAAAATAAGAAAGAAAATAAGTTGACTCTCAAGTTCTTTCACAATAAACAATAAAGTTTTCCTTGGTTTTACTTAAGATTATTATCCTTCAATTCTCCTCGAGTTGAACTCAATCCAACAAGCATCAATCAAATTCAACAAAATCTTATTACCAAAACAAACATCTACCAATATATTCAATATCTCACCTCATCTCACCTCATCTCCAAGCGTATACTCAATGAGATGTACATTTTTTATCTCATGACTAAGCGTAAAAGAAATTGATTAAGACTGAGTGAATTAAACAAGAACTTTAATTAAAGAAAAAATAATTGAATTCTCAACAAGCATTTAAAAAAAATATTTTTCCAAAAACAAATTTAAAAAAATACCAATAATATAGTACAATTATTATAGAGAATGTAAAGAACAAAAATTTATCAACAGGAACCTTAGAATTCATTGTCAAATAATAAGATAATAAACCCAAATGAGTTTAGCCTTTTATGATGAAGGCACAAGAATTTCAAAAGAAAAATAAAACTATAGTTTTTGCTAAGGAACAATGTGTGTCTTTGATGCCTTCTCCAACATTTATTTATAATCTCCTTTTCTTCTTAACTATCTTATTTAAAACAATTGATTTATTCTTAATTATAGTATAAGAAAATCAAAGTTAAACACTCTAAGTGTGGATAAAAATATAGTGATTACATAACTTTTATTCTAACTATCTTTGTATTACACTCCAAAGGAAATCACTAATATCTTTATTATACTAATAGAGTATGTTTTAACATACACATATAAAATTGGTTTTTTTTTTTTTTTTTTTTTTTTTTTTACAAAAGTGATGCATATTTACCTGGAAAATACAACTTTAGGTAGATTTTTAAAAAATTACAGAATTGGGTAAGTCGTGCTCGCGTAGACGACTTTAGGATGAAGAAGTCGTACTTGCTAGCACGACTTCAGTTTGCAACTATTTTTTTTTGTCGCATATGAAGTCGTGCGAGCAGAGACAACATGGTTCAATTTTATTTTATTTTTTAAGTATTTAGAAGTTGTGTTAGGAAATATGACTTTTTTTATTAATTTTTTTATTTTACATAGTCATAAGTGGTCATAGCAAGCACGACTTCTTCATTAATTTTTTTTTTTTAGTTTAAAGTCATGTTAAAGAGCATTACTTCTTCACTACGTAGTATAAGTCGTGCTAGGAAGAACGACTTCTTCCTTAATTTTATTTTGGCACCTAAAGTCATGTAATGGGTGACGAAATGAGTTATAAATAAATGTAGGGTGTTATGAGATAAGATCTAACATTTTGAAGTCCAAACAAACAATGTTTAAATAAACTTGTTATGCTAGAAATAACTAACAAAATTCAAAAGCAAATATTGATGAAATCCCAAGGTGCCCAGTAGCCCCCAAAGTGGATATAATATTGATGACACCAATAAACCTTCCACGAGGGATGTGTACCCACCTACGTAACTTCCCACTGTTATATCCAACATTGTTGCTCACCCTTTCGAATTCAATGAAGAGAAACCTTACTAAATCAGGAAGGAATAATGGTTTAACAAGCCTACTAGCACAAATGGGAACATTAATGAATGTTCATTATTATTATTTTTTAAATTACGCTTTGTTTGTTGAACATATACACTTTAAAATTTAACTAAACATACTTTGAATTTCAGTTTTTTTGTTGAAGGAAACGTTGAAATATGATTATTCGTGAAATTCTGAATATGGTGAAAGAACTGTTTTCGTAAAAAGCAACCTTTTACTACAACCTAAATAACTCAAAAGGCAATATGTATACATTGAAAGCAAATAAAAGTCATTAAAAGGTATTAGATAGGAAATGGGAATCGAAAAGGAAGGAAGCGTTGAAAATGTGGTGGAATTGAAGAAGAAATCAACTTAGGTGGCGTGTATGTGGGCCCCACCATTCCCAGGTGCAGTGCAATGATGCAACGCAACGAAACGCGGGAAATGAAGGGAAAGGAATCGATCACTCCTTTGACTCAACCTTTATCATTCCTTTTCCTCACAATCAATCGCAAGCTTTCTTATTCTTTCTCTTTGGACTTTGTCTTCTCCGATCTTCCCTACTTTACTTTTCACCTAATCAAACAAGTTCGAAATTTCAATCCTATTTTTTTTTCTTTCCTTTTTCTAATTCTTGTTTTTACCATCTATTTACGCTGCTTATGTTTATGTGTGTTTGCAACTTTCAGTGTATCCCAAAGTGAAGGTAAGACCCGATGACGACGCTGAACTTGGTCTCAAAGCTTTCCTCTCTCTCTATTTGCATCCATCTTCTCCAGGTATTTCTTACTTCTTTTTAATCTTTTTCTATTCAGTTTGCAATTTGTGTGCCCTTGTTTAAATTCTATTATTAGAAATCTCCGGTGTTAATTTTGTCTGCATAATATATACAAAATTAAATATTAAAGCACAATTGTTTTCTAAAACAGGAGACCAAATATCTGTATTTTAAAAGGAGAAACCAAAACAATAAAACAGTAAAATTGGATTAAAATTGTATTTAAACTCTTTATTATGTGTTTTATTTTGTTTTCTTTTGCTGTTTTAATTTGCAACTAAACTGTTACGAATCAAACGTTTATAACACCCGAAAAGCTTAAGTTTTTTATAGAGTTGGCCTTTATGTGGTTGTATGTTTTAAGTTCCTTAATGCACGAATTCTCCTGATTTTATCTATATCAATCCTCATGCTTAAAGTTTTTTGAAGCAATAGTTGGGTTGGTAATCACATGGATGAGTGAGTGATGTTGTCTTCCTTTCCTTTTCCATTTTGTTAGTTTTAATTTATAATTGATTTTTCACTGTAGTTTTGGCCTAAGTTTGGAGATTGAGAGTGTGGTTTATATTTCGCTAAACCTTTTCATTCGTCTAGTTAGTCAAAATTGTAGTGGGTCATTTTTATCTATCATATTCATTTTACTAAATATAGAAAGGAATCACTATTGATTTTACAGTGACAGACAAGAAAGTTGTCTCCATGCCCTCTGTTGTCAAAGTACCAAAGTGTTATGTTTCGCCTGTAGTGATTCCAAGAGTACATGTAACTGAAGATTCTGAAGACTTCAGTTTGGCATCCGATTCTTCAGTAACTACAGGATCTGAGAAGGATGGCAGTACTGATGAAAATAAAGTAAATATTAGAGCCAGTCCAATTCCTCCCCCTCGTGCTGTAATTTCTAGTCCTGGTAAGATCTCATACTTTTCATCGGATTTTGTTAGCTATGCCTTTTGCAATTTGAATATCTGATTTTTTTCTGAATCTAAAGATTGACAATGAAATCATGAGAACTATTATGAGATGCATAGCAATGTCTCGGATTTCTTTTGATTGGCAATTAAAGCTGAGTGAAGTACTTGCTTGTAGAGATGCTATTAGAAGATATGGGAGTAATTTTTCGTTTTTATTATCCGTTAAAATTTCTTACAAAAGGATGCAATATGCATGTTGACAAAATGAGATTTTCAGATAAAAGCCCAAACCTACTTTTATGTACTTCAAAGGGAACTGAAACTCATAACTCAAGCACCTTGCATGCAAAGAAACCTTGGACTACTTTAATGAATTTTTTAGAGAAACTGAATTTGTGAGTGTGATAGTGACATTTAGACCTGTCAAGGAATATAGAACAGTTTTACGTTATTAGGAAGTTGTTTTTAACAGGGTAACCTATGTAAAAGGTGTCGATGTCATTTTGTAAGTTCTATATAAATGGATGCAATCATCAACTACCTTAATGAAATGAATATTATGAATGAACTCAACTAAGATTAATGACTCCTAAAGTTAATATACACAAACTGAAAGATGAACTAACACTATAGAAAAAAAAGATAATAAAACTCCCTCTATAGACTAACAGTCTAAATTGATTCTATAGAAAAAAGATTATAAGACTCCCTTTACATAAAACTAGTTCAGTTACATCAATGGAAAAATTAATTCAGCTACACTAACAATTAGTTGCACCAACAGACTTGTAAAACAACACTAACTCTTATGTTAATAGTAACTTAGCTTGCCTACTTTGTGTTCCTCTCACTACTTTAATCTTCCGTATAATCAATAATTCTGACAATTGTAATGATGCACCTTATACAATCGATATAGTTACGAGAAAGTTAATAGACGTGTTTTGAAGTAAAAAATAGATGCAAATAAAACTCCCTTTTGAATCTCACTCGTAATGTCTTAGTGGGAATTGCATGCTGTGCTGTAGTTATTAGGATTGCAGAAAATTTCTCAAGTTTAAAAATGAAATCTTCAGATAACAAGGGTTAAAACAATGTTTTACTAGATTTTTCAATTTAGCACACCGTGATTTTAGTTTTACATTGTCAGATTGTGCAATGGTCCGTGTTTTCTTCATATTTCGTAGTCTCCACTTTCCTGTTCTAAACCCTGAATAGTGCGTTAATTAGGCTGGTTTTCCACTCTTCTGTTAAATCAATTCAAATTAATAAAGGTCTGTTTCCAAACCAATGGTGCACATAAAGTGAGAGCTAAGTCTCTTAAGAGTCCATCACAGACATAGTTCTGAACGCTCATTCAGAACCTCAAATACTTCAAAGTAACTTTTAATCCTGTCTGTTAGAGAAGAAAAGAAAAATCAACTATTTATTACTTGATGCAAGAATAAAATATTTAGCAAAGAAAATTGGATAGTTATACTTGTGGAGAGCATCGTGAATTATGTATTTATGTGAATTTATGTGAATACTTGTGGAGATATCTGGGTGCTGGCTAGTTCTCTGTTTCATAAGTGATTTCTTACAGAGCTGACCTTGAAATTCTTTTTGTATTTAGATAATGACATAATGATTGGGAATCAAAACAAGACTAGAGATGGAAGACTTCCGGCTTCAAAGAATGGTGCTGTGTTGCAAAATCGACATGCACACTGCAAAGTTAAATCACATGATGTCACTGATATTCCCCCAGAGACAAGAAAACACAGGGAGCCTGGGTCTAAAGAAGAAATTGATTGTGTAGGAAAGAAAAAGAGCAATAAAAGAAGCATAAAATTGGAGAAGGTACCCTGGAAATTTTAGTTCTGGTGAAATCTAGGAGCATGACTGCTACCACTTTTTTGACGATCAAAACGTAGTGTGATCTTAATCTAGGATTAGATTTCGTGCCATAGAGAAAAAGATAAATACGATGGTGCATGCATGCTTGGGTGTTTCATGTAATATAACCACTTCTGCATGCTATACTTAATGTTTTGAGTGACAACTTGATGCACGCGTGTAAGATTCTGTAAGGAAGAAGCCATGCATATAATTTCAAGTTGAGTAAAATTTAATTATTACCTTCAGTTATTAAAATAAAAATTAAATCACTTTTAATAGAGAAAAATCTAGGTGGAGTTGAAGCGATAAGGAGTTATTTTCGCTTCATTCAAAACCACTTTTAAAGTTTTAGTTCTTGGATTTTCTCTCATTCACCCTCACTATACACTCAAGTTTGTATTCCATTTTACATTGTCTTTCTTACTAGTAGTAGTTTTTAATTTAGACACTTTTGCAACTGATGCTAATTTTACTATTTGTATAATCCAATCTTAATATTTTTATAAGGAGTTATGGGTTCTATTTTAAAAATAACAATATTTAACAATTATGTTTGGTTTAATAATTAACACGAAATGAAAAAATACATCTAATTTGCATTCAAAGTATTCAAACAGTGCTTTCTTCAAAATTAAAGCCAATTGCATCAACTTATACACACACAATGGCAGAGAGATAGCATAAATCATGCGGTCAAACTGTCCTTAAAATAACATACGAAAGCTACATTTGAATTTCTATTAATATTTTAGAATATTTTAGTCATCTGTAGCCATTAATAAAGAAAAATATCTCTATTATGTACATAACTTCTTACAATTTTATCTTTTAAGCAATTATTTTTAAATTTAAATAACTACCAGCAATAAAAGAATTAACTACAATAAAATAAAAAAGTTATTTATTTTTAAAATTACTTTTAATGAATTTTTTTCGTAATTTAATAATATATTTTTATTTCAATAATTATTATAATAATTTTTTTGTCAAGAAAAAGTAAAAAGATTATTTACCCTTTAATAAATAAAAAGTAATTTATTTATTTATTTAATAAAGTAAATTATTGAATATTTTTTCTTTATTTTAAAATAACTAAATAACTTATGTTTTAAAAAACAATGGCTAAATATATATAATAATTTACCCTTTAATAAATAAAAATTAATTTAATAAAATATATATTTAATATATATATATATATATATATATATATATATATATATATATATATATATATATATATATATATACTTACCTCATTTTTCCTCTTCCTGTTTAAAGGTAAAATCGATTTCCTTAACCTAAATTTTGAAGCTAAGTAAACAATAAATACTTTCATTGGAACCAGCACTAGAACACATGCCAAAAACATTAGACAAAGTTCAGTAGAATATGTATTACATACTTCCTTTTAATGAAAACTTTAATTTTATTTGAACGAACTCAGTTAATGAGTATGTTGATTGAAGATATGTTTAGCTTTTAATATTTGTTATTATGTTCATTAAAAAATTGTAGGAACAGCTGGCTCTGCAGAAGGGAGTTGAATGAAACCTAAACTCAATTTTCTATAAATAGAAAGCACCAACAAAAGCAAAAATATATAAGCATATATAAAGCAATTTTATACTGGTTTACCCTAATCTCTTGGGCTACGTCTAGTTCTCCCTTAAACAAAAACTGTTTAAGAGGTTCTATTATTTAGCAAATAGTTACAATGAATACACAACCCTCTCCAGGTTACAACAAGTACACAAACCTGTCCAGGTTATAACGAGTACACAAACCTTTCCAGGTTATACCAGTCCCAATCTCTCCCTGAGATCAAAACCACTCAAAAATTAAAGAAACACTCTCAAAAGAGAGAACAATGAAAGCTCACAAGGGTTTACTTCACAATAGTTTCACACAACCCAAAACTCTAGATGCTCTCAATAACAAATTGATAATAGACCCTCCGCATATTTTCTTCAATGTATTATATGATGTATTTCTCTTTTTGCTTCTTCTTCTTGAACTTGAAATTGCTCCTTTATAGCTTGTTAGAAATTAGTCGTTGGGATGCTTGAATAGATCAATCTTGACTTTATGATGTATGGAGTTCAAACTAGAAATATTTCTCTAACATTTTAAACTGCATTAAACTTGATTAATTATGCATCAGAAATAATTAATTTAACATTACATAGAGAAATTATATCTAGGATACTCATCAATAATTTGACTAATTTCCATAGGATACTCATCAATAATTTGACTAATTTCCATTATAAACAAATCTGAACATTACAACACTAATCACATTTAAATATTTCATAATAATTTGAATAATTTCTAATGAAAAAAATATGAACTTTAAAGTACATAATGCTATAAAATCAATTTAAATCAAATCAATAACACATAAAAGTAAATAATAAGTAAAAAAACTTATCTCTGTATGAACCATGTGTCTCCTGCTTTGACAAATAATAATGTTAACTGAGTCATCAAATATAAATATATATTTGAGTTTTATTATCATCAAAATTTTATCAAATAATTTGACGATGTAGAAAGACTTTGAACCGTATAATGTTTAACAAAAATTAACATTAATATATAATTATTCTTAAAAAATGACTACAAAAGTTAAATTTATAAACCGAAAGAAAAAAAAAGTAAAAGACTCCTTTATAATGATAATTATATATTAATATCAATTTTTTCTTTAATAATATACATTATAATTAATAAAACGAAATATATCTTTTTATTTTAACCATTCCTGAAATTGAAACAAAATTAATAAAATTAATTTTTTTATATTAAAACTATAGGTTCTGTTATTGTAACAGAAATGAAATATACGAATGGTAAACCAATTATTCGGTCTATGTGAAGCAACCAAATGAAGAAAAGACATGGTGAGGTTGGGGAAGTGTGCCAAAGAAAATGTCGACAATTGTTGTTCATGGTATAAAATCTTAGCATGAAACACTCCCAAACGAAACAACCTAAGTAACAAGAGGGAGGTGAAGGATTGTGAAAGCAATTATCCTCTATGTTTGAATGAGGAGGCACTGTGAAGCTTCACCAACATGGACGTTCGGGCAATGGGCAATCGTTACTTGGCCCAACTCACCCACATTTCCCTCGCACGTGCCGTCCATGCTCACATTCTCACCTCAGGCTTCAAGCCATTCCCTCTCATCATCAACCGTCTCATCGACCGTTACTGCAAATCCTCCAACATCCCTTACGCCCGCCACCTGTTCGACAAACTTCCCAAACCAGATATCGTCGCAACTACCACCCTGCTTTCCGCCTACTCCGCTGCTGGCAACATCAAACTCGCTCACCAACTCTTCAACGCCACCCCCTTGACCATTCGTGACACCGTCAGTTACAACGCCATGATCACTGCCTTTTCCCACAGTCACGATGGTCACGCCGCTCTCCAACTCTTCGTACAAATGAAAAGACTGGGTTTTGTTCCCGACCCGTTTTCCTTCTCAAGCGTTCTTGGCGCCCTGTCTCTGATAGCTGACGAAGAGAGGCATTGTCAGCAGTTTCACTGTGAGGTTCTCAAGAGGGGTGCACTCTCTGGGCCTTCTGTTTTGAATGCGTTGATGAGTTGTTATATTTGTTGCTCCTCTTCCCCTTTGGTGGACTCTTGTTTGGTGATGGCAGCTGCTAGGAAGCTCTTTGATGAGGCACCTCATGGTCTGAGGGATGAACCTTCTTGGACTACCATCATTGCTGGCTATGTCAGGAACGGTGATCTTGTTGCCGCGCGTGAGCTTCTTGATGGAATGACTGATCACATTGCCGTTGCGTGGAATGCCATGATTTCTGGCTATGTGCACAGGGGACTTTACGAGGCGGCGTTTGACTTGTTCAGGAGAATGCATTCCTTGGGAATTCAGCTGGATGAGTACACTTACACCAGTGTAATTAGTGCTGCTTCTAATGCTGAGTTGTTCTGTATTGGAAGACAGGTGCATGCTTACGTTCTAAGAACAGTGGTGCAGCCATCACAGCATTTTGTTTTATCTGTGAATAATGTTTTGATTACTTTCTACACTAGATGTGGTAAAATGGTTGAGGCGAAGCGAGTTTTTGATGAGATGCCTGTGAAAGATCTTGTTTCATGGAATGCAATTTTGTCTGGGTATGTCAATGCTCGGTGCATCGATGAAGCTAACTCCATTTTCAGGGAGATGCCGGAGAGGAGTCTGTTGACATGGACTGTGATGATATCAGGCTTAGCACAAAATGGGTTTGGAGAAGAAGGTCTGAAGCTATTCAACCAGATGACGTTAGAGGGACTGGAAGCATGTGATTATGCATATGCTGGAGCAATTGCCTGTTGTTCTGTTCTTGGATCATTAGACAATGGACAACAACTACACTCTCAGATAATACGATTAGGTCATGATTCAAGTCTTTCAGTTGGCAATGCACTGATTACAATGTATGCAAGGTGTGGTCTTGTTGAAGCCGCTGATACAGTGTTTTTCACAATGCCATATGTGGATTCAGTATCCTGGAATGCCATGATTGCAGCTCTTGCACAACATGGGCACGGTGTCAAAGCCATTCAACTTTATGAACAGATGTTGAAGGAAAATATATTACCTGATCGGATAACTTTTCTCACAATTCTCTCTGCTTGTAGCCATGCAGGTTTGGTCAAAGAGGGACGCCATTATTTTGATACAATGCGTGCTCATTATGGTATAACCCCAGAAGAGGATCACTATTCTCGTTTGATTGATTTGTTATGTCGAGCTGGTATGTTCTCGGAAGCAAAGAATGTCACCGAATCAATGCCTTTTGAGCCCAGCGCACCAATTTGGGAGGCACTTCTTTCTGGTTGTCGGATTCATGGAAACACGGAATTGGGTATTCAAGCTGCTGAACAACTCTTAAAGCTTATGCCACAGCAAGATGGAACCTACATTAGTCTTTCCAATATGTACGCCTCTTTAGGTCAGTGGGATGAAGTTGCCAGGGTGAGGAAATTAATGAGGGAGCGAGGGGTTAAGAAGGAACCTGGGTGTAGTTGGATTGAGGTTGAAAACATGGTCCATGTCTTTTTGGTAGATGATGCTGTACACCCTGAGGTGCATGCCGTGTACAAATATCTGGAGCATCTGGTACATGAAATGAGGAAATTGGGTTATGTTCCTGATACGAAGTATGTATTACATGACATGGAATCTGAACAAAAGGAAAATGCTTTGTCTACTCATAGTGAAAAGCTTGCTGTTGTTTATGGAATTATGAAAATTCCTTTAGGAGCTCCAATTCGGGTTTTCAAAAATTTGAGGATATGCGGGGACTGCCATAGTGCATTCAAATTTATCTCCAAAGTTGTAGATCGAGAGATAATTGTCAGAGATAGGAAGAGATTTCACCATTTTAGAAATGGTGAATGTTCTTGTGGCAACTATTGGTAGCAAGAGTTTCATATATGAAATGCAACCTAAAGCCTTTGCAATTGGGAATTGAGAATGGAGACTGGTAACATATCAGAATGCTCCAAAGTGATCTCAAAAGAGTTTATCACTGGTAATAAGATTTTCTTATTACACTTTTCCCCCATTTTTAATGCTGTTTTGGTTTTGCTTTTGCTAAATTGATTCTTAATCTTTTCGTTACAATTTCAATGATACACCATGCTTTTCTGTCACTACTTTTTACAGGACAATGCCATCGGGTTAAAAGGGTATTTCATGTTCTTCACTTTATTGTTCACTCTACAGATGAAAATTTGTCTTACGCTAATCTATTCCTCTTGCATGGGAACAAGGACGTTCGTGATGATTATTGAGCCATAACCATGGGAATAGAAGCCAGTAGCAATAGTACTAGAAATCAGTTGATAACTGTTTATGATGCTGCTGTCACAAATGTCATGTGATCTAAGCAATCGTTGTTACTACAGTTTCCCTTTTTTCCTACAACTTTTGCAGTTCTGCTTCAAGCTTTTGCTAGGTTTAGCAATTGCATCAGGCACTGCAATTCAATTTATTGGTGCTCCACGCAATCTCGGTTACCATAGCTTTTGCAGGGTGAAAGCAGCAAATGAGGTGGTGTTCAGTTTAAATGCTCCAGCAGATGAATAGTGGTTCCAAATCTATTTTGAAATGGAAAGAAGCAAAATCATGTACACACTTATTGGCTTCGGGGCATTGCTCATCAGTGCGCAAGAGAGCTCCAAGCAGAACACTCTTAAGTCTCAACCTTTAGCATTAGAGAAGCTGTAGTTAGGATATGGTAGGCATTGCTTGTGCTAATAAAAAGTGAGATTATAGTTCATAGAATTTTCGATGCACAGAACAAACTGAAACAAAAATTGAAGCATTCTTTATAGAATTAGTGAACTACTTATACTATTTTTGGAGAAACAGCAATGGAGGCATTCTTAGTAGGGATGGAGAAGTACTTATACTAAACTATTGTTGATGACAGTGAATTATAAACATCTGGGAATCTTTACAACCGAGAATCATCTTCACTGTACACTAGTATTTTCTTTAAGAGTGCGAGATCAATGGCTTTAAGGTTACAAATTTGGAAGAGTCATTTTGTTTATTTTTCTATCACTTGAAATTTTTGTACACAGATTAAAGAATAATACAATTCATATATTAATTGTTAAAAAAATCCTATACGTCACCAGTTTATTTTATTTGATTTGACTAGAAGACGACCTAACTAAGGTATAAAAAAATCTAACATGGTCAATTAATACAACCATCTTAACTGTTTTAATCATTATAGGAATAGTACTGTCAAATGCAAACACATGGTTATCAAACATGTGTATGTATATATATATATATATATATTTATATATATATAT